>Ga0079224_100002278_pt1 | contig 23132 bp, 22 predicted proteins | sample Stecom2015_FD_80414 | JGI IMG/M metagenome (GOLD analysis project Ga0079224, IMG submission 80414) | Agricultural soil microbial communities from Utah to study Nitrogen management - Steer compost 2015 | ecosystem: Environmental > Terrestrial > Soil > Agricultural land | place: USA: Utah... | reverse complement strand
CTACATCATCGGCAACGAGGCGTGCGAGCGCTTCAGCTTCTACGGCATGCGCAACATCCTGGTGCCGTTCCTGATCAGCTCCGTGCTGCTGCAGTACCTGCCGGAAGCCGAACGCGAAGGGATGGCCAAGGATGTCTTCCACAAGTTCGTCATCGGCGTCTATTTCTTCCCGCTGCTGGGCGGCTGGCTGTCCGACCGGTTCTTCGGCAAGTACAACACCGTCCTGTGGTTCTCGCTGGTCTACTGTGCCGGCCATGCCTGCCTGGCCATGTTCGAGGGCAGCCGTACCGGTTTCTACACCGGCCTGTTCCTGATCGCCCTGGGTTCGGGCGGGATCAAACCCCTGGTGGTGTCCTTCTGCGGCGACCAGTTCGACCAGTCGAACAAGGACAAGGCCAAGGTCGTCTTCGACGCCTTCTACTGGATCATCAACTTCGGATCGTTCTTCGCCTCCCTGTTCGCGCCGCTGCTGCTGCGCCACTTCGGGCCGGCGGTCGCCTTCGGCGTGCCCGGCGTGCTGATGTTCATCGCCACGCTGGTCTTCTGGCTCGGCCGCCACAGGTACGTGAATGTGCCGCCTTCCGGTCCGGATCCCCACAGTTTCCTCAACGTGGTGAAAACGGCCCTCCGCCAGCGCCGGGATGGCGAAGGCAATGGCGGCACCCGGCTGGCCCTGGCCGGCATCGCCCTGGCCGCGGGCATGCTGCTGGCCTGGGCCCTGTCCGCGACCGGACTGGCCGGCTTCTGGCCGCGGTCGCTGGACTTCGTCATCACCTTCTGCCTGGCCCTGGGCGTGCTGATCGCCACGGTCGGCATCGGGGCCTCCATGCAGCTGGAACGGGCGCGCGGCCTGCACCCCGACAGCGCCGTGGACGGCGTGCGCGCGGTGCTGCGCATCCTCATCGTCTTCGCCCTGGTGACGCCGTTCTGGTCGCTGTTCGACCAGAAGGCCTCCACCTGGATCATCCAGGGCAATGCCATGGTCATCCCGCATGAGGCCTGGTGGTGGCCCAGCTGGCTGATCAAGGAACCGGCACAGATGCAGGCGCTGAACCCGCTGCTGGTCATGCTGCTGATCCCGTTCAACAACCTGGTGCTGTATCCCGGCCTGCGCCGCCTGGGCTTCAATGTCACGCCGCTGCGGCGCATGGGCTTCGGCATCGCCTTCACCGGCGTGTCCTGGATCGTCGCCGGACTCCTGCAGCTGTGGATCGACAGTGGTGCCCAGGTGTCGCTGGCCTGGCAGTCGCTCCCGTACCTGCTGCTCACCTTCGGCGAGGTGCTGGTCTCGGCCACGGCGCTGGAGTTCGCCTACAGCCAGGCGCCCCTGTCCATGAAGGGCGTGATCATGGCCTTCTGGTACCTGACCAGCACCTTCGGCAGCCTGTGGGTGCTCATCACCAATGCCGGCGTGCGCAACGAGGGCTTCCAGGCCGTGATCGCCGGCAGCGGCCTGAGCGAACCGGCCTTCCTGATGTTCTTCTTCGCCGGCTTTGCCTTCCTGGCGGCCCTGGCCTTTGCCGTCTACGCCCGCCGCTATCCCATGCAGGACTTCTACCGCACCGCCTGAGCTGTCGGCCCATGAACGGCCCTTGCCGCGGACCGGCCACCGGTCCGCGGGGGCGGTGTACGATTCGGCCCTGATCCGTCCCCGGTCCTGCCCGCATGGAAGCCACGCGCGCCGTTACCCCCCACCGCATCGCCGCCTGGGTGCTGGCGGCCGTCCTGCTCGTCGTGGTCATCAGGTGCGGCCTGCTGGTGGCCCTGCTCGCCGGCCTGCTGGTCTTCCACCTGACGCATTCCCTGGCCCCGTTCATCGAGCGGCGCATCACGCCCCAGGGTCCGCGCCTGATCGCGGTGACCATCGTCTCCATGCTGATCATCGGCCTGCTGACGCTGGGCATCGTCGCCCTGGTGGCCTATTTCCGCAGCGATGCCGGCTCCCTGCAGTCGCTGCTGGACCGCCTGATGGGCATCATCGAGGACTCGCGCGGGCAGGTCCCGGACTGGCTGCTGGAATACCTGCCCGAGGACAGCTCCGACATGCGGCGCGCCCTGGGCGAATGGCTGGCCGCGCACACCGCCGAACTGAGCCTGGTTGGCGCTGAGGCCGTGCAGACCATCGTGCGCATGCTCATCGGCATGGTGCTGGGCGCCATGATCGCGCTCTACGACGAGCTGCCGGACAACCCGCTGGGGCCACTGGGCCGGGAGCTGGCCGGGCGCGCCAGCCGGTTCGCCGATGCCTTCAAGCGCATCGTCTTCGCGCAGATCAAGATCTCCCTGCTCAACACCGTCTTCACCGGCCTCTTCCTGGCCGTGCTGCTGCCGGCCTTCGGTGTCAAGCTGCCGCTGACCAAGACGCTGATCCTGATCACCTTCGTGGCCGGCCTGCTGCCGGTGGTCGGCAACCTGATCTCCAACACCGTCATCACCATCGTCGCCCTGTCGGTGTCGTTCTACGTGGCGGTGGTGTCGCTGGGCTACCTGGTCCTGATCCACAAGCTGGAGTACTTCCTCAACGCGCGTATCGTCGGCGGCGAGATCCACGCGCGTGCCTGGGAACTGCTGCTGGCCATGCTCACCATGGAAGCGGTCTTCGGCGTGCCCGGGCTGGTGGCGGCGCCGGTCTACTAGGCCTACGTCAAGCGCGAACTGACGGACCAGGGCTGGATCTGAGCGCCGGTACGCCCTTGCCCTGCGGTCCGGGCGTCCGCGCGGGCCGCTCCCCACCCCGCTTCGCCCGGCCACTGCCGCCGGCGCGTTCGACGGGCCGGGTCAGGAGCCGGCGCGGGCGGCGGCCGCCGCCGCGGCCAGCCAGGCGAGGATGAAGGCAACGCCGCCCAGGGGCACCAGCTGGCGCAGTGCGGTCACACCCAGCGGTGGCCACCACAGGTGCAGAACGTAGATGCCCAGGCAGAACAGCACGATGCCGGCCAGGCAGAGGACCGCGGCGGCATCCAGCCAGCGGCCCGGCTGCCGCTGCATCCACAGGGCGAGCACGAGCAGCAGCAGGCTGTGCACGAGGTGCATGCGCGTGGCCGACTGCGCCTGCTGTACGGCGCGCTCCAGCAGTTCCGGCGGGAACCGCCGTGCCAGGCCGTGGCTGGCCCAGGCGCTCACCGCCACGGCCAGTGCGCCCGAAAGTCCCGCCAGCATGGCCCAGATGCGTGCAGAGCCCGTCATGATTACCTCTCCTTCTGCAGGCCGCCGGGAGGCGGGCCATCGGCACCGCCTGCTCCGGCGCGTCTCCATGCAACCGGCGGGACCGGGTCCGGGCCGCCCCTGGACACGGCCGCCGGTGCGCCGGCCACGATGCCACGGCAGGGATCGCGGTGCGAGGGCGGAACCTGCCGACGGAACCCGGACATCACGCGCGCAGGATCCTTTCCAGGGACCTGCCCTGCGCCAGCTCGTCCACCAGCTTGTCCAGGCAGCGGATGCGCCGCATCAGCGGATCCTCCACCTGTTCCACGCGCACGCCGCAGACCACGCCGGAGACCAGGCCGGAGCGCTCCCCGACCGCCGGCGCCTGGGCGAAAAAGGTGCGGAAATCCACGCCCGCATCGATGCGCTGCTGCAGCTCCTCCTGGCTGTAGCCCGTCAGCCAGCGGATCACCGCATCCACTTCGTCCTTCGAGCGGCCCTTCTTTTCCGCCTTCTGCACGTACATCGGATAGACCCTGGCGAACGCCATGGCGAAGATGCGCCCGTTGCCTGCCATCGCCGGTCCTCCTGTCACGTCCGCGCCGAAGCTGGCACGGACGCATGGTAGCGGCAGCCGGCTCCGCCGGCTTCCGCGTTCACGCTTTGCGGCCCCGCCGGTCCGCTGCGCGTGGCGCGATGGCGGTTGGGCCCTCAGTCCCTGCCACGGTCGCGCACGTTGCGGTGCATGAATTCCGCGATGGTGCGGTACACGTGCGTGCGCATCCACGGGGCCGACAGGCCGTGCTTGCCGCCCGGATAGGTCATCAGCTCGAACGGCGTGCCCTGCCTCTGCAGGCGGTGCCTCCGCTCGGTGGCGTGGGTGAACAGCACGTTGTCGTCGGCCATGCCGTGCACGAGCAGCAGGCGCGAGGTGAGGCCCTCCAGGTAGGGCCACAGCGCGCTGCGTTCGTAGCCCTCCGCATTGCGAGCCGGATGGTCCAGGTAGCGCTCGGTGTAGTGGGTGTCGTACAGGCGCCAGTCGGTGACCGGGGCCACGGCGGCGCCGGCGGCGATCACCCCGGAGTGCTTGGCCAGCAGCATCAGCGTCATGTAACCGCCGTAGCTCCAGCCGAACACCCCGATGCGCTCCGGGTCCACCCAGGGCTGGCTGCGCAGCCAGTCGATGCCCACGCGCTGGTCGCGCGCTTCCGCCTCGCCCATGTGCCGGTGGATGGCGTCCTCGAACTTCTTGCCGCGCCGGTACATGCCACGGTTGTCCAGGCGGAAGACGAGGTAACCCTGGCGGGTCATGTACTGCAGGAACAGGTCGCCCCAGCCCTTGTTGACCAGCTGCACGTGCGGTCCGCCGTAGTAGTGCACGAACACCGGCCAGCGCCGGCCCGGGTCGAAGTCGTGTGGCCGGTAGAGCTGGTAGTACAGGGTCTGCCCGTCCTCGGCCCGGAGCGTGCCGAACTCCGGCACGCTGTGCTCGGCCAGGTACGGGGCGTAGGGATGGCTGTCGTCGAGGGCATTGGCCAGCAGCACGGCGCGCTCGCGCCCGTCGTTGTCGTGCACGCTCACGCGCGGCGGCTGTGTGGGGCTGCTGGCGATGTCCACGTAGGCGCTGCCGTTGTCGGCGAACACCGGCGCGTGCATGAAGGCCGGATCGCTCAGGCGCTCGATGCCGCCGCCTTCCAGCGGCACCCGGTACACCTGTGCGCTGAGCAGGTCGTCGCGGTTGCCCCGGAACCAGACCAGGCCGGCCTCCTCGTCCACCGCCAGCACGCCGTCCACCACCCATTCGCCGCGGGTGAGCTGGCGCAGGCGGCGGCCATCGGCATCGTGCAGATAGAGGTGGCGGAAGCCGTCGCGCTCGGACGACCACAGGAAGCGGCCGTCGCGCAGCGGGCGCAGGTCGTCGTGCAGGTTGATCCAGGTGTCGGCGGTCTCCGTCAGCAGCACGCGCTGGCGGCCGTCGCCCGGCACGGCCTCGATCAGCTCCAGGCGGCGCTGGTCGCGGCTCTGGCGCTGGAACCAGACCGCCTCGCCGTCGGCGCGCCAGTCCACGCGGGCCAGGTAGATGTCGGTACTCGGGCCGAGGTCGATCCAGGCGGTGCGTGGCTCGCCGTCGTCCACGGCGACCACGCCCAGGCGCACGTCGGCGTTGTTTTCGCCGGCGGCCGGGTAGCGCTGCTCCACGATGTCCACCGAGCCGGCCTGGATCTCGAAGCGGCGCTGGATGGGCACGCGCGATTCGTCCACGCGCACGTAGGCGATGCGCTTGCCGTCCGGCGACCACCAGTAGCCGCGGAAACGGCCCATCTCCTCCTGGGCGATGAATTCGGCCACGCCGTTGCTGACGGTGCCGCCGCCGTCCGTGGTGAGGGCGCGGATGCCACCGTCGGCCACCGACACCACGTACAGGTTCTGGTTGCGCACGAAGGCCACGTGGCGGCCATCCGGGGACAGGTGCGCGTCGGTGACGAAGCCGTCTGCGGCATCGGCGAGCCTGCGCGCCGGCCCGTCCGGCAGCGGATAGAGGTACAGCGAGCCGTCGAGGGGGAACAGCAGGGCGCTGCCGTCGGGCGCCCAGGCGTAGTCCACGATGCCGCTGAGGGCGGCGATGCGCAGGCGCTCGCGCCGCGCCGCTTCCTCGGGCGACAGCTCGCCGCTGCCGCCGAGGGCATCGGCATCGACCAGGCGGCGGGTCTCGCCCGACTCGAGGTGGTATTCCCACAGGTCCTGCCGGTTCTGGTCGTCGTCACGGCCGCGCAGGAAGGTGACGCGGCTGCCGTCGGGCGAGATTTTCAGGCCGCGCAGGCCGGGACCGGACAGCGGCGGATCGGCGAACAGGCGTTCGATGGTCAGTTCGGCGGCAGTGGCGGACAGCGACAGGCCGAGGGTCATGATGGCGAGCAGGCGGCGCATGGCAGGGTCCGTGAGGTTCGGAGGATGCGCGCAGCCTGACGCGTCCGGCGCGCCGGCTCAAGAGGTCGGCGCCCCGGAGGCGACGGAACGCCTACAGCACCGGCACCATCGGCGCGCCGAAGGCGGCGACCAGGCGGGCGCGGATGCGCGCCAGCACGCTGTCCACGCCGGGGAAATCACCCACGTCGCGGTAGCAGCGGTAGAAGTCCGGATGTTCGCGTGCCAGCGGCGGGCAGCCCTCCAGCTTCTCGAAGCTGCTGGCGTAGCGGAACGGCCACAGGTCGAACACCGGCAGCGCCGAGGACACGTTCTCCACCATGCGGCTGAGCCAGTACAGCGGCGCCACGCCGCGCTCGCGTGGCGCGATCACCCACGCGTTTTCCGGTTCCATGTCGCGCTCGATCAGGCGCGCCAGCACCTCCGCGAAGCCCGCATCCTCGATGATGACGGCGGCTTCGGTGTTGAAGCGGTCCGAACGCGGATCGAAATTGTGCGTGCCCACCACCGCGACGCGGCGGTCGATGACGGCGCTCTTCCCGTGCAGGCTCAGGCGCGGCGGCCGTTCCGGATCGGCCGCCTCCACCAGGTCCGGCCAGTGCGCCGGCTCCGGTCGCATCTCGTGGATGAGGAAGCCCAGCTCGCGCAGGTAGCGCTTCTTGTACTTGTAGGACAGCGCGTACACGGGGTAGGCATCGGTGGCGGCCAGGCTGTTGGTGGACACGCGCACCCGGAACCGCGGGTTGTCCTCCTGGTGCCGCCGGAACAGCTGCCGGGCGGAACGGTCCATGACCAGGTACGGCGTCTGCAGCAGCACCTCCTTGCGCGCCCGGGCCAGCAGCCCGCGGATGGCGCGGCTGGAGGCATTGGCGTGCGGACGCCGCGAGCCGATCTTCGAGGGCCGGTCGGAGACGAAGCGCAGCTGTGCCACCTCGCGCAGCGGCACCACGAAGCGTTCCCGCACCAGCTGCAGGTCGTCGGCATCGGCGGCCAGGGCGCGCAGGCGCGCCAGCAGCGGCGAATCCTCCGCCGGCAGGCGCGCCAGGGGGCCGTCTCCCTCGCGGCCGGCCAGCAGCGCCCGCCCCACGTCGGCCAGGTGGGCCAGCGGGGAGGCATGCCGGTGCCGCCAGAAGCGCTCGAACGAGGCCAGCATGTCGGCGGTGGCCGGACCCAGCACCAGCAGTTCCCGGTCGTAGTAGGCGAACGCCGGATTGAGGTCGTAATAGCTGTCGCGGTAGTTGCGCCCGCCGATGATGGCCAGGCGGCCGTCCACCGCGAACAGCTTGTTGTGCATGCGCTGGTTGAAGCGGCGGAAGCAGCACAGGCCGCTGGCGACATATTCCCAGGCCTGCGTGCGTGCCTCGCGGAAGGTGGGATTGAAGAACTTCATCTCGAAGTTCGGATGCGCCAGTGCCAGTTGCGCCAGGCGGTCCACCTGGTTGATCGAGAGCAGCTGGTCCACCAGCACGCGCACGCGCACGCCGCGGCGCGCCGCCGCCAGCAGTTCGGCGAGCAGGAATTCCGTGCTGCCCTCGTCCTGGAAGATGAAGGTCTGGATGTCGATGCTGCGGCGGGCGGCGCGGACCAGGTGCAGGCGCAGGCGCAGGGCGTCGGCGCCGCGGTTGAGGATGAGCACGCGGTGGCGGCCGTCGTCCGCCTCCATCAGGGCGTGGAAGGGCGAGGGCCGCGGCTGGCAGGCGGCGGTGTCGGTGCAGGCGGGACTGGACGCATGCGCCTGGGCGATGCGCGCGTCGACCTGGGCGCGTCGGGCCGGGCCGAGCGTGCAGCCGCCACACAGCACCAGGATCGACAGCGCCAGCAGCAGGCGCCGCAGCCGTGCGTCCACCGCCGCTACGGCGCCCAGTACTCGAGCAGCCGCCCGCTGCCGCGCAGCGGCCGCGCCGGGCGGTCGGGAATGCTCAGGCGCGCATGCGCGCAGGTCACCATGGCCGGGGCCTGCGGGCCGAGCAGGAAGGCCATCAGGTCCTGCAGGCCGGGGTTGTGGCCCACCAGCAGGGCGTGCCCGGCCAGCTGGCGCATCTCCGCCACCAGGTCGAGCAGGGTGTCCAGGCTGGCCTCGTACAGGCGCGGCTCGTCCACGGCGCGGCTGGTGAAGTCGTAGCCCAGTGCGGCCAGCGTCGAACGCGTGCGTACGGCCGGGGAACACCAGACGCGGTCGGGGAACTGGCCGCGGTCGCGCAGGCGTTCGCCCAGGATCAGCACCTTGCGCTGACCCAGGGGTGACAGTTCCCGTTCCAGATCGCTTCCACCCGGGTCCTTGCTGCGGGCATCGGCGTGCCGGATGAGTTCGAGTTGCAGGGCCATGGCTCGGCCAGGGGATGGCATGGACAGGGGGCGGCTAGTAGCGCATACAGGACGGTTGCCGTGCAAGCCATTCCGCTGAACCGGCCGGCGGGCGGGGGCGGCGCCTTCAGGCGCTGATCCAGCGCAGCAGCCTGCGGTAGTCCTGCTGGCGTTCCAGGGCGAACTGGCTATGGTAATCGAACAGCCCCTTGCCCATGGCGGCGCTGAGCAGGTAGGCCTGCGTGTCGCGGATCTGCGCCAGCAGCGGGAAGGGTTGACCTTCCAGCCGTTCCAGGGCGGCGCGCAGGGACACCGAGTCGGCGCGGACGCGGTTGAGCACCAGGCCGATCTGCACCCGGCCGGAGCGGACCGGCGGCAGTTCCGCCAGGCCGGCCAGGAAGCGCTCGCTGGCGTCCAGGTCGATCACCGAGGGCAGCAGCGGCACCACCACCCGGTCGCCGCTGGCCAGCAGTTCACCCAGATCCTCGGCGTCCTGGCCGGCGGGCGTGTCCACGAGCAGGAAGTCGATGCCGGCCGGGGGCTCGAAACCCTTCAGGCGTCTGAGCTTGCGCAGCACCACCCATTCCAGCGGCGCCGCGTCGGCCGGACGCCGTTCGCACCAGGCGGCCGTGGACAGCTGCGGGTCGCAGTCGGCCAGCAGCACGCGCTTGCGCTTCTGCGCCAGGGCCACGGCCAGGTTCACCGTCAGGGTGCTCTTGCCGGCGCCCCCCTTGCTGTTGGCGAGGAATACCCGTTTCATGGCCCCTCCCGCATGCCTGGTCCGGCCGATTATGCCCCAGGTGCCCCGGATGTCGAGGCGGGCGTGGCCGCGCCGGGCTCAGGTCCGTGCCAGGGCGGCCACGGCGGCCACGCGCGCCTGGCGCACGCGCGCGGCGATGGCCGGGCCGTCCATGCCGGGCCGGATCAGGGCGCGCACGTCCACGGCACGGGCCGCTTCCAGGGCGGCCGCCAGGCGGCGCCCGGCGGGGAAGGCGTCCGCCTCGTGCCCGCTGCGGCCACGGTGGTCGGCCTCGCAGGCGAGCAGGAAGCGGCGCAGGCGGTCCGGACGGCGGAAGGCATCCAGGCGCTCCAGCAGGTCCACCAGCGTGTCCGGCCGCAACTCCAGGGCGCGGGCGGCGTGCAGGTGCCAGCGGCAGGTGAGCAGGGCCAGGTCGGCATGTTCGCGCGGGGCCTTCAGGCGCCTGTTGACGGCCTCGACGAGGGGCACGCCCGTGCGTTCGTGGCCGATGTGGCGCGGCCACCGGGCCGGGTCGGTGACGCCCTTGCCCAGGTCGTGCAGCAGGGCGGCGTAGCCGACCACGCTGTCGCCGGGCGCCAGGCGCGCGGCCATGTCGCTGACCAGCTCCTGGTGGCGGCCGCAGTCCACCTCCGGGTGGTACTGCGGCGGTTGCGGCACCCCGTACAGGCGGTCCAGTTCCGGCAGCCATTCCGCCAGGGCGCCGCACTCGTGCAGCACCCGCAGGAAGGCCGAGGGCGCGGGTTCGCGCAGGGCACGCTCCAGCTCGGCCCACACCCGCTCCGGTACCAGGTGCCGCAGTTCGCCGGCGGCGACCATCTGCCGCATCAGCGCCAGCGTGTCCGGGGCCACGCGGAAGCCCAGGCCGGCAAAGCGGGCGGCGAAGCGGGCCACGCGCAGCACGCGCAGGGGGTCCTCGACGAAGGCGGGCGAGACGTGGCGCAGGAGGCGTGCCTCCAGGTCGGCGCGGCCACCGAAGGGGTCGACCAGGTTGCCCCGGGCGTCCTCGGCGATGGCGTTGATGGTGAGGTCGCGGCGGCGCAGGTCGTCCTCCAGCGTCACCGAGGGGTCCGCGTGCACGACGAAGCCGCGGTAACCGTGCCCGGACTTGCGCTCGGTGCGTGCCAGCGCGTACTCGCACTGTGTCTGCGGGTGCAGGAAGACCGGAAAATCGCGCCCGACCGGGCGGAAACCGAGCGCCAGCATGGCCTCCGGCGTGGCGCCCACCACCACGAAATCGTGGTCGCCGGGCTCCCGCCCCAGCAGGCGGTCGCGCACCGCGCCGCCCACGCGGAAAGTGGCGTAGCGGCCGGCGGCCGGGAACGGCAGCGGCGGCAGGCGTTGTGCCGGCATCTCAGCGCGCCACGTGTGCGCGCCAGCGGTCCAGGCGCGACTGCCGGCGGCCGCCGGCGAGCATGTCCGGGACGATGGCTGCCACCGGCGTGGGCATGATGCCCAGCCGCGCCAGGCCGTCGCGTGTGCCCACCGAATGCAGTTTCAGGGAACGGAAGTTGTCGCTGGAAATGGGCTTGCCCGGCAGCAGGTCGCCCACCTGCGCCTGCAGCCAGCCCAGCCAGTCCGGCAGGCCGATGATCCAGCGCCGGCGGCCGGTCCAGCGGGCCGTGTCCTGCACGATGCGGCGCAGGCTCATCACTTCCGGTCCGAACAGTTCCACCGTTTCGCCCACCATCTCCGGTCGTTCCAGGCAGCGGGCGATGGCCTCGGCCACGTCGCCCACGAACACCGGGGCGAACCGGGCGTTGGCGCGCGCCAGCGGCAGCACGGGCAGGAAGCGCAGCAGGCCGGCGAAGCGGTTGTAGAGACCGTCGCCGGGGCCGAAGATGACGCTCGGGCGGGTGATGGTCCAGTCCAGGCCGCTGGCGCGCACCAGGGTCTCCGCCTCGCCGCGCGTCTGCAGGTAGTGGCTTTCGCCCTCGCCCGCGCGCAGCGCGCTCATCTGCACCAGGCGGCGGATGCCGGCACGGTGGCAGGCCGAGATGATTCCTGCGGCCAGTTCCACATGGGCCTTGTGGAACCCTTTGCCGCGGAAGCCGCGCTCGTTGAGGATGCCGACGAGGTTGACCACGGCGCCGGCACCGGCGAAGACCCGGTCAAGATCGGCTGCCGCATGGGGGTTGGCGGCACATACCTCCACGCCGGGCAGCAGGTTGAGCTCGCGGTGGTGCACGGGATTGCGGCTGGGCACGCGCACCCGGTGGCCCCGTGCCGAAAGCGCGGCAAGCAGGCGGCGGCCCACGAAACCGGTGCCGCCGAGGACGACGATGGGTTGGTTCATGGGCGGACTCCAGGCGAATCGGCACGCGCCAGTGCCGGCAGCGCACAGACCACCGGCCGTTCCGGCGGCGGCACGCCGCCATACGGCCGGCCCGGATCGGGCAGCCGGCTGGACAGCGGTCGTGCCTTGCCATGCAGGCGCCAGTCGTAGATGACGCTGAAGGCAAGTACGCGCGCCACGTATTCGCGCGTCTCGTGGTAGGGAATGGTCTCGATGAACACGTCCGCCGGGCGGTCGGAACGTTGGGCCAGCCAGCGCTGCACCGGTGCCGGACCGGCGTTGTAGGCGGCGCTGGCCAGCCACGGGCTGTTGCCGAAACGCGCCGCCTGCTGCGACAGGTAGCGGGTGCCCAGGCGGATGTTGGTTTCCGGTTCCAGCAGGCTGGCGGTGCCGTTCCAGGGCAGTCCGAGCTGCCGTGCGACCGTCTGCGCCGTGCCCGGCAGCAGCTGCATCAGGCCCCAGGCATTGGCGTGCGAGCGCGCATCTGGCTGCCAGGCGCTTTCGGCGCGGATCAGGGCGAACACCCAGGCCGGATCGAGCCCGTTCGCCTGCGCCTCCCGCTCGACCGTTTCACGCAGGGCCACCGGGAACCGCAGCGCGTACTTGCGGATGTTGTCGCCGCTGTTGAGGGCGAACACGGCGCGGTCGTGCCAGCCCTGCTCCGCCGCCAGCAGCAGGGCCTGGTCGCGGTCGGCCGCCGGCAGGCGGGCGAAGTCGTGCTCCCAGGCGCGTGCCGCCTCGCTGCGCCAGCCGATGGCGTGCAGTTCCAGGGCGCGGGCCAGATCGACGCGCTGGCGCAGGGCCGCGGTCCGGGCGGGGTCCGCCCGCACGTCCTCCGGGCAGATCGAATAGGGCTGGCCGGCGCGGTCGGCGGCGAGGAAGCCGTGGAAGTTGGCCTGGCTGGACAGGGCGGCGAAGGCGTCGAGCGCGGCACGGCGCTGTCCGAGCGCCTCCAGGGCGCGTGCCCGCCAGTAGCGTGGGCGGGCCTCGTCCGCCAGCGGCAACGGCAGGCCGTCGGCGATGTCGCGCACGTCCTCCCAGTCCAGGCGCGCCAGCGCCGCGCGCAGCTGCCAGTCGGCCAGCTGCGGGTCGCGCGCCGCTTCCGGCACGCGCTGGAACCAGTCCCCGGCATCGTTGCGGTAATCGACCGCGGCATACAGCGCCAGGTCGCGCAGGATGGCGGCCCGCTGCGCGGCGTCGAAGGCGAAGCGGGCGGACAGCTTCTGCCAGTGCGCGATGGCGGAGGCGACATCGGCCTTGGCACGCCGGCGCAGCGCCGTGGCCACGGCCTCGCGGTTGCCCTCGTCATCGCTCCAGGTGGCCGCGGCCTGCAGCGTGGCCTGCGAGTCGGAGAGGGCGCGCGCCAGCCGTTCCCCGCGGGTGCGTGCCGTGCCTTCCGGCAGCAGCCGCGCCAGGTGCGTGGCCAGCCCGGCATTGCCCGCGTCCACGGCCAGGCGCAGGCGCTGCCGGACGGCGGCTTCATCCAGCCAGCCTTTCGAACGGGCCAGGGCCAGGGCCGGATCGCAGGCGTCCGGCAGGCTCTGTCCGGTGGGCCACAGGGCCATCAGTTCCTCGCGCACCCGCGCTTCCGGGGCGCCGGTGGCGATGCGCGCGCGCAGCCGCTGGCAGCGCAGCGTCGTGCCGGTGCTGTCGTCGCCGGGATCGAAGCGCAGGAAGGTGTTCCAGTCCTCGCGCCGGGCCAGCTCTTCCAGCCAGTTGCGCAGGAACTGCCGGCCCAGCTGCGTGTCCGCCTCGGCCTCCAGGAACCGGCGTGCCCTGGCGGCATCCAGCGTGCGCAGGTCCCGGCGCAGGGCGGCGTAGTCCAGGTAGGGTGCCAGCACGTAACCGTCGAGATGGCGTCGCCGTTGCTCGTAATCGGCCTGGCGACCGGCGGCCAGCGCCATGCTGGCCGCCAGGAACTCGCGCCGCTGCGCGCTGGCGGTGTCGGCACGGGCAGGCGGTGCGGTGGCGGCAGCGAGCAGCGCGCCACAGAACAGCAGGACGGAGTGCGCCTTCATCGTTTGCGAGTCTAACCCTTTGCCATGGCGGGACAAGCAGGACCCGCGGGCATGCCCGATAATTCCCGGATGCCGGATCTCCAGATGATCGCCAGCCATGCCGGTTTCCTCGTCCTGGGATCCGTGGCCGGCTTCCTGGCCGGCCTGCTCGGCATCGGCGGCGGGCTCATCGTGGTGGCGGCGCTGGTCTGGCTGCTGCCCGTGCACGGCGTGCCGCAGGCAGTGCTGGTGCAGGTGGCGCTGGCCACCGCGCTGGGCGGCATCGTCTTCACGTCCGTCTCGTCCACCTGGGCGCACTGGCGCCGGGGAGCCATCCGCTGGCCGCTGGTGGCCTGGCTGGCGCCCGGCATGGTGCTTGGCGGGATGGCCGGCGCCGTCCTGGCCACCTTCCTGCCCGGCCACCTGCTCGCCGCCTTCGTGGCCGTCTATTGCCTGCTCAGCGCGGCGCAGCTCACCTTCGGTCGAAGCCGCCAGGGTGGCCCGCGCACCGCGGATGTCGGCCGCCTGCTGCTGGCCGTGGCCGGGGTGTTCATCGGCGCCGTCTCCGCCGTGGTGGGCATCGGTGGCGGCTCCATGACGGTGCCGCTGCTGGTGTGGCGTGGCGTGGTGCCGGTGCAGGCGGTGGCGACCTCCGCCGCCTGCGGCGTGTTCATCGCCCTGGCCTCGGTGGCCGGCTATGCCGGATCACCGCAGGCGCCGGCGGCGGCCCTGCCGCCGGGCAGCTGGGGCTATGTGTACATGCCGGCGGCGCTGCTGGTGGCTGCGGCCAGCGTGCTGACGGCGCCGCTGGGGGCCCGGGCGGCGCATCACCTGCCACCGCGGCGCCTGCGCCAGGTGTTCGCGGCCTTCCTGCTGCTGATCGCGGCGCTGATGGCCTGGGCGGCCGTCCGCTGAAGCGGCGGACGGCCGCGGGCCCGACAGGCCTCAGGGCCTGTTGGCGAGCGGCCAGTCGACCACGTCCGTGGGCCGGATGCCGTCCGGCTGCGCGCGCTGGACGCGGTAGCGGCCGGCGACGATGAGCGTGGGCGTGGCCGTGATGCCGGCCTGCTTCACGTACTCGCGGCTGGCCTCCAGGGCCTGGTCCACCTCCGGCGAGGCGGCCGCGGCGAGGAAGGCCTGGCGGTCGATGCCGGCACCGGCGAGGATGTCGGCAATCTGGTCCAGCGTCTGCGGCGGCTGCTGGCCCGGGCGGTAGATGCCTTCGAACAACGCGCGGTGGCCGCGGCCCAGGGCGCCGATGCGGCGCATGGCGTGGAAGGCGCGGGCAAAGGGCTGCCAGGCCGGATGGAACTCGGCCGGCTCGTAGCGCAGCACCGCTTCCTTGCCGCTGCCGCGCTTCCAGGCATCGACTTCGGGCTGGAACTGGGCGCAGGCCGGACAGGCGTAGGAGAACACCTCCACCACCTCGTTCTCGCCGGCGCCGGCGATCGGCGCCGCCAGACGCTCGTAGTGCGTGCCCTCACGGTACGGGGCTTTGGCGGCCGTGCCGCCGGACGCCGATGCCGCCGGGGCCGGGCTGTCGCCGCCGTTGCCGCCGCAGGCGGCGAACAGGGTGGAGGCGAGGAGGAGCAGGATCAGGCGCAGGCTCATGCAGGATTCTCCGTGTCGGAATCGGGGGAAAACGCCACCCGGGCGCAGTCGCCGGGCATACGGGCGGTCAGTGCGACCGGCAGGTGATCGGACAGGCCCACGTTGGGCACCTCGCAGCGCAGCGGCTCCAGGCTGTCGGACAGCAGGATGTGGTCGATGCCGCGCACCGGCGCCCAGCTGGGAAAGGTGGCGGGCGAGGCCACGGGCGGCGCCAGCGGCGTATCGTCGTACAGGCGCAGCATCTCCGGTGCGGTGGCCGGGCAGTTGAAATCGCCCATCACCACCACGTTGCGGTGGCCGTCGATGATGGAGCACAGGAAGTCGATCTGCCGCGCGCGTGCGCGCGGACCGAGGGACAGGTGCACGACCACGACCAGCAGCGCGTTCTCGCCTTCGCCGAAACGCGCCCACAGGGCGCCGCGTCCGGGCAGGGTGCCGGGCAGGGCGTAGTCACGCACTTCCGACGGCGGATGGCGCATCAGCAGGGCGTTGCAGGTATGGGTGATGCGGCCGATGCGGCGGTTGGTCTGGATGCTGAACCAGCCGAAGCCGGCGCGGTCGGCCAGGAACTCGATCTGGTTCTGGAAGCCGGAGCGCAGGCTGCCGGCGTCGGCCTCCTGCAGGGCGACGATGTCGTATCCGGCGACCAGGCTGGCCAGCCTGTCGAGATTGCGCCGGCGCGCCCCATGCGGCAGCACGTGCCGCCAGGGCCGCGTTACATAGTGGTGGTAGCGCTCGAAATGCGCGCCGGCCTGGATGTTGAAGCTGAGCAGGCGCAGTTCGCGCCCGCCGCCCGCCGTGGCCCGGGGGGGTGCCGGCGCGGGTGCGGGATCGGCACTCACCGTGGCCACGCGGGTCTCAGTTCTTGCCGGCGCGGGCCTCTTCGGCGACGAGATGGTCCACCACCTGCAGCATGCCCTGGAATCCGCCGGCACCGGCGCCCACCAGGTACTTGCCGTTGACCACCATGGTGGGCGTGCCCTCGATGCCATAGGCCATGGCGCGCTGGCGTTCGCTCTGCAGGCGCGCCGTCGTTTCCTCCGACTGCGCCGCCGCCAGGAAGGCCGCGCGGTCGACGCCCTCGGCGGCGACCCAGTCGGCCACCGCTTCCAGGCTGGTCAGCGGCCGGCGGTCCTGGTGCAGGGCCCGGAACAGCGGCCCGTGCAGCCGGTCGACGGCGCCGGTGGCGCGCAGCGCGTGGTGGGCGCGCGCAAACACTTCCCAGGTCGCGTTGAACACCGCCGGCATGGTTTCGAACTGCACGTGCGCCGGCAGGTACTTCTTCCACGCCTCCACGAAGGGTTCGAAATTGGCGCAGTGCACGCAGGCATAGGAGAACACCTCCACCACCTCCACCTTGCCCTCACCGGCCTGGGTGGGCACCGGCGGATTGATGCGGTGGTAGTGCACGCCTTCCTGGTAAAGCGCCTGGGCGCCAGCCAGGAGCGGGAAGCACAGGGCAAGGGCTGCGGCAACGAGGCGGACGAGGGACATGGGCGTGTTCCTGCGGATGGAGACGGCTGTGGACCGGGCGGAGTGGTTCAGGTTCCCGGGGTGGCTCCGGCGGATTCAGCCGCGGCAGCGCCATCGCCGACATCTTCCACGTCCGTGGCCGTGTCCGCGGCCGGGGCGGCCGTCGCCGCGGCCGCGGCCTGGGCGCCGCGCGGGGCCCGGTGCAGACCCTCGATGTAGGTCGCCAGGGCGTCGATCTCGGTGCTGTCCAGACGCTGCGCGATGGTGGTCATGACGGTGCTGGGATCATTGGCGTCGCCATAGTGCGAACCGGCCTGGAAGAAGCGCAGGCGCGCCGCCGTGTAGGTGGCGTGCTGGCCGGCCAGGGAGGGATAGCCGGCGCCGGGGACACCGCGGCCGGCGGCGCCGTGGCAGGCGATGCAGGCCGGCACGCCGGCGTCGGTCTTGCCGGCGCGGTAGAGTTTCTCGCCCAGGCCGGCATAGGTGGCGCCGTCCTCACGACCGGGGATGGCGCTGTCGTCGGCCACGCCCGCGCGCGCCGTCTGGGTGGCGAAATAGGCGGCGATGTCGGCGATGTCCTGGTCGCCCAGGTCCTGCACGAAGGGCATCATCTCCAGGATTTCGCGGCCGCCGTCGCGCACCAGGCGCGTGTGGCGCAGGACGTAGTCGCTGTGCTGCCCGGCCAGCTTCGGCCATTGCGGGGTGGTGGAATTGCCGTCCAGGCCATGGCAGGCGGCGCAGACCGCGGCCTTGCCGGCGCCGGCCTGGGGGTCGCCGACCAGGGGCGCGTCGGCGGCGAGCGCCGTGAACGAGACGAGGCCAGCCAGGGCAACGATCAGCCGCTTGCTCATGGACACAGAACTCCGGGAGAAATGGTCGGGTAATCGGGCAAGACCGCGATTCTAGCGGGGTTGGGCGGCGCCGTCATGACCGTGGCGGCGGGCGAGCCCGTATCATGGACGGATGAGGAACCCCTTCAACCGCGCGCGCTTCGCCCTCAGCGTCCCGCGCATGGCCGCCATGGGTGCCGACGAGGGCCGGGAGCTGGCCTTCGCCGGCCGTTCCAATGCCGGCAAGTCCAGCGCCATCAACACCCTGACCGGCATCCATGGCCTGGCGCGCACCTCGCGCACGCCCGGGCGCACGCAGCACCTGGTGGTCTTCGACCTCGACGGTTCGCACCGTCTGGTCGACCTGCCCGGCTACGGTTACGCGCAGGTGCCCCAGGCCATGCGCGAGCAGTGGGGGCGGGAGATGGAACGCTATTTCCGCGAGCGCCAGGCCCTCGCCGGGCTGGTGCTCATCATGGACTGCCGGCATCCGCTGAAGGACAGCGACTGGCAGATGCTGGAGGCGTGCGGGCGGCGCGGCCTGCCGGTGCTGTGCCTGTTGACCAAGGCCGACAAGCTCGGGCACGGCGCACAGCAGGCGAGCCTGCGCCAGGTGCGGGACGCCCTCGCCGGACACGGGCTGCCGGCGACCGTGCGCCTGTTCTCGGCCACCCGGCCTGTCGGCCTGGACGCCCTGCGCGCCGAACTGGCGGCCTGGCTCTTCGACGGTGTTCCGCCGGCGCCGGATACGGAAACTCAGTAGCGCAGCGTGGCGTGCAGCGTTTCCGGCCGCGGCCAGCGCGCACGTCCGGCCAGGGCCGCGATCTCGATCAGCACCGCGGCGCCGAGGACCTGCGCCTGCAGCCGTTCCAGCAGCTGCCGTGCGGCTTCGAGGGTGCCGCCGGTGGCCAGCACGTCATCCACCAGCAGCACACGCCGTCCCGGTGCCACCGCGTCGGTGTGGATCTCGAGGCGGTCCTTGCCGTATTCCAGGCCGTAATCGGCGCCGTAGGTCTGCGCCGGCAGCTTGCCGGGCTTGCGGATGGGAACGAAGCCCGCATCCAGCTCGCGCGCCAGGGCCGCGCCGAGGATGAAGCCGCGCGACTCGATGCCGGCCACGGTCTCCACCCCCGCCTGCCGCCAGGGCTGCGCCATGGCGGCGACCGCCTGCGCGAAGGCGTCGGCATCGGCCAGCAGCGGCGTGATGTCCCGGAACAGGATGCCCGGGCCGGGGAAATCGGGGATGTCGCGGATCAGGCGGGCGAAGGCGTGGCTCACGTTGCGGGGTCCTTGGTTGGGCCAGCCGAGTTTGCCCGGTCGTGGCGCAGGCGCACACTGCCGATGAAGATGCCGGCCAGCGCCAGGGCCAGGCCCAGCCACTCCATGCCGCTGGTGGCGCGCCGGAACAGCAGCACGTCCAGCACGAAGGCCAGGGCCGGCTGCAGCAGCAGGAGCAGGCCCACCAGCGAGGCCGGCAGCCATGGCATGGCGCGCACGATGAGCAGCCAGCCCAGGCACTGGCCCACCACGCCCAGGGCGACCAGCGCGACCAGGGAGCGGAGGTCGGGAATGGCCAGGGGCGAGCGCTCCGCCACGGCCAGCAGGCCGAGCACCAGCGCGCACAGCAGCGAGTTCAGCGCCAGCCAGGCGGCCGGCGGCAGGGGCGGTTGCCGGCGTCGCTGCGCCTGCCGGAAACCCAGGAGGTAGACCGTGTAGGCGACGCCGCTGAGCAGGCCCAGCCACACGCCGGCGCGGTAGACGGGGGTGAACAGCGCCCAGCTGGCCCCGACCAGCAGCCAGGTGCCGGCAAAGGCCAGCAGCATGCTGGCGAGGAAACGCGGCCCCAGGCGCTCGCGGTAGAGCAGCCAGCCCGCCAGGGCCATGAAGAACACCTGGAAGTTGGTCAGCAGCGTGGCCAGTCCAGGCCCGACGGCGTGGATGCTCCGGTGCCACAGGGCCAGGTCGGCGGCCATGCCGGCGGCCGGCAGCAGCATCCACGAGGCATCGTGCGGGCGCACCTGCCGCCATACGCCGGAAGGCAGCAGGGCGAGGGCCAGCAGGCCACCGCCGAACAGCATGCGCCAGAACGCCGCCACCGTCGGCGGCACGTCCGCGTAACGCACGAGGATGCCGGTGAGACTGATCAGGGCCGCACCTGCCGCCAGCATCAGGGCGGCGAGACGGTTGCTCATGGAAGGAAATCCGGACGGGGCGGGAAGTGTGTGACGGCGCGCACGTGACCGCTGGCGGCCCGGCGCGCACGGGCGCATGATGATGCATGGCCGCCATGCCCGTGCGCCAGCCGCCAGGGATGGTCGCGATGCGCCGCGTTCCGCGTGGCGGCCGGCCTGCGGCATCCGCCGCGCCCGACAGGGAGTTCCGACCATGGCCCGTTCCCGCCTTCTCCGCCCGCGCCGCCTCCTGCCCCTGCTGGTCCTGGCCCTTCCCGCGCTGCCGTTGCCCGCGCAGGGCGGGGAGGACGACCGCCCGGCCCGCCTCCTGCTCGACCCGGCCCAGGCCCTGCCCGGCCGCGGTACCGGCGAGGCGGTGATGGGTGCGCGTGAGGCCTTCGACCGCGCCGAGCCGCAATTGCGCATCGGCCGGCGCAGGCGTGGCGAGACGGAAATCGCCGAAGCGCTGCCGGCGCAGCTGGCCGGCGACGGGCAGACCCTGCGCCACGAGTGCGACCTGGGTGAACGCGTGGAACTGGCCGGCAACGACAACCTGGTCGAAATCCGCGGCCAGTGCCTCGGCCTGAGCATCACCGGCAACGGCAACCAGGTCACCATCGAGGTGGTGGACGACATCCGCATCGAGGGCCGCGGCAACGACGTGCGCTGGCGGCGCGGTTTCACCGGGACCCGGCCGAACGCGCTGGAACTGGGCGGCCGGAACACGGTGCGACCGCTCGCCGGGGCCGCGCCGCGGGACTGAGGGCGCACGCCCCGCCACCGGCCTGGCGTATCCTCATCCTTCCGTATCGCACCGCCCTGCCCACCATGCGCATCACGCTCTGGCACAACCCGCGCTGTTCCAAGTCGCGCGCCGCCCTCGCCCTGCTGCAGGCGCGGGGTATCCAGCCCGATGTGGTCGAGTACCTGGCGACGCCGCCGGACGCTGACGGCATCCGCGCCGTGCTGCGCCGGCTCGGCCTGCCGGCACGTGCCCTGCTGCGCACCGGCGAAGCGGCCTACGCGGAACTGGGTCTGGCCGATGAAGGCCTGGACGAGGAGGCGTTGGTACAGGCCATGGCGCGGCACCCCATCCTGATCGAACGGCCTGTGGCCATCCGCGATGGACAGGCGGTCATCGGCCGGCCGCCGGAGCGCGTCCTGGAGCTGCTCCGGGACTGAGTGGACGCATCCCGCGTCAGCCGCGGCGCCTTTCCGGCCAGGCCCGTCCCGCCGCGGGCCGGCTGCGGCGCGCTGCCACCGGTGCACGCTGGCGCGGCTGCGAATCGATCACGCGGTATTCGCCGGGCATGAGGCCGTCGAGTGCAAAGGGCCCGATCCGGGTGCGCACCAGGCGCAGCGTCGGCAGGCCGACCGCCGCCGTCATGCGCCGCACCTGCCGGTTGCGGCCCTCCTGCAGTCCGATCTCCAGCCAGCTGGTGGGAATGCGGGCGCGGTAGCGCACCGGCGGGTCGCGTGGCCACAGCCACTCCGGCGCACCCGGCAGGTGCCGTGCCCGCGCCGGCAGGGTGGGCCCGTCACGCAGGACCAGGCCGGAACGCAGCCGCGCCAGCGCCGCCCCGTCGGCCTCGCCCTCGACCTGCACCAGGTAGGTCTTCCACTTGCGCTGGCGCGGATCGGCCAGGCGGTGCACCAGGCCGCCGTCGTCGGTGAGTACCAGCAGTCCTTCCGAATCGAGGTCCAGGCGGCCGGCGGGATAGATGCCGGGAATGGGCACGTGGGCGGCCAGTGTCGGCCGGCCCCCTCCCCCGCTGAACTGGCAGAGCACGCCGTAGGGCTTGTTGAACAGGACGATCACGGCGTGCGTGGCGCGCGCGGGCCCGCGCCCGCGCGCGGGGCATTCAATCCATGCTGGTGCGCTTGATCTGGTCCGGCACGGGCTTGACGAACTTCAGCGTCATGCGGTCGGACTCGCCGATCGCCCTGTACTTCCCGGGATCCTCGCCTTCCGGCACACGCAGTGAAGGCGGCAGGGTCCACACGCCGTTGGGATGGTCGCCGGTGTCGGCCGGGTTGGCGTTGATCTCGCTCTTCTCCGCCAGCTCGAAGCCGGCCGCCGTGGCCAGGGCGATGACGGCGTCCTCGGTCAGGTATCCGCTGCGTTCGTTCTGCGCCGCCTGGCTGCCAGGCCTGGCGCGGTGCTCGACGACGCCAAGCACGCCACCCGGCTTGAGGACCCGGAAGAAGCCCTTGAACATGCCCTCGGCGACACCGGACGCGGTCCAGTTGTGCACGTTGCGGAAGGTGAGCACCAGATCGACGCTGTCGGGCTCGCCGAACACGGGTTCCTGCAGCGAGAAGCTGTGCACGGTGACGCGGTCGTAGATCTGCGGTCCGGCCTCGAGCCAGGCGCGGAAGTTGTCGTTGGTGCGGGTGTAGTAGTCCCGGGAGCGCTCGTCGGCCGTCGCCGGATCGACGACGGCGGTGATCAGGTGACCGTGGTCGCGCAGGGCGGGCGCCAGGATCTCGGTGTACCAGCCGGCACCGGGGGTGATCTCCAGGACCGTCAGTTCGGGGCGGAATCCGAAGAATTCCAGGGTTTCGCGCGGATGCCGCCACTGGTCGCGGGCACGGTTCTCCTCACTGCGGTGCGGACCGGCGAGGGCATCGGCAAGGGGATCGGCGGCCGGCTGCGCGGTGTCGCTGACGGCCGGCGGTGCCGGCACGGCGTCGGCAGCCGGTGCGGGTGCTTCGGAACGGTTGCAGGCCGCCAGGGCGGCGACGATGGCCAGCGGCAGCAGTGGGCGCAGGGATGCGTTCATGGCCGGTTCCTCCGGTAATGCATTGACGCGCAAGGCTAGCACAGCACCGCGCGGGTGGAACCGCAGAGCCACCCGCCGCGGCGCCCCGGCGGTGGTGAAGGACATTCACCCCTGCGGGCGGCCCCCGGCGGACGTGCCGGCCTGCGCCTTGCGGGCGGCGATCCAGCCTTCCATCGTCTCGTCGAGGACGGTCAGCGGCACCGAGCCCAGAGCGAGGATGGTGTCGTGGAAGCTGCGGATGTCGAAGGCGTCACCGAGTTCCGCCTCGGCGCGCGCACGCCACTGTCGCAGGCGGATTTCGCCCAGCTTGTAGGCCAGCGCCTGCGCCGGCCAGGAGATATAGCGGTCCACCTCGGTGGTGATCTCGTGCTCGGACAGGGCCGTGTTGTCGCGCATGAAGGCCAGCGCCCGCTCGCGGCTCCAGCCCTTGGCATGCATGCCGGTGTCCACCACCAGGCGGCAGGCGCGCCACATCTCGTAGGTCAGGCGGCCGAAGTGCTCGTAGGGCGTGCGGTAGATGCCCATTTCCCTGCCCAGCCATTCGGCGTACAGCCCCCAGCCCTCGCCGAAGGCGGAAATGTAGGCGTGGCGGCGGAACGGCGGCTGTTCGTCCTGTTCCTCGGCCAGGGCCGCCTGCAGGTGGTGGCCCGGCACGGCCTCGTGCAGCGTCAGGGCCGGCAGCGCCCACAAGGGCCGCGCCGGCAGGTTGTACGTGTTCACCCAGTACCAGCCCGGCTCGTGGCTGCCTGGACGTGCTCCAGCGTAGCGGCCGGCGGTGTAGAACGGGGCGATGTCGGCCGGCACCGGCGCCACGCCGTAGGGCCGCCGCGGCAGGGTG
>Ga0079224_100002276_pt1 | contig 23138 bp, 22 predicted proteins | sample Stecom2015_FD_80414 | JGI IMG/M metagenome (GOLD analysis project Ga0079224, IMG submission 80414) | Agricultural soil microbial communities from Utah to study Nitrogen management - Steer compost 2015 | ecosystem: Environmental > Terrestrial > Soil > Agricultural land | place: USA: Utah... | reverse complement strand
AATAGGTAAAGATATACCTATAATAGCACTTACTGCAACGGCTACTCCTAAAGTACAAGACGATATTGTAAAAAATTTAGAATTAAAAAACCCTAATACTTTTATTGCTTCTTTTAATCGCCCAAATCTATATTATGAAATAGTACCAAAAATAAATAAAAATCAGACTTTGCGACATATGGTTCGCTTTATCTCTAAAAACAAAGGTAAAAGTGGTGTTATTTATGCTTTAAATAGAAGAACAACAGAGGAATTAGCTGCTATGTTAATGGCAAATGGTATTAAGGCGGTTGCATATCACGCTGGCTTAGAAAGTGGATTACGTGCAAAAAGACAGGATCAGTTTTTAAAAGATGAAGTGGATGTAATTGTTGCAACTATAGCCTTTGGAATGGGAATTGATAAACCAGACGTACGCTTTGTATTACATTATGATATTCCAAAATCTATTGAGAATTATTATCAAGAAACAGGACGAGCTGGAAGAGATGGTTTAAAAAGTTCTTGTATTCTATATTATTCTTACAAAGATGTAGAAAAACTGGAACATTTAATGCGCGACAAACCTTTAAGTGAGAGAGAAATGGGAGCCCAACTTATTGATGAAATGTTGGCATATACTGAATCGGGAGCTTGTAGAAGAAGATTATTATTGCATTATTTTGGTGAAAAATCAAATATAGAAAATTGTGGCTATTGCGATAATTGTATTAATCCTAAAGAGCCTTTAGATGTAAAAGATAGTGTGAAAATCATCTTGGATGCAGCAGAGGAATTACATGAAAAAGTGGGAATAAATTATTTAGTAGATTTTGTTCTAGGAGTTAAAACCCCTCAAATTACTACCTATAAGCATGATCAATGTAAAACTTTTGGATCAGGACAAATAATGGAAATGGATGCTCCTTTCTGGCAATCACTTATTCGCCAAATGATGCTTGAAGGCTTTATCCGCAAAGATATTGAAGAGTATGGCTTGATAAAAATTACTAAAGAAGGAGAGAAATTTTTAAAAAATCCATTTGCTATTAAAGTTCCTCTTAATCATGAATATAGAGATATGGATGAAAGCGATTTGGAAAACGAAGGCACAAGTGAAACAGAACACTTGGATCCCGTTTTATTTGATGACCTAATGAAAATAAGAGAAAAAATCGCAAGAAAACATGATATTCCTCCCTATACAGTATTTTTTGAACAGTCTCTAGAAGATATGTGCTCCATATATCCTACGAGTATGGAAGAGTTACAAAGAATTTATGGGGTAAATCAAGGAAAGGCTTTAAAATTTGGAAGGCCATTTATTAATCATATTGCAACTTATGTAGAAGAAAATGATATCATCAAACCAGATGATTTTGTGATGAAAAATGTTGCGAGTAAAAGTGGAATCAAAGTATTTATAATTCAAAATATTGACCGACAAATTCCTCTTGAAAATATTGCTTCTGCCAAAAATCTTAGTATAGAAGAATTGATTGAAGCAATGGAAGAAATTGTTTATGGTGGTACTAAATTAAATGTAAATTACCTCTTGGAAGATATTGATGAAGATGATTTAGAGGAAATTTTAGATTATTTTAGAGAAGTAGAAGAAGATAATCTAGAAGAAATTTGCGCCGAATTCAGTGATTACGATATTGAGTACGAGCAATTTCAACTTATTCGCTTAAAATTCTTAAATGATTTTGGATTTTAAAAGAATCTCTTAGTTTATGCATGAGGAGCTTATATCAAAATTAATAGAAAATAAAGATAAAAAACTGCCGGGTCTGGACGCACAGCAAAAAATGATGTTGCACAGAGACCCGGCATACAATCCTCATATAAATAACGCGAGAGATAGTGCTGTTCTTATTCACCTCTACCCTAACTCCTTGAATCAAACAGAAGTAATTTTTATAAAAAGAACATTATTACCCGGCTCTTCGCATAGCGGTCAAATAGCTTTTCCAGGAGGAAAGAAAGAAAAAACAGATTCTGATTTAAAAGAAACAGCTTTAAGGGAAGCATGGGAGGAAATTCATATTCTAGAGAAAGAAACCAAAATAATTCGAGAACTCTCTCCAGTGTATATTCCTGTCAGCAACTTTAAAATCCATCCATTTTTAGCTTTTGGAAAAAACAAACCAGTTAATCTTAAACCCGATCCACTAGAAGTTGAACTTATTTTAAATGCAGAATTAAAAAATCTTTTCCAGAACATAGCCACAGAAACCATAGAAGTTTTTCCGCAAATTAAAATGAAAGTAAATGCTTATAAACATCGCTCACATATTATTTGGGGTGCAACAGCTATGATTTTAGCTGAATTAGAAGCAATTATTGAAACTCTTTAATATAAAACATTTTAATAGTCTATAGAATAGAAAAATACTTATGCAAAATCAAGCTCTTTTAGAAGCAATACCAAATATCAGCTTATTTTTAGATAAAGAAAAAATTGCTGCATTTGAAAAGCAAATAGCTTTAATAAACAATGTAAGCATACTGCATATAGATCCTAATAAAGATGCAAATAGAACAGTAATTACTTTTGCCGGAAATTTCGAAGGAATACATGAGGCGATAATGATACTCTATGAATTTTGTATGCAATATGTGGACATGCGTAAACATCATGGAACACATCCGAGAATCGGAATGGTAGATGTATGTCCTATTGTTCCTTTACAAAACTGCTCTTTAGAAGATGCCATACGTTTCACAAATGAATTAGCTATTGCAATTAATAAAAAGTATGGAATTGCATTGTATTTTTATGAATATAATCAAAACTTACAATACAGAAAATACCTTCCTCAAATTCGCAAAGGTGGCTATGAAATGTTATTGGAAAAAACTTTAAATCCTATTTGGAAACCTGATTTAGGTAAGGATGCAAATTGCGAAGAAGGAAAAGAATCTTTGGAAAAATATGGGGCTACTGTAATCGGAGTTCGGGATATTTTAATTGCTTACAATATCTCTTTAAATACCAAATCTTTAAATTGGCCACAACAATGGGTTCAAAAGATAAGAAGTAGTGGAGATTTCAAAGGAAAGAAAGGACTTTTTGAAAAATTAAGAGCAATTGCTTGGTATATGGATGATTTTGGACATGTACAAATTTCTATGAATTTCCTTGACTATCATACTACAAACCCCGTAGATGTATATGCCTATTTATTGAAGGAAGTACAGAAACAAAATATCGAAATTATTGGTTCTGAATTGGTAGGACTTATTCCAAAATCCGTACTAATATTTGCAGGAAAAAAAATTAATCCACAAATAAACGAGGAAATGCTATTAATAAATCAGGGTGTAAAATACTTAGGTTTAAATGCAATCAAAGATTTTGATGCTAACAAACATATACTTGAATTTGTTATAGATGAGAAGCTTAATATTCAGTTGGATTTGGAATAAACATTAAAATATCTACCAATTATTGTTATTTAATTTAATTCTTATCTAGTAATTTAATTGTATTGTGGCAAATATAATATTAATTCACCTTTTTTAAATCGTACATCATCCAAGTGACCCATTTTTTTGCGATCTTTTGTAATTAAATGCATGTGAAGATAAGTATCATGATGAGTGAAAATGCTTTGATGTTCTGTTGAGAAAAATCCAACTATATCAACTTCTTCATTGTTTAAAATATAATCAATCATACCTTCATGCGCTTCTTTTGGCGAACTTACTTTAGCACCTTCAGCAAGATTTACAATATGAATCATAGCTTCATCTACTACAGCTGAAATCTTAAACATAAACGGACGATGTAATTCCTTAGTGGTATTATTTATATACTTTTCTAAATCATTAATAGTAATAACACTGTCTGGTAAAATTACTTTTTCCCATTTTGTTATATTGCTATATGCAAAAAAAGGCGCTTTAATAGTAAAAGTTTCTTCTACATGCATTGTAGTATCCGAAAGAACAGTTGATTTATATGACTTTCCATTAAATATTAAAATCTCACCTGATAAATATTCCACTGGACCAATTCCATATAATCCTTCTTTATCATTAATAGTATCTAAATTAATATTTCCTTGTAATTTCCCTTTCCACATCACATCTTTCATTTGCCCTACAATCATTACATTATTAGGGGAATTCTGTTTATTAAAAGCACTAAAAACAATTATTAGAAATAATAAAATTGGAAAAGAAATTTTTATGTTCATAATTACTTTTATTTTTTAAATCTTAAGAAATGCTATTTATTCAGAAAAAATCAATTATTAATTTACTTAAATTACTTTATTTTTCTTCACTATTCAAAACGTAAATTCAAGTCACAAATGCAACACGAGGTAAAATGATATTGATTATTTTTTTCAAACGAAAGAGAGCAAAGCTCCCCCCTCGCCTGAATGGTAAAATAATCCTTATCTTGTCCCTCGACCAAAAGTTGCAAAATATGGCTCATTTAACACAAGAACAAAGGTACACAATTTCGGTAATGATTGCAAAAATCATTCTCAAACTTACATTGCGGAAGTAATAGGTAAGGATAGGACAACAGTTTATCGAGAACTTAAGCGTAACTGTGATCAAAGGAACGGGGAATATAGACCTTATTTGGCTCAAAGAAAGTATGAAGAACGATTATCGATTAAGCCCAAACACACTCGCTTTACAGAGGATATCAAATCTGATGTTATTGAACTTCTTGAAGAAGATTATAGTCCTGAGCAGATTAAAGGATGTCTAAAGAAATTAGGGAAGCCTACGGTCAGTCATGAAACAATCTACCAGCATGTATGGGATGACAAGAAGCGAGGAGGAAAGTTATATACACTCCTTATACACCAAGGGAAGCGCTACAGAAAACAAGGCGCGAGAAAGATTCAAGAGGAATAATAAAGAATAGAGTGTCTATTGAACAACGTCCAGAATCAGTTGAAAAAAGAAATAAATTTGGAGATTTAGAGGGAGATTTAATAATAGGGAAAAATCATCATCAAGCTATAGTTACAATTAACGATAGAAGCACAGGAATGTTAAAAATGGGGAAGGTAAAGAGCAAGGATGCAGAAGAAGTCAAGGAAGTAATAGTGTCATTACTTGATGATTGGACGCCTTTTGATACAAGAACATTAACGTTAGATAATGGAAAGGAATTTGCCGAACACGAAGCTATTTCAGAGATAACGGGAATAGATGTTTATTTTGCTCATCCATACTCTCCATGGGAAAGAGGTTCAAATGAAAACCTAAACGGCTTAGTGAGGCAATATCTACCAAAAGGAACTGATTTTACACACCAGAGAATTAAATTCATCTAAAAGAAGAATCAAACCAACTTTTAAAGCAGACTTAATATCTTTTCGTTTGTTCCAGTCGGGGAGTTAGGTTTTGTTAATTTTTACTTTTAAACACCTTCACAATTTCCTAATTTCCTAATTTCCCAATTTCTCAATTTCCCAATTTCTCAATTTCCAACTTTCCAAATTTCCCACTTTCCAACTTTCCAAATTTCACAATTTCACAATTTCACAATTTCCTAATTTCCAATTTCAAAGCCTCCCTTTCGCATTTCTAATCATTATCGTCAAGACACTTACTATTTCATCTGCTTCATTAATTAAACCATCGATATTATTAATTTTTTTTAGTTCGGAACTTTTTAGGATTTTTAACCAATACAATGTTTCTCTCGCTTCTTTTAAAGAAATAGATGCTTTATGAATAAAATCTTTTCTACTTTGAGGTGCTTGTGCTTCTTCAATATTAGCTCCTACCGATGTTGCGGAACGTACTAATTGAGTTAGCACAATTTTTGCAACCACGCTTTCTTTTTCTAATTTACTGCAGAGATTTACTATTTCAACAGCAAAATCAAAAGTTCTATCTGTTATTTTTCTATCATATTTCATAATATATTTTTTAGAAACTTTGAAATACTGAAATCTTGAAACTTTGAAATACAGAAATCTTGAAATAATGAAACTTAGAAATACTGAAACTTAGAAATACTGAAATCTTGAAATACTGAAATCTTGAAACTTTGAAATACAGAAATCTTGAAACTTTGAAACTTTGAAATAATGAAATCTTGAAATAATGAAACTTAGAAATACTGAAATCTTGAAACTTTGAAATACTGAAATCTTGAAACTTTGAAATACAGAAATCTTGAAACTTTGAAATACAGAAATCTTGAAATACTGAAATCTTGAAACTTTGAATTCTTGAATTTTCCTAATTTCCTAATTTCCCAATTTCCAATTTCTCAATTTCCAATTTCACAATTTCCAATTTCTCAATTTCCAATTTCTCAATTTCCAATTTCTCAATTTCCAATTTCACAATTTCCAATTTCCTAATTTCCAAATTTCCCACTTTCCCAATTTCACAATTTCCTAATTTCCAAATTTCCCACTTTCCCAATTTCACAATTTCCTAATTTCCAAATTTCCAATTTCCTAATTTCCAAATTTCCAATTTCACTATTTCCAATTTCTCAATTTCTCAATTTCCTAATTTCCTAATTTCCAATTTCCCAATTTCCAATTTCCTAATTTCACAATTTCCAATTTCTCAATTTCCAATTTCACAATTTCCAATTTCCTAATTTCCAAATTTCCCACTTTCCCAATTTCACAATTTCCTAATTTCACAATTTCACAATTTCAACGTTCCCAACAAACATAACATTCTTTTCTTCAATTCCACTCCTCAACCAAACATATGTTTTTTTATAAAAATACTTAACAGTTTCTTAAATTCAAAAAGATTTCCTTCAATGTATCGAATTTAAATTCAAATCCTGAAGCTTTTAATTTTTGATTAGAAACCCGTGTCCCTTCTAAAAACATAATAGCCATTTCCCCAAAAATAATTTTTAATAAAAAGGAAGGAAGATTCGGGAAAAAACTCTTTTTATTAAAGGAATGTAATAGTGATTGTGAAAATTGATTCATAGTTAAATGTTCACTAGCAACAACATTATAAGCACCCTGCATTTCAGGATTTTTTAAAATAAAATTATATAATGCCAGCAAATCCTGCATAGCAATCCAAGGTAAATATTGATTACCCTTTCCTAAACCTGGATTAATTCCTCTTTTTGCCAAAGGAGCCATTTTAGCATAAATTCCTCCTTTTCCAATTACCACACCTTTTCTAAGGCACAAAACACGAAGTCCTAATTTTTCCATAGCAAAGGCAGCTTCTTCCCAATCTTTTACTATTTTTCCTAAAAAATCCTTACCGACTTCATCATGCTCCTCTAAAATTCGCTCGGAGCTTATAGCACCATAATACCCTACTGCGGATGAGGAAATCAGTGTTTTTATTGGAAATTCATGTTTCTTAATATATTGCTCTAATAATTTAAGAGTTAGAACTCTACTTTCTAATAATTCCTTTTTTCTAGCAGAAGTCCAGCGTTTTTCAGCAATTCCTGCACCTACTAAATTAATAATAGTATCTACCCCTTCAAATGCAGCTACATCAATTTCTCCCTCTTTAGGATTCCATAGAAAATAAATTAAATTAGCTTCTATTGTTGGAATTTCTTTTCTCGTAAGCACATGTATTTTATAATTATTTTTAAGTAGAAAAGGGATTAATTGCCTCCCTATGAATCCTGTCGCACCTGTTATTAAAATTTTGTTTTGCATTGTGTTGATTTTAATAACTAAAAATAATAAAAAAAAGTGGAAACACTAAGGCTCCCACTTCTTACTATCTGCTTTTATTAATCTTATTTCTTTTTCATCAATTCAACAGAACGCTCTATAAAATCACTTAAAGCTTGACCATCCAACATATTTTGCGCTAATAAAGCCAAATCAAAAGATTGTTTTGCTATTTGCTTACTATCTTCATCATCTTTATTTAAGATATCCTGCATAATGGGATGATTGGCATTAATATTCACATTATATTTATCAGGCAAAGTTCCATAAAAATTCATCATTCCACCACCGCCCATTTTGGACATATCTTTCATTCTACGCATAAATTCATCCATAGTAATCGTTACTGGCGGATCATTCGGACTTTGTGCAGTAACTTTCACTTCCATATGTTCATTATTTATGGTCTTTTTATAAATTTCTATAACTTGCTTTTCTTGATCTTCATTTAAAACCTTTTCGAACACTTCCTCTTTTTCAATTAAATTTTGAATTAGGTCAGCATCAACACGTTTTAAACTAGTTTTTTCTAATTTCTGTTCTAAAAATCCAATAAAATGTTGATCAATTGGACTATTCATTAATAGTACATCATAGCTCTTTTGCTCAGCAGCTTTAATGTATTGATATTGCTTATTCACGTCATTAGCATACAAATAAACTAATTGTTCATTTTTATCTGTTTGTAAAGGAGCAACTTTTTCTTTGTATTCATCTAGAGTAAAGTTTACTTTTTCTGTATTTTGTAATAAACAGAAACTCTTAGCTTTATCATAGAATTTGTCATCCGATAACATACCATATTTTACAAATAAGCCAATATCAGACCATTTTTCTTCATAAGATTTTCTATCCTCCTTAAATAATTCCTGTAATTTATCAGCAACTTTTCTAGTGATATAACTATTAATCTTTTTTACATTTCCATCAGATTGTAAAAAGCTTCTTGAAACATTTAAAGGAATATCAGGACTATCAATTACCCCATGTAAAAGCATTAAGAACTCAGGCACAATTTCCTTTACATCATCGGTAATAAACACCTGGCGGCTGAAAAGTTTGATTTTGTTTTTTTGTAATTCAAACTCATTTTGCACTTTAGGAAAATACAATATACCAGTCAATTCAAATGGGTAATCTACATTTAAATGTATCCAAAATAATGGATCCTCGGACATAGGATACAGCTCTCTATAAAAATCTAAATAGTCCTCATCTTTTAAATCTGAAGGATTTTTGGTCCAAAGAGGTTCTGTATTATTGATAATATTAGGAACTTCAATTTCCTTATACTTTGTATTACCTTCTTCATCTTCACCGTCCGGTTCATGCTGTGTACGGGTACCAAATTGAATAGAAACTGGTAAAAACTGAGCATATTTTTTCAAAATTTCTTCAATTCTACCTTCACTTAAAAACTCTTCCGACTCTTCATTAATATGCAAAATTATATCTGTCCCTCTCTCTGTTCTATCTCCTGCGTCTATAGTAAAGGATGTACTACCATCGCATGTCCATTTTGCTGCTTGTGCCTCCTCTTGATACGACAAAGTATTAATTTCCACTAAATCAGCAACCATAAATGCAGAGTAAAAACCTAATCCAAACTTCCCTATTATTTCTTGTGCATCTTTCGCTTCTTTGTATTTCTCCACAAATTCTGTTGCACCTGAAAATGCTACTTGGTTAATATACTTCTTTATTTCGTCTGCTGTCATCCCTATTCCTTTGTCCGAAATAGTAATTGTTTTCGCCTCTTTATCTAGCTTCACTTGAATAGTTGTATCTCCCAATTCTTGGTTATACTCACCTAAAGAAGCTAATCTTTTCATTTTTTGCGTAGCATCAACAGCATTAGACACTAATTCTCTTAAAAAAATCTCATTATCTGAATAAAGAAATTTTTTAATAATAGGAAAAATATTTTCCGTATGAATTGAAATAGTTCCTTGTTCTTGCATCATATATTTATTATTTTATAAAATTTAACTATCAATTTATATTCAATTGCAATCTCCATTCCAAAGCTTTATTTAAGTCAATTTGACAGCATTTGAGAAAAACTGACAAATCAAATATTCCATAAAATATTCACAAAGATATTTCTTCCCATCTGAGGAATACGGTTCCAATCCGAATAACTTGAATAATAGGTATCAAAGATGTTTTCCACACCTCCTTTCACTTGAAAACTGTGCTTATTCCATAAAAATGAATAAGAAATACCAGCATGAAAAATCATAAACGCATCTACAGGCTTTTCTCCATACTTTGGATTAAAATTCTTTTTAGAACCATGCATCAAAGTAGAAACATAAGTGGAAAAGTCTTTTCTATAATAATGCAATCCACTTTCAAAAATAAAGGGTTGTATAAAGGGCAAATAGGAAGCATTTTTTTCTTTTCCAAAACTATAACTTGCCTTATTTTTCCATTCCAAAAAAGAAAAGATTTGAAAATCCACATCCATTGCTGTATTAAGTAAATAAGCTTTTGGTATAGAATTATATCGTTTTACTCCATTCGCTCCAATAGTCATTGAACCATATGCAGGTACTACATCTGCTGCTATATAATCCCAAAAAGTAAAATAATTCCCTGAAAAATGAATTCTAAGTTTTTCCTTTTCATAGGAGGCATGCATGTGAAAAGATAAAGCCTTTTCTTTTTTTAGGTAAGGATTTCCAATATGATCATATCCATCAAAACTATTAAACAAATAAAAACCATAAGCTTCTGAAACACTTGGATTTCGTTCTGCATAGGATAAAGAAGTCAACAAGGTCCAATCTCTATTTTTATATTGCATTGCAGAAGATAAACGTACCAAAAACTGCTTCTTCTTATTTTCTATTTCTGGATAAAAAATAGCTAAACTTTCTAAACCAAAAGTATCTTCAATAGAATTTTGCTCATAAGCTAATCCTAAATTATTTTTCCATGTAATTTTTTGATTCAATCGCCATGCATCTTCCATATAAAAATCTAATACAGAAGTACGGACACCTGGCCATGTAAGCATAAACATAGCAAGTTCATTTTTGTCTTCTGGATACATTGTCATTTCCGCATAAGAATAGTTACTATGAGCACTTAATTTGAAATTACTTACATGTTCTGACATTTCAGTTTCAATTTGGGAATAAAGTCCAGCCGTATTAGACCAGCCAGGCATATCCATCCTGATTGGAACAATTGGTCTAGGACTATCGTCCATTATGTGAGTTATTGCATTATAATAAACTTTATGTTCCCAAGATTTTATCCACGAATTTATATTTCTATGTTTTAAAAATGCTGAATATATTTTTGCTTCAGCTAAAGATACATCCATAGGCAGTCCCGGATAACCTACATTTGTAGCTTTATCATAAATTGCAGAAATTCCTAACTCTGTTTTAGGCTTTATTGCATATGCGAGACTTCCAGACACATTCCATTTTGTAAATGGAGAATATAAAACCTCTTGTCCTCCACCTGCTTTATAATTATTTGCATCACGAAAACTAGCATTCAAATCCAAGCCCCATTTCTTTTTTGACATAGATAGACCTGCTAAAGCCATTTTTTGCGCATTATTAGATTCATAAGCTGTCATAGCTTGTGCCTTTACAAAATCTCCCGATGTATTTGCTTTTTTCAAAGCAAAATTTATAGAACCACCAATTCCTGATCCATTTTCCATAGAAAATTGTCCTTGATTTACTTGTACTTTGGAAAGATTAGAAATTTCAACATAAGAACTTATAGGGTCCATTTTATCCGTACATGCTCCATAAATACGCATGCCATCAATAGTTAAAATACTCCTTTCTTGAGACATATTATTTAATTGCAATTCGGAAGCATATGCACCTCTTCGCAACATTTGAATTCCATGATTTCCTTGTAAATATTCTTCTATACTTGCACTAGATTTTTCTATATCCTCAGCTGCATTATGATAATCATAAATTTGCACTACAGGTAAGTTCACTGCTTTCATTAAAGAATCCTCTTCTTCTGAAATAGAAATACTTGGAAAGCCGGCATTAACTTTCCAAGAAAATATCAAAAGAAAAGAAAACATGCTATACTTTCTAATCATATTTCTTATCTTTTAAAATTCTACTTCTAAATACACAGTACTACTGGGATTATCTTCAGTGATTTCCTCCCCCTTAATTACCTCATCCTCCGTGTTTATAATTTGAAAATTAAGCTTCCAATATCCTGTCATAGAGAAATTTATTTTCCCTTTATAAATTCCATTATTTTCGTGAATTAAATCTTCATTATCTGGAGAGGAATGATTGCCCATACTTGGCATTCTGGGATCAATTTTCAAGGTATAATTTTCTACAGGAAAAAAGTGATGCATATCTTCAGAAGAATATAGCGCTGTTGTAATGCTATTAATCCCAATTTTAGGATTTTTAGGTTCTATTAAAGCTAATATATAAGATTGGTTGTCATTTCCATCAAATACGCTTACTCTTTGTCTTGTATTTTGTTTTACAGTAATTTCTTTTTCAAATGAATAGTTTCTTTCCTTCCATTCATACTCTAAAGATAAAACCCAATAATCTTCTCCTTCAGAAGCCATTTGAAAAATAGCATAATTTTCTAGATATTGATAAGGTTTTTCTTTTATCAAATTTTCTCCAGAAGGAGCTCCATGACTCATGCCATGCATGTACATTACTGGTGCCCAATCAAAATTTTCTGGAATAAAATAATCACCATCTTCTTTAGAAATAAATCTAAAATACAAGCTGTTATAACCCGTATTTAAATGCTTTTCTGTGCTAAAAATTTCTAAACTGTGATTTTCAAAATCTTGTGAAGCAATTTTATACAAGTTTTCAAATGTATCTTCATTATTCTTATCCTTGATATCTTCTTTGTTACAAGATATAATTAATAGTGTAGTTAAGGCGATTATAGCCCATTGATATATAGTTCTCATTGACTTTTTTTTTAAAAAATTATGTAATGTATTGTGATATAAGAATTCTATTAAATGCAATTATATATTGCAAATAGAATATAATAGCATACTCCTTTTAAGTGATTAACTTAAAATAAGGAATGTGCAAATAAATAAACAGGTGTTTTATATAAGAACTATATTTTCTGGAGGCTTATCTAATTGATTAAATATTAAGGAGCTAATAAAAAAATCATTTTTAGGAAGAGAGTATGATTTTTTAATTGAATTCTTAATTGATTTTGGAGAAGAAATAAAGTAAGAGGGTAAGTATAAAACTTCTGCTTTTGCAGATTTAAAAACCTGTGCTATATTCTGTCTTTCTTCTTCTTCTTCTGAAATTTTCATTATTTGACATTGCCCTTCACAAGCACGTTGAGGTTCATTCTTATTTTCGCAAAACACTTCAATAAAAAAAGAAGCATTATATTGGTATATACCATACAATACCCCATTTTTTAGTAACATAACTGCCATAATACAGAACATTAAGACAGTCAGGATTTTAGAAGGTTTTCTCATTTTAAAAACAAAAAAAGCGTTTCCTTTCAAAGATAAGTTATATAATTAGGAACAACTTTTAAATTAATAAAAACTGACAATACTTTTACAAAAAAGCTTTTAAACCGAAGTTCAAAAGCTTTTAATATTGTTCTTATTGGTATATTTATAGAATCAGCATTGCATCGCCATAGCTAAAGAACTTATATTTTTCTTTAATTGCTTCTTGGTAGGCATGCATAATCAAATCGTATCCTCCAAATCCTGCTGTAGAAATCAACAAACTGCTTTTCGGTAAATGAAAATTAGTAATTAATGCATTTATAATTTCAAATTCATAAGGCGGATGCGGAAATAAATTTGTCCAACCATTTGCTGGTTTTAGTAAGCTTTCAGCAGTTATAGAACTTTCAATTGCTTTTAAAACTGTAGTACCCACTGCACAAATTTTCTTCTTATTATTAATCCCTTCATTTACAATTTGGCAAGCATAATCTTCAATTTTAAAATATTCTGCATCCATTTTATGCTTTCTTAAATCTTCCACCTCGATTTGTCTAAAACTTCCTAATCCTGTATGTAAAGTAATTTCTGCAAAGTTCAAACCTTTAATTTCCATTCTTTTAATCAATTCACGACTAAAGTGTAATCCTGCAGATGGGGCAGCAATAGAACCTTCTTCTTTAGCATAAATCGTTTGATACCTTTCAGCGTCCTCCAATGTTGGTTCTCTTTTTATATACTTTGGTAATGGAGTTTCTCCCAATTCGTAAAGTACTTTTCTAAACTCTTCATCTGTACCGTCAAATAGAAAGCGAATTGTTCTTCCTCTTGAGGTTGTATTATCAATAACTTCAGCAGTTAATTCTTCATTATCCCCAAAATACAATTTATTACCTACACGAATTTTTCTTGCTGGATCAACTGTTGCATCCCAGAGACGCATATTTTTATTCAGTTCGCGTAATAGAAACACTTCGATTTTCGCACCCGTTTTTTCTTTCTTACCATATAAACGTGCGGGAAAAACTCGAGAGTTGTTTACTACCATCACGTCATTTTCATCAAAATAGTCGATAGCATCTTTGAATAATTTATGTTCTATCTTACCCGAATCCCTATGTACAACCATTAATCGACTCTCGTCTCTATGTGTACTTGGATGTTGGGCAATAAGTTCTAAAGGTAGTTCAAATTTAAATTCAGATAATTTCATAATTATTGGAATGATATAATTTTTTCGAGACACTATTGTGTAAAGGTTTACAAAGTTACAAAATTTTTACAACAATTTCGCTGATTATAATTTTTTTTGTATTTTATCCATTTAAAAGTAAGAAATGTTTTAAAATCCCATTAATTAAAAAGCATTATTTTTGCATTTTTCACTGTTAAAAAATTAATCTTTTTATTTTCTTTTGAAAACTCAACTAATTTAAATAATTTTACCGCAAAGAAATAATGTAAAATGGAAAATCAACCTTTACCAGAAATTGATAATAATCTAGATATTAAAACATCAAGAACTAAAACTTCTCGTTTTTATTTCCTTTTAGGCTTTTTTAGTATTTTTATTTTTGCAAATGCAGGTTGTTATAACCTTTACACACAAAAATTCAAATACAATAAAGATGTAGAGGTTCCAAAAAGTTCTCTTTATGAGCCTGTTTATGAAAGTGCAGAATAATTAATATCTAGCCTTTCTTAAGTCTTTTAAAATGATGGAATTTAAAAAACCAGCTGTTGTGATTTTAAGTTATAATAGCTGGTCTTGGCATCTAAAATTTCTTCCCGGAATATTAAAACATTCCGAAAATCTTTATGAAGTAGTAGTTGTGGATCATGCTTCTACTGATCCAATTCAAGATAAAATACATTCACATTTTCAAAATGTTCATACGCTTACCTTAGCTACCAACACTGGATTTGCTGGTGGATACCATAGAGCCTTATTGCAAATTAAAGCGCCTTACTATATCTTATTAAGTGCTGATTTCGAAGTAAGTCCTAAATGGTTCTCTCCTCTTTATAACTTTATGGAACAAAACCCTAAAGTAGCTGCTTGTGCTCCAAAAATTAAAAGTTACCACGATAAAAGCAAATTTGAATATGCGGGAGCTGCAGGTGGTTTTATAGATCCAATGGGTTTTTTATTTTGTAGAGGCAGAATCTTTGATACAGTTGAAGAGGATTTAGGGCAATATGATGACAATATACCTGTTTTATGGGCTTCTGGTGGATGCCTTATGGTTCGCAGTGAAATTTATCATGAATTAGGAGGTTTAGATACACAATTGTTCGCACATATGGAAGAAGTGGATTTATGTTGGCGGATATGGAATAGTGGCAAAGAGGTTTATAGTATTGGTGAATCTGAAGTTTACCATGTAGGAGGCAGTATTATAAGTTATGGAAGTCCACAAAAAACTTTTTATAACTTTAGAAATAATTTAATCTTATTGTTGAAAAATAAGGAAACCTCTTATTTATTCCCTTATCTTTTTTTAAGACTTTGCTTAGATGGAATAGCAGGATTACAGTTTATTTTAAAAGGACAATTTAAAAATTGCATTGCTGTAGTAAAAGCACATTTTAGTTTTTATTCTAAATTTTCTTATTATTATTCATGGAGAAAAAAGAATCCGCCTAAAAATTTGCATAAAGGGCAGTATTCAAATAGTATTCTTTGGCAATATTTTATAAAAGGGAGAAAAACTTTTAATGAACTACCCAATACTTCAAAGCTAAAATAAATATGGAGTAGTAAAATACCACTCCACATTAAATATAATTTATAATTTTTGAATACTTTTAGTTACTTGGCCTTTTTTATTCTTTAAGATTACATAATACATACCAGCATTCAAATGGCTAATATCTAACTGCACCTCTTTAGCTCTGATAGTATTTTTAGTTTCATATACCACCGATCCTTGCAAGTTTATAATACTAATTTTTTCTAAATTAACTCCTTCTGATTTTATTGTTAATTGATCTTTTGTAGGGTTCGGATAAATGGTGGAAATAAAATCATTTTCGATTTCATCTATACTAACAGGAGCTTCATATTCTTCATAATAAAAATTAAATAATGGAGCGTCGTTAATGATTTTCCAACTGTCATTATCCCATACTTCCGAATATACTTTTGTAAATTGATTATAAGAATTTGTTTCGTAGTGTGTTCTTAAATTATTAACTAAAGTACTTTCCGCATTAGACCATTCTAACAAGGTCACTTTTTTTAAGGCATCTCCATTATATTCTCGTTCTATTTTACCAATATAATCCCACACATCAAATTGATTAACCTCAAAAATTATTTCTGTATAATCACCATTAGAATTATAATTATAAGTCTTACGTATCAATTCTACCCATTCATCATTTATATAACTAGACTCAATTACTTTATTCGTTAAATTTGATGAATTGTATGTAAACTCTTTTTTCATATCATTTACCCACATATTTCCAATCCACATCTGTCTTTGCATATAATCTACAGTACCATTAGAATTATAAAAGAAAACTTCACGTTCAGAATTTTCCAAATTTCCATTATTCATTTCTTTTAAAACAGTTCTTTCTAATCTATTTTGATTATCATATTCTCCTCTTATTTCTCTCACATATTCCCATTCGTTATTAATCATATCCCACTCCGCAAATTTAATTAATGTGATAGATCCATTGCTGTTGTATTCATAAATTATCGTCCTATCATTTTCCCATATACCATTCGATATATACTGAACTCTTTCTTCAATTAAGTTACCTTGATTATCATAAAATTTAGATAATTTATTAAAGGCATCCCATTGATTTCCGTTAATTTTATAGATTTCAGTTTTATCTTTTAATCCATTCGAAAATGAATTTAAAATATAATTAGTGTTTTCAAGACCTGAACCAAGTTCAAAAAATACAGAAACAGAGTCCGAATTTACATTTATAAAATAATCAGTGCGGTAGGTAAAAAAACTTTCCTCATGTAAATTATAATCAAAATCAGTCGGAAAATAAAGAATTCCTACATCAGAAGCACTTTCTAAAACAGAATGTATTACTGTATTAGTATTATTGTTTCCTGTTCCCCAAAAAAACTCCATGCTATCTTTAGCTTTGTATTGTACACCGTCATAGACCTTATAAGAATAGCCTTTTAAACGAGATTGAGTTGATTCTGTTTGATTTACTAAACTCTGAGGTTTAGTTTGTATATTTACAAAATTTAATTATCCTCCTAGTTTCTGGAGACCGTATTCTTGCTTTGAATTAAAGTTTAAATTACCATTTTTCCTTAATAATTGTGCATTACTATTAGTACACACAAAAATTCCCATGGATAACACTATTCCAAATATTTTTCTTTTCATCATCATTATTTTGTTTTATGATTGAAAGTTATAAATAGTAAATCAATTAGACTAACTATATTTAGAATTTAAGGGTATTAATTTAGAATTTGAGTTATATGGATGAGAATTTAAAAATAAGAACAGCTTGATTTATAAGAATAAGACAGTAATGGAATCTATAAAATTATAAAAAACAATATTAATATTTTAGGATAAACTCAAGCAATTTAATTCTGAGTATAAATAAAAAAAGTCAGTATCAAATAATGAAACTGACTCAAATTTAAATTTTTATTGGGGAGGTAAATGGGTCTCGAACCCACGACCTTCGGTGCCACAAACCGACGCTCTAACCAACTGAGCTACTACCTCCGTTTTAGGTTTGCAAATATAATGCAACAAATTGAATTCACCAAACTTTGTTCTATAAATATTTTAAAAGCTAGATATTAATAAAATAATTTTAAGAACTCTTCAACTTCTATTTTACCAAAATAATCTTCTAAATTTATAGATGTTATAATTTTACGTATAGTATTAATTTCATGTTGCTTTCCTTTAAACAACTGTTCAAATTCTTCCAAAGGTTTTTCTGAAAAGAAATCACCATATATTTTCAAATCCTCAATTTCACCTCCTTTTTTCACATTAATATGTAATTCCACAAAACCAGCTGGAAATTTTATTGCATTTTTAAAATTATAATTGGGTGAATTACCATAATTCCAGTTCCATGTACTATATTTTTCATCAGCAAGTTTTTGAATATTCAGCACATCTTTTTCTGTCAAACAATATATTTCAGCATTAGGATTATTTTCCAAACTTTCTTTTATAAACAATTCTTTAAACTTCAGTGTATCAATATCTTTAGGCAAATAAGGCTTTAAATTTGTTACTCGTGCACGAATTGATTTTGTAGCTTTATCTGCGTATTTTAAAGGATTCGTTTTTAATGCTTTGGCCAAAACTTCAATTTCAGAATCTATTAAAATAGTTCCATGTTGTATCATCTTACCATTCTTAGAAAGTTTAGCATTTCCACTAAATTTCTTACCCTCAATTTCCAAATCGTTTCTCCCTTTTAATGCAGCTGGAATATTCATTTTTTGCAATAAATCCACGACTGGTTTAGTAAACACAGCAAAATCCAGAAAGTTATTTTTATCCAATGGAGAATGAAAAGAGAAATTTAAATTATTTAAATCATGATATACTGTGCCGCCGCCTGACAATCTTCGCACCACTTTAATTCCTTCTTTATTTACAAATTCATAATTAATTTCTGCTAAGGTATTTTGGTGTTTACCTACAATTATCGAAGGCGCATTAATATATAATAATAAAAGATTCTTCTCTGGGAATTTTTCCAATAAATATTCTTCAGATGCTATATTAAAATAGGCATTATTTGAGGGAGAGTCAATAATAAACATATCATTCTTTTTTTAGCACAAAAAAAGGCATTGTTTTAAACAACACCTTTAATAATTTTAAAGTTTTTCCACTATGCCATCTACTATACCATAAGCGATTGCCTCTTCTGCATCCATCCAATAATCTCTTTCAAAATCTCTTAAAATTCGCTCATAATCTTGTCCACAATTTTCAGCTAAAATTCTAGCCCCAAGCTCTTTTGTCTTTTGGATTTGCTTTGCATGAATTTCTAAATCTGCTGAAACTCCTTGAAAATAACCGCCTAAGCTTGGTTGATGAATCATTACTTCTCCATGGGGAAAAATAAATCTTTTTCCTTTCTCACCTCCTGATAATAGGATAGAACCCATGCTTGCAGCTAAGCCCATGCAAATTGTAGAAACTGGTGATTTAATCATTCGCATCACATCATACATTACCATTCCACTTGTTACTACCCCACCCGGACTATTAATATAAAATTTTATTTCCTTTCCTGGATCATCTGCATCTAATAATAAAAGTTTATTTACCACATCTTTTGCTGACTCATCCAGAACAGGTCCCCATAAATGAATAGTTCTATTTTGAAAAAATAATTCTTCTTGCTTTTTATTCCATAAACTTATAGGAGTGGTCTTTTTTTCTATTTCCTCTTCCATGATTGGATACGTATTATATTGTAAATTAGACATAATAATTTATTTAATTGTTTTTTTAGGATTTGATTTTAATACTTCATCTACAATTCCATATTCCTTTGCTTCTTCAGCCAACAACCAGAAATCCCTATCGCAATCCTCAGCTACTTTCTCAATATCTTGACCAGTATGATCAGAAATGATTTTATAAAGATTTTCTTTAACTCTTTGAATTTCTTTTACAGTAATATCAATATCCGTTGCTTGACCGCCTATAGCACTACTTGGTTGATGTAGCATTATTCTACTATGTTGTAATGCAGTTCTCTTACCTTTTGTTCCAGCACACATCAAAATAGCAGCCATACTAGCAGCTAAGCCTGTACAAATAGTAGCAATCTCAGGTTGTACAATTTGCATAGTATCGTAAATGCCTAATCCTGCATATACACTTCCTCCTGGGCTATTAATATACATTTGTATATCTCTATTTCTATCTGTACTTTCTAAAAACAATAATTGTGCAGTAACAATATTTGCAACATAATCATTCACAGGCTCTCCCATAAATATAATTCTGTCCATCATTAAACGACTAAATACATCCATAGATGCAACATTCATTGGGCGCTCTTCAATAATATAAGGTGTTAAATTTGTTGGCAAATGATTAATATGGGAAGCATATTGATCAAAAGTATTACTACTTATGCCTTTATGCTTAATTGCATATTTTCTAAATTCTTTGGGATCTATCATATTTTTATCTCTAAATTTATATATTTATATTCAAATTTCAATCCAATACTTATTTATGTCATTTCGGCAGAAATAAATTTCATTACAATATTACTAAAGTATTTATAAGATTTGATAAAAAATGCTTTAAAATTTCTTCTTTTATTTTAAACTTAATTAATTTATTGTATATTTATACATTCAAACAATACAGTCAATAAAAATATTAACATTATGCTTAAAAAAACCTTTACTATCGTTGGTCTTCTTTTTATGCTACAAGCGGAAGTTAGTCTCGCGCAAAACTCTATAGTAGTAGAAATGGAAGATGGATCAAAAGAAACTATTCATTATCAAGAAAATCAAATTGAATCTAATAATGAAAAGAAAACCTCCCATGCTATAGAAGTTGAAATGGAGGATGGAACAAAAAATACTATTTATTTCCAAGAAAATCAAATTAGTAAAAATAACAGAGAAAAACATACTAATTCTATTGAAATAGAATTGGAAGATGGAACGAAACAGACAATGTTAATTGCTAAAAATGCAATCATCCAAGAGGATGTCTTTCAAGAAGATAAAGAAGAAATTAGTATTCCTGCGCAATTTCCTGGTGGAGAAAAAAAGTTACATAGCTACATAGTAGAAAACTTTACTTATCCTCAAAAAATGAAAAAGAAGGAAAAAAATGTTGATGTCTTTGTACATTTTATAATTAAAAAAGATGGAAGTATAGTGAATCCCAAAATTATAGATAGCACAAATGATATTTTTAATGAACAGGTCCTAGAACTTGTAAAATCAATGCCTAATTGGGAACCTGCAGTTAGTGTTTCTGGTGAAGTTATGGATTCAGAATACGTTTTGCCTTTAAGCTTTTAAAATCGATAAATAAAGCATTAAACCTTATAATTCAAACCTAATAGCAATTATTATTAATATAAAAATAAGAATAATAATTGCTATTACTATTTAATATATGCTTTAAGATTCTTCAATTTCGAGGCTTTATTACTATATTTGCCTTAGTTTATATAATATATAGTATGGGATTAAAATCTATATTGGCGAAACCTTATGCAAAAATTTTAAGCAATAAAATTGAGCGTGATAGCAATTCTGCTATAAAAGATCAAGAGGATATTCGTAAAAAACTCATAGAAAAGGCAAAAAATACGGTGTTTGGACAAGATCATAATTTTAAAAACATCCGAACATATGAAGATTTTAAAAAAAATATTCCCATTCGTGATTATGAAGAGTTAAGTCCTTATATAAAAAAACTACGTGAAAACGAGTCAGACATTTTATGGCCTGGTTTACCCGCCTATTTTGCAAAAACATCTGGCACAACAAGTGGTGCTAAATTTATACCTATAACTAAAGATTCAATTAGTAATCATATAAACGGTGCTAAATACGCTCTATTAAATTATATACAAGAAACAGGAAACAGCAAGTTCACTGATGGTAAAATGATTTTTCTTTCAGGATCTCCAGAGTTAGAAAAAGAAGGAAATATCTTAACTGGCCGATTAAGTGGAATTGTTAATCATCATGTTCCAGGCTATTTAAGAACTAACCAATTACCTTCCTATGAAACCAATTGCATAGAAGATTGGGAAGAAAAGCTAGCAAAAATTATCGATGAAACAGAGTATGAAAACATGACTCTAATAAGCGGTATCCCTCCTTGGATTCAAATGTATTTTGATTGGTTAATTGAACGACATCCTGGTAAAAAAATAAAAGATATTTTTCCAAATTTATCCATAATCGTTTACGGAGGAGTAAACTTTGAGCCTTATAGAAAGAAATTATTTGAAAGTATAGGAAAAGAGATTGATACAGTTGAAACATATCCAGCTTCTGAAGGATTTTTTGCATACCAAGATAAACAAAAAGATAATGGTTTATTATTAAATACCAATTCGGGAATATTTTTTGAATTTGTTCCTTTAGAGGAATTTTTTGAAGATAATCCTCGAAGAATATCCTTAAAAGATGTTGAACTTGGTGTAAATTATGCATTAATTATAAATAGCAATGCGGGCCTTTGGGGTTATAGCATTGGTGATACAATAAAATTCATTGATAAAAATCCTTATAGAATTCTAGTAACAGGTAGGGTAAAACATTTTATTTCTGCTTTTGGAGAGCATGTGATTGGAGAAGAAGTAGAAAAAGCTATGAATAAAACATTAGAAAAACACCCTGCTATCATAACTGAATTTACAGTTGCACCTTATGTGGAAACTCCTGAAGGCATTTTACCACATCACGAATGGTATATTGAGTTTGTTGAAGAACCGGAAAATTTGGATGCTTTCGCTGCTAGTTTAGATAAAGAACTGCGTGCATTAAATGAATATTATGATGATTTAATAGGAGGAAGCATTTTATCACCTTTAAAAATCAAATTACTTGAAGCCAAGGCTTTTCAAAATTATATGAAAAGCTTAGGAAAATTAGGAGGACAAAATAAAGCCCCAAGGTTAAGTAATGATCGCAAAGTTGCAGAAGTGTTACAAAAGTTTTTATTGAAATAAATATATAAAGTAGAATTAAATTTTCAACTCCCTATATTTGATTTAAGGAGTTGAAAATTTAAATGTAAATTATAATTTCTATCTATAAAAGAACTCATCATTCTTAATGATTAAAAAAACTATTCAACGTGCCTTTCGAAATCTTCATAAAGTGCTTGAATATTAAAAACAATTTCTTTGGCATGTTTTTCTTCTTCTAAAACTACCGTTTCATTCAAGCTGTTTAATTCAGAGATTAAAGCTTTTTGCTCGTTTAACCATTTTGAAAAAGCTGCATCTTGATTGGTTTCTTCCATGTTGATGTGATCAATTTT
>Ga0079224_100002274_pt1 | contig 23146 bp, 18 predicted proteins | sample Stecom2015_FD_80414 | JGI IMG/M metagenome (GOLD analysis project Ga0079224, IMG submission 80414) | Agricultural soil microbial communities from Utah to study Nitrogen management - Steer compost 2015 | ecosystem: Environmental > Terrestrial > Soil > Agricultural land | place: USA: Utah... | reverse complement strand
GTTTTTCGTAGGTAGTTTTGCCGTTGATATAATAACGAGCTTCTTCGATTTGTGAATTGTTTTTACACGATGAGATGAGGACGCCTATCGTGAAGCAGACAATCAGGCCATAAATTAATTTATTTCTCATATTCCTTGAGGAGTACGTCCATGTCTTTCATCATTTGCTCAACTTCAGCTTCTTCGGTTCCGTTATAAGCCCCTCGTATATGTCTATCTTTATCGATCAATAAAAACCATCCTTGATGTTCAAATCCGCCAGGTGCCGCTTCGTTTTCTTCAGCTAAAACCATGTATGAAGGCGAGATTCCGTAAATGGTCTCTCGTGTTCCAGATGCGAATTGCCACTGGTTACCAGAGACTCCAAGCTTTTCGGCGTAATTTTTTAATACGCTAGGCGTATCATATTTAGTGTCTATGCTGTGTGATAAAAACATCACTTCGTCATTTCCTTTGTATTTTTCGTATACCTTCAGCATATTCCTATGCATGATCGGACAGATACTGGGACATGAAGTAAAAAAGAAATCAGCGACGTAAATGCTATTCGCAAAGTTATCATTGGTGATAGCAATACTGTCTTGATTGAAAAATTCGAACGCGGGAATCTGATGATAAATTGTATCGGTAACGGTTTTTCCGTTTACTTCTTTAGTGACCGGTTCTCTTGATCCGAGTATTGGTAGGCTCTTATTCGAGTCGGAAGATTGGCAGCCATTAATTAATACAGAGATTACAGCGAGGAATAAGATAAACGATTTCTTCATTTTAGATTAATAGTTGTTTAGCGTTTGTTTCGTAATTTCGGATACTTCAATAAATTCATCATTGATGTCTTGGATTTTTTTCTTTTCAACTTCTAGGTAGGCTTTGATCTGATCATCAGATTTGCCTTCGAAATTTAAATTGAGGTCATGCATCCAGTTGTTCATCGAATCATGTGCAGTTTCAAGTCGATCCCGGAGCTCGGTTAACTCAACTCGTTGTTGAGCTGTATCCAAACTCGGGTCATTAGCTTTGTACTCATCTACATTTAGCAGGATCGAGTCAATTTCTTGGATATTACGAACGAATGTACCCATCATTGGCATCACCTCGTCATGAATGGCAATCATCTCATCTTGAATCTCGCGATTATTATTGGACGATGAACTACAGCTTGCAAAGAAAATAGTTGTAATCAATGAAAGAAAGAGAATATTTTTCATAGCTCTGTTTTTGAACAAATATACTAACTATTATTTGTTGAAGTCCAGGTTGCGGATATAGACTTCGTTTTTGACGGTAGCACACAATAACCCGTCCTTATCCAGCAGGTCAAATTCAAAACCGATAACATGTTTCCCGTTTTCACTTAAATCAGTTTTTGCCTGTTCGATTTGGTCTGTTTGAATCATGATGGAAAAGCTCAGGTTCTTTCTTGCTGGCTTTTTGTATTGAATATGGGCGCTCTTCAACCATATAAGTACCTTGAAGCCTTCGCGCTGAAGGATCTGATCAAATAGAATGGCATAGAAGGGGTCTGTTGCCGAAAAAATTGTCCCACCAAAGATAGATCCATTATAATTTCGATTTAGAAGGCTGCGATGGACTTTCACGTCGACACCCCGGAAGTCTTTGTGAAACTTTTTTACCCAAATTCTTTGAAAGAACAAAGGAGGATAGAAACGCATAGCCCATTTAAGTGTATTTTCTGATACCCGCATAGCATTCAAATATACGCAGAAGTACGGAAAGCCGCTATTTCTTTCTTTTCAAAAATTAACAGATATTTGCGTATATGGACTTTAAAGAAAAGGTAGCTGAGAGCTATAAGCTGATCCAGGACGAGATTTGTCGGGGACTTGAGGAAGCAGATGGGGTAGCAAGATTTCAAGAAGAATTATGGGAAAGAGATGGAGGCGGTGGAGGTCGTACGCGAATTATACAAGATGGCAATGTACTGGAACGGGGAGGCGTTAATTTTTCTGCGGTACACGGTACTCTTCCCGAACCCATCAGAAAATCGTTTGGCGTAGATGAAGATCAGTTTTTTGCGACAGGTGTTTCTATCGTTATCCATCCGAAAAGCCCATGGGTACCCATCATTCATATGAATATCCGTTATTTTGAACTCAATGAAAAGACCCGTTGGTTCGGGGGAGGGATTGATTTAACTCCGCACTATGTTGATGAGAGTGATGCCGGATTCTTTCACCGCTCGTTGAAGGAAGTCTGTGACCGCTTTTCGCCGGATTTTTATCCTGAATTCAAAAATTGGGCAGATAATTATTTCTTTATCAAGCATAGAAACGAGACCCGAGGAATCGGTGGCATATTCTACGATCGGTTAACACCTGCCAAGACATCGCTGGATTTTGAAGACATATTTAGGTTTTCCGAGGAACTTGGCCGTTCTTTTGTTCCTATCTACAGGGAATTGATAAAAAGAAATAAGGACAAGGTGTTCACAGAAAAGGAAAGACAATGGCAGCTTATGAGGCGGGGACGATATGTGGAGTTTAATTTAGTTTATGATGCCGGGACTAAATTTGGACTGGAGACCAACGGACGTATTGAGTCTATTTTAATGAGTTTACCACCTCATGCAAACTGGACATATAACTACCAGGCAGAGACAGGTAGTTGCGAGGAAAAAACACTCAACTTTCTAAAGAAGGGAATTGATTGGATTTCTCTATAAAAAGGCAGCCTAAAAGGGCTTTTCAATTCGGTAAATATGCTTATTTTTGCTAACTTCGCAACGCTCACTATGTGTGAGTCTATAGTTTAATTGAACTAATTGTATATGGCTGACGAAACAGAAAACGAAAACAATTTAATACCAGCTAACGATCGTATAATCCCTATCAATATTGAAGATGAAATGAAATCAGCGTACATTGATTATTCAATGTCGGTGATCGTTTCAAGAGCACTTCCCGATGTGCGCGATGGCATGAAGCCCGTACATCGTCGGGTATTATACGGGATGTTGGATCTAGGAGTTACCAGTAATAAACCTTATAAGAAATCAGCGCGTATTGTCGGTGACGTATTGGGTAAATATCACCCGCATGGAGACTCGTCTGTATACGGAACCATGGTTAGGATGGCTCAAGACTGGAGTATGCGTTATACTTTAGTCGATGGTCAGGGTAACTTTGGATCAGTTGATGGTGACTCACCAGCAGCCATGCGTTATACTGAGGCCAGATTGCAGAAGATTGCCGAAGAGATGTTGGCCGATATCAACAAAGAAACAGTTGATTTTCAACTGAACTTTGATGATACCCTTCACGAGCCAACAGTACTTCCAACAAGAATTCCCAATTTGTTGGTGAACGGAGCGTCAGGTATTGCTGTAGGGATGGCCACGAACATGGCGCCTCATAATCTTTCCGAGGTCATTGATGGTACCATCGCTTATATAGATAACCGGGATATAGAAATCCCTGAATTAATGCAGTACGTAAAAGGGCCCGATTTTCCAACAGGAGGTATCATCTATGGTTACAAAGGCCTTCAAAGTGCGTTTGAAACCGGTCGTGGTAGTATTATTATGCGTGCCAGAGCTGAGATTGAAGTTACAAAAAATGATCGTGAACAGATCGTTGTGACTGAGATTCCCTTCCAGGTGAATAAATCTACCATGATCGAAAGAACAGCTGAACTGGTCAACGAGAAAAAAATTGAAGGAATTTCCTCGATTCGTGATGAATCTGACCGGGAAGGATTACGAATTGTATATGATATAAAGCGTGATGCGAATGCCTCTGTTGTTCTTAATAATCTCTTTAAATATACAGCACTACAAAGCTCATTTAGTGTAAATAATATTGCCTTGGTTCAAGGAAGGCCAATGCTGTTGAACTTAAAAGATCTGATTCATCATTTTGTTGAACATCGTCATGAAGTGGTGATCAGAAGAACCAAATTTGAGTTATCAGAAGCTGAAAAAAGAGCGCATATCCTGGAGGGTTTATTGATTGCGCTTGATCATATCGAAGAGGTTATTAAGTTAATTCGTGCGTCAAACACTCCTGATGAAGCCCGTACAGGTTTAATGGAGAAATTTGGTCTGTCTGATGTTCAAGCTCGCGCCATTCTGGATATGACACTCAGACGGTTAACCGGACTTGAGCGCGATAAGATCAAAGAAGAGTACGCCGAATTGATGAAGACAATCGAGTACTTGAAATCGATTTTGGCTGACGAAGGACTTCGAATGAAAATCATCAAAGATGAACTTCTGGAAATAAAAGAAAAATACGGTGACGAGCGTCGTTCCGAAATTGTTCATTCGTCGGGTGACATGAGCATGGAAGACTTTATCGATGATGAGGAAATCGTTATTACGATTTCGCATGAAGGTTATGTAAAACGTACTCCGCTAAGTGAATATAGGTTGCAGAACAGAGGTGGAAAAGGAGCTTTAGGTTCTAATACGAAAGAGTCTGATTTCACGGAACATATAATCACAGCCACCGCTCATAACTACCTGTTATTCTTTACAGACGCAGGACGCTGTTTCTGGCTCCGTGCATATGAAATTCCTGAGGGCTCAAGGGTGTCAAGAGGACGGGCACTGCAAAACATTATAAACATTCCGAAAGAGGAAAAAGTCAAAGCGTACATCAAAGTGAAAAATTTGAAAGATCAGGAGTATCTGGAGAATAACTTTATTATCATGTGTACTAAACGAGGAACAATCAAGAAAACTTCGTTAGAGGCTTATTCCCGTCCGCGCGCCAATGGTATCAATGCAATCAACATTCACGAAGGCGATCAACTCATAGAAGCTAACTTGACGAATGGAGAAAGTGAAATTCTGATTGCTCTACGATCAGGACGAGCCATACGTTTTAATGAGTCGACTGTACGTCCAATGGGTAGAACGGCTGCTGGTGTACGAGGTATTACGCTGGCGAATGATCAGGATGAAGTCATTGGCATGATTAGTGTAAATGATAGTGCATCTACCATTCTTGTAGTTTCGGAAAATGGCTACGGAAAAAGAACCGATTTAGAGGATTACCGAATTACAAATAGAGGTGGAAAAGGTGTCAAGACAATTAATATTACCGAAAAAACTGGTAAATTAGTTGCTATTAAAGACGTTACGGATCAAGATGACTTGATGATTATTAATAAGTCGAGCATTGTTATCCGTATTTCTGTGCAGGAGCTGAGGGTTATGGGTCGTGCTACACAGGGAGTAAAGTTGATTAATCTTAAGAAAGATGATCAAATTGCTTCAGTAGCTAAGGTTGAGAAGGATGAAGATGTGGAAGAAAATACACAGAGTGATGTTGTAGAAGGGGATAATGAACCAGATACAACGACGGAAGAATAAAGAAAATGTCATATAAGATGAAAAGAACTTTCTTATTATTTTTCGCCATGCTTACCATGGGTTCTGTTGCATGGGCACAGTCTGATGAAAAAGAAGGAAACAATAGTTTCGCGATGTATGCGAAGACTGCAGATTTCAAGCATCTGGAAAATGCCAGAAAGTTTTCTGATAACGCATACAAGGAGCGTCGTGATTCCAATGCGTACAAGAATAATCTTTTGCGGGCATTGGTCTACAGCAGCTTAGCAGTGGCCGATTCAAATCGCAGCCTGAAATACTCAAAAGATCCTATCGATGAAGCCAAATTTGCTTTGGCTAGATTAAACGACGAACAGTTGAATTATGAAAACGAGGCTCAGATAACCTATATTCATAGAAAACTTGGAAATGCCCATTTGATTCTTGGGCGCCGGGCTTTGAATAACAATAAATACGAAGAAGCTTATAACCATTTGAAACAAGTAGATACCCTTAGCAAAGGCGATATCAAGGTTAATCACAACCTGTCTGTTCTTGCATCACAGCTTGAAAAGGATGAGGAAGCTATTAACTATTATAATGCTTATCTGGAAAATAAGGGTACCTCTTCCGCAGAAGATGTATTGATATTGGCAGATCTTTATAAGAAAGCTGGGAATCAGAACGAGAGACTGAACGTCTTACTCACTGGCTCAGATTCTTATCCGGATAACAAAGACATTCTATTCCAGATTATCAATATTTATTCGGGAAATGGTTCTTATGATGCTGTTGTGCCTTTAATCGAGCATGCCATTCGCCTGGAACCTGAAAACGTGGAGTTAAATTATCTAGCGGGATATGCCTACGAAGTAACAGGCAATCGTAAACAGGCTGAACAGTATTATAAGACCACGTTAGAGCTTGACGATAATAACTATAATGCCAACTTTGAACTGGGTTTACTTTATTTAAGAGACTTTGTTAGCGATACGGCCAGCATTGAAAATAAAGATTTAGCGGAAAAGTATCTGCTGAAGGCAAACGAAATAGACCCGAACTCTGTTAATGCATTACAGTCCTTGGCTGTATTGTTCAATAAATCGGGTGACACTATCCAATATGAACGCGTAAGTAATCAATTAAATCAGAACACATTCAATTAACATGAAGATTAAATCACTACTATTAATTGCCTCATTATTCTGCTCTGTTTTTGCTTTTGCACAAAAGGGCGAATTGAATCGAGGAAAAGCGAGTTACAGTAAGTTTAACGAGGTTAAACAAATTGGTACCGCTGAATTGGGCTTAAAAGATTTGGAAGCTGCAAAGACATCTTTGGAGAAAGCTGCTGAACATGACAAAACCAATAATTTGTCGGAGACGTGGACGTATCTGGCGCTAGTTTATTCAGACTATGTATTGCTTGATTCAACTGGTGGCGCAGATGAATACAAACAAAAAGCACTTGCAGCAATAGAAAAAGCAAAGTCAACCGAAGGAGCTGACGAGCAAGCTGAAAACATCGATGTAGCAGCAAAAACACTAGCTCAAGCAGAATTGACTGCTGGCGTTAAAGCTTTTGAGAATCAAGATTTTGCTGGCGCTTATACTGCATTCAACAAAGGGTTAGAGTACTTGCCGGGAGATACCTTATTTTCTTATTATGCAGGCTTAGCTGCAATTAATGCCCAGGATTATCCCAATGCGATAGAGAAATATAAAACCCTTTTGGCTCATGATGACTTTTCGAGTCTTTCACAAGTTTATTTAGATCTTTCCCGTCTGTCTTTAATGCAACAGGACACCACGGCGGCTATTCAGTATGCAAAAGAAGGGTCAGCTAAATTCCCCGAAGATCAGGAACTCGCTACGCAAAATATTGAGTTGAATCTACAAGCCGGTAATGAAGCTGAAGTGATCGCTGATATCTCATCTCAAATCGAGAAAGAACCATCAAACGCGGTGTTGCATTATTATCATGGTATTGCTTTAGGTGCGAGTGGACAAAATGAAGAAGCTGAGGCAGCTTATAAAAAAGCAATTGAATTGGACCCTGAATCGGTTAATTCTTATATTAACTTGGGAGGTTTGTTGTTGAATAAGGGTATCGAGGTATTCAGGGAAGCAAGTAAATTGCCAGCTAGTGAACAACAAAAATACAATGAACAAGCGAAAATTGGCAATCAATTGGTTGACGAGGCATTGCCGTACTTAGAGAAGGCAACTGAAATTGATCCTACATCTTCGGTTGCATGGCAAAACCTTAAGACCTATTATCAGTTGAAAGAAAACACTGAAAAGGTTTCTGAAATCGAAGGGAAATTAAATTCTCTTAACTAAAAAAATATTCAAAATCATAATCTAAAAAAAAGAGTTGTTTTTTAAAAACAACTCTTTTTTTTGTGCAAACTTTTTATCAGAATGTTCATGAAAACTTTTAGTCTGTAAAGTATATCGAAATTAAAGCTTATCCAACTAGTACACCGGGCTTATTTAAGATAGGGAGCTTTATGAAGTTGTCATCAACAATGCTTTCAGGCAAAAAGATGAATTTTTTATCATAGATCACACCGTCGATATAATAACTTAACCAATATTCATTAGTAAGACCAAATAGTGCATCGTCTATCGGCTCAATAAGCGCGAATGAATTACCTTCAACATCACCTATGAAATGTCGTAGGATACTGGTTTTTATGTCTTTGCCGTCGCTAACATCATAGCCCTTGGATGTCACCAATACATTTTTGAGGGTTTCTTCTTTTCGGTTAATTAGGTAAACACTCCAGTTCTTAGCTTCTGGAGTTTCGCTCTCCAGACTAACCGCAATGCTTATGTCCTCGACAATGTTTTCAGGTAAATCCTTTTTCATAACTGATTAACTTTCCTTTGCTTTTGCCTTACTTGTCGCTGTCTTTTTTGCTGTTGCTTTTTTCTTTACAGTTGTCGATTTAGTCGTTTTCGCTCCCTTTGTTCCTTTTTTTGCTGCTGGTTGTTCTTCTGCAAGTTTCTTAATCTCTTCAAAAGTCAAATCCTCGGCAACTTTATCTTTTGGAATTTTAATATTCTGTTTCCCAAAACGTATAAAAGGACCCCATCTTCCGTTTTCAACACGAACATCCGGATCCTCATCAAAGGTCTTAATAATTTTATCTTTGTCTTTTTGTCGTTTTGCCCGAATGATCTCAATGGCTTCATCTTCCTCTACATCAAGAGGATCTCTGCCTTTCGGTAAAGAATAAAAAGCCCCATCGTGACGGATATAAGGACCAAAGCGACCGACTGCTACCGTCATATCTTTATCTTCGAAACTCCCCACCTTCTTTGGAAGTTTAAACAACTCCATAGCTTCCTCAAAGCTGATGGTTTCAATCATTTGACCTGTACGTAAGCTCGCAAAACGCGGTTTTTCTTCATCGTCTGCAGAGCCTATCTGAACCAAAGGCCCGAACCGTCCTACTCGGACGATCACTTTTTTCCCTGATTCAGGATCGGTACCCAACTCGCGTTCGTGACTTGCCCGTTCTGCTGTTTCCAGTGTATTTTCGACATCACCGTGAAAAGGGCCATAGAAATCGCGTAGCATCTTAGTCCACTCTTTTAACCCTTGCGCTATTTCGTCAAATTCTTTTTCTACTGTAGCTGTAAAGTTAAAGTCTACAATATCGTGAAAATGTTCGACAAGAAAGTCGTTTACCATCACTCCGATATCCGTTGGAAACAGTTTTCCACGTTCAGCGCCTGTCATTTCCGTCTTAACGACCGATGAAACTTTTCCATCGCTAAGCGTAAACACCTGATAGTTTCTTGGTTTCCCGTCCCGATCTTCTTTGACCACATATCCTCGATTTTGGATTGTCGAGATTGTCGGAGCGTAGGTTGACGGTCGACCGATACCAAGCTCCTCCATTTTTTTAACCAGACTAGCCTCCGTATAACGTGCAGGAGGGCGAGTGAAGCGTTCTGTAGCGTTCATCTCGGTTAAGTTGACTGTCTGGTTTACGGCCAGTGGAGGAAGCAGCGTGTTGTCGCTATTGTCATCCAGATTGATTTCAGATTCCTCATCAGTCGATTCGAAATAAACTTTCAGAAAGCCGTCGAATTTCATTACTTCACCATTCGCTGTTAACTCTTCCGGTCTACTGGAAATGGAGATCTTCGCGGTTGTTTTCTCAAACTCGGCCTCACTCATTTGTGAAGCGATTGCCCGCTTCCAGATCAGTTCATAAAGTCGTTTGTCAGCCGCATCGCCCTGAATCGTATGGTTCGCAAAATCTGTAGGACGAATAGCTTCGTGAGCCTCCTGCGCACCGGAAGACTTCGTTTTATATTGTCTTTTTTTATGGTATTTTTCACCGTATGCCCCTTTAATTTCCTTCTCGGCAGCATCAATCGCGGTTTGGCTCAGGTTTACGGAGTCGGTACGCATATAGGAAATATATCCTGCTTCGTATAGTCGCTGCGCTACCCGCATTGTACGTGCAACCGAATAGCCTAGTTTTCTACTGGCTTCCTGTTGCAGGGTTGATGTCGTAAATGGTGCTGCTGGCGAACGTTTACCCGGTTTTGTCTCGAGCGATTTAACCTTGAAGTCAGCGTCCGAGCAGTCTTTTAAAAACTTTTCCGCTTCATCTGCTTCATTAAATCGTTTCGCCAATTCAGCTTTAAAAAGCTCTTTTGGTTTACCTGTATTAAAGATTCCGATTGCCTTAAAAGAGGCAGTAGGAATAAAATTGTTGTATTCACGTTCCCGATCCACCAACAAGCGGACGGCTACGGATTGTACGCGACCGGCCGAGAGCGAAGGTTTAACCTTTTTCCATAACACCGGCGACAGTTCAAAACCAACCAGGCGGTCCAACACCCGTCTGGCTTGTTGTGCATTTACTAAATTGTAGTCTATTTTACGTGGATTTTCAATGGCTCGGATAATGGCGGGTTTGGTGATTTCATGGAAAACGATCCGTTTGGTTTTATTCTCGTCCAGGCCCAGAGTCTCAAAAAGATGCCAGGAAATTGCTTCTCCTTCACGGTCCTCATCCGATGCCAGCCACACCGTTTCTGAAGCTTTTGCTAATTTTTTTAATTCACTAACTACTGCCTTTTTATCCGCAGGAACCTCGTATTTTTGCTTAAAGTTATCGTCTACATCGATTGCCTCATCCGTTTTTACAAGATCCCGAATGTGACCATAACTGGATTTGACTAAAAAATCTTTTCCTAAATATCCTTCAATTGTTTTCGCTTTTGCGGGTGACTCTACAATCAGTAAATTCTTTGCCATTAATGTTGTTGGTTTTTGCAAATAAAGGCAATTAAAAAGGGATTTTCAAATGTATGCAAATATTTTATCGTGGGCGGACGGGAAACACGATAGTTAGCTTAAGCTAAGAAACCTCCACCGATCAGGTCGTTGCCTTCGTAGAAAACAGCCGACTGTCCTGGTGCTATTCCTTTTACTGCATGGTGGAACTCCACCTGCATGGTGTCACCATTTTGGACAAGCGTACTCGTCATACCAGCATCCTTATATCGTACCTTGGTCACAGCCTCCATTGGTTCTTCTAAAGAGGCATATTTCATCAGGTTGATATTTCGGACAATGGCGGCAGAGCGTTGCAATTCAACCTCATCGCCGATAACCACGGTATTGGTTTCAGGAATAATCTCCAATACAAATACTGGGCGCCCCAATGCGATGCCCAAACCCTTACGTTGGCCAATTGTATAATAAGGATAACCCTCATGTTGACCCACCACGGTGCCATCACTCAATGTAAAGTTACCCGGTCCGATACGGTCATCAAGATCCGTCACCTGATGGCGGAGGAAAGAGCGATAATCATTGTTCGGTACAAAGCATATTTCGTAGCTTTCAGACTTGGTTGCAAGTTCATGTTGACCCATTTCTTCAGCCATTTGTCTGATTTCTGTTTTGCTGAAGTTTCCCAATGGGAAGCGAGTTCGTGCTAAGTTCTCTTGAGATACTCCCCAAAGAACATAAGATTGATCCTTATTTTCGTCTTTTCCTTTCGATACCACATAGCGACCATTGTCGTGCACGCGGATGTTCGCATAATGGCCAGTTGCGATAAACTCGCAGTCCAGATGGTTGGCTCTTTTGAGCAAAGCTTCCCATTTTATATGTGTATTACACAATACACAAGGATTAGGAGTACGCCCTGCAATATATTCTTCAACGAAGTTGTCGATAACAGAGCCAGAAAATTCATTGCGTATATCCAGAATGTAATGTGGGAAGCCATAGGCCACTGCCAATGCACGGGCATCGTTAATGCTATCTAAACTACAGCAACCAGTTTCTTTCGATGAGCCACCGGAAGAGGCATAATCCCATGTCTTCATGGTCAGGCCGATCACCTCGTAACCTTGCTCATGAAGCATAACAGCTGCCACAGAGCTGTCCACTCCACCACTCATTGCCACCAAAACTCTTCCTCTTTTGCTCATAACATTAATTTGAATTTGCAAAGGTAAGATAAAAAGAACAGATACTTAACTTCAAAAATTCAGATGAAAGTCAAATCTTGCCGTTTTGCTTCTCAACTTCTTTGGCTGTTTCCTCCACTTTCTGTTTCAACTGCTCTTTGTAATGAATCAGATTCTGTGCTAATTGTTCATTCGAGGTAGCTAAAATCTGTGCAGCTAAAATACCCGCATTTTTCGCTGCGTTCAGTGCGACCGTCGCCACCGGAATACCATTGGGCATCTGAAGTATTGATAAGACCGAATCCCAACCATCGATTGAGTTCGAAGATTTAACAGGTACGCCAATCACGGGGATATGTGTGATCGAAGCCACCATGCCAGGTAGATGCGCGGCACCGCCGGCACCAGCAATGATGACTTTCAACCCACGGGAAGCCGCACTCTTTGAAAAATCAAACAAACGTTCTGGTGTACGGTGTGCAGAAACAATTGTAATTTCATATTGCACACCCAATTCTTTCAAAATATCTGCTGCATCTTGCATGACAGGAAGGTCTGATTTACTACCCATAATGATAGCGACTTCCGCGAGGTTATGATTTGCCATATTTCTATAATTAAGCAATTACTTTGATTGTTTGTTGAACCGTTCTGGCCGTTTCGATCGCCTTCTCCCGGTTTTCATTAATAATTGTAATATGTCCCATTTTTCGGAACGGCTTGGTATACTTCTTCCCATAGAGATGTACATAGACACCTTCCATCTGTAATATTTTTTCCAGCCCGGTATAGCGCGCTAAGCCTTGAAAATCAGGTTCACCAAGCAGGTTAACCATGACAGCGTTGGTCGTTACGTCCGTATTTCCCAGCGGTAGGTTAAAAATAGAGCGTAGGTGTTGCGCAAATTGAGATGTCATATTCCCTTCGATGCTTTGGTGGCCACTATTATGCGGTCTCGGAGCGAGTTCATTTACCAGTAATTCTCCTTCTTTCGTTAGAAACATTTCAACCGCCAGTAATCCCACTATCTGCAAGTCTTCTGCAATTTTTATCGCGAGTCTTTCCGCATTTTGTTGAACCTCCAACGGAAGGAGAGAAGGGGATATTAAATATTCAACAAGGTTAACATCCGGATTGAATTCCATTTCTACTACCGGGAAAGCCTTCACTTCACCATTTTCATTACGCGCTACAATCACACCGATTTCCATTTCAAAATCAACCCATTTTTCAATGAGGCTTGGTGCTTCAAAGGCATTGTCTACATCACTTTCTGACATGACTTTCATAACGCCCCGTCCGTCGTAACCATCCCTCCGCAATTTTTGAATATAAGGAAGTTTAAAATGCGTTGCTTTAAGGTCTTCCTTGGAAGAGATTAATTGAAAAGGAGCAGTAGGGATATCATTTTGTTTAAAAAACTCCTTTTGCAAACCTTTATCCTGAATCAGTCTGATAATCCGCGCTTGTGGATAAACCACAACACCTTCCTCCTCCAATTTTTCCAAGGCGTCTACATTCACCTTCTCAATTTCGATAGTGAGTAAATCAACCCTTTTTCCAAATTTATATACGGTGTCAAAGTCATCCAATGCGCCTACTTCAAAATAATCACAAAGCTTTCTGCAGGGTGCATTTGCATCAGGGTCCAAAACAGATACACTAACGTTAAAATTAATCGCCTCTTGGATCAACATGCGACCCAATTGTCCACCGCCAAGAATGCCAAGCCTTAAATCGCTATAAAACTCTTTTGCCATTTAGTAATTTATTTAATTTTTTTAGTTATCGCTTGAATTATTTGATCCGCATGGATCCTTGAATTTTCTATAAACCAGGAATGCGTGTTCAACCCCCCGCAAACAACCCCAGCAAGATAAACACCCTCTACGTTCGTTTCCATCGTCACCGGATCGTAAACAGGAGTTTTGCTAATTTCATCACTTGTTTCAACTCCTATTTTCTTTAGAAACGAAAAGTTAGGTCGGTATCCAGTTAACGCCAGAACAAAATCGTTCGGAATCGTTATCTGTCCTTCTGGTGTTTTTATATCCACTTCCTGTTCACGAATTGCCGTTAAGCTACTAGAAAAATAGATTTGGATAGACCCTTCTGATATTCGGTTCATAATATCCGGTCGCACCCAGTATTTTACGCGCTGTCCAATCTCCTGTCCACGCACAACCATCGTTACATTCGCGCCCTTGCGATAGGTTTCCAGAGCTGCATCAACAGACGAGTTGCTCGCGCCCACTACCACTACGTTCTGATTAGCAAAATAATGAGGTTCCCGATAATAATGATAAACTTTATCCAGGTTCTCACCTGGAATATCTAATAGCATTGGGTCGTCATAGAAGCCAGTTGCTACAATCACATTTTTGCTTTGATATTCACCTTTACTTGTCTTCACAAGAAAATGCTCATTTTCTTTGGCAACATTCTCTACTTCTTCGAAAAGACGAATATCCAAATCATAGCTGAGCGAAACCCTGCGATAGTATTCTAAAGCTTCTGCCCGCTTGGGTTTAGGATTGATACTCACAAATGGCAAACCTCCGATCTCCAACCTTTCGGCTGTAGAAAAGAAAGTCATTCCAAGAGGATAGTTATAAAGGGAGTTAACAAGACATCCTTTTTCAAGGATTAAATACGACAAACCAGCTTTTTTTGCGGCGATCCCACAGGCCAAACCGATAGGGCCGCCGCCGATTATAAGTACATCAATTAAGCTACTGACTCGCATCTACTATTAAATGATTATTTACCAGCCGCTTTTGCATGATCAGCCAGGAACTGAGCTAGTCCGCTATCCGTCAGCGGATGTTTTAAAAGAGCCAAAATTGCAGACAGAGGTCCTGTCATTACATCTGCACCGATTTTTGCACACTCCAGAATATGCATGGTGTGTCTTACGGATGCCGCTAATATTTGAGTTTCAAAGCCATAGTTATCATAAATGGTACGAATATCTTCGATTAAAGATAAGCCGTCTGTGGAAATATCATCTAAACGACCGATAAAAGGAGACACGTAAGTAGCACCAGCTTTTGCTGCTAATAAAGCCTGACCTGCTGAAAATACCAAGGTGCAATTGGTTTTAATTCCTTTTGAACTGAAATATTTTAACGCTTTCACACCATCTTTGATCATCGGAACTTTGACCACGATCTTCTCGTTTAATTTTGCCAATGCTTCACCTTCTTTAACAATCCCTTCATAATCTGTAGAGATTACTTCTGCACTCACATCGCCATCAACAATATCACAAATAGCTTTATAATGGTTAATAACGTTTTCTTCACCGCTAATACCTTCTTTGGCCATTAAACTTGGATTGGTAGTTACACCGTCTAAAACACCTAAATCTTGCGCTTCTTTAATCTGAGAAAGATTGGCTGTGTCAATAAAAAATTTCATCGATTGTTCTTTTGATCTAAATTTTACTTAAAATTCCCTATGAATTCGTGAACAAATTTAGCCAATAAAGTTATTAATTTATAACCTATTGTCATAAAGATTAAAAGCCATCATTCTTTGGGCTAATTATGAAGAAAAGTTTGGAGGAATACAAAAGGGGCTAGGGATAAAAAAAAGGGCAAGCCCCTTTTATCGCACCGCTACAACCTTCTACCCTTGCTGCGTTCCCGCCCTGGGGGATTTAAAGGGAGCTGGTCGTAAAAGACTTACCCACCGCAAAAGTAGCAATAAAAGTCGTATTTGCATAAAGAACGTAGCTTTTGTTGCTATTTGCTTGGTAATCTTAATGTTAATTTTTGTTTCCCATGCGATTTGTTTTCGGTGGGTTTCGCATAATGGTTCAGGTTGTAGTGGTCGCCGATATTACTTTGAAGCATTTCCTTTCACGAATAAAATAATTTTCACTATAATTTAGAAAAATTCAAAATAAACCATTTAATATACGTTTTTTATAAAAAAAATGAGAAAAAGTATTGAAAGTATAATAAAATATCGAAAAAAATATTAATTTAGCAAATCAAATCATATTTGAACACACAAAGAAACAATGAACAAATTAACACAGACAGAAGGCTTGTATCGTACTGAATTTGAACACGATGCTTGCGGGGTGGGGTTCGTGGCCGATGTAAAAGGAGAGAAATCGCATCAGCAGATCGTTGATGCATTGGTTATGCTGGAGAATATGGAGCACCGCGGAGCTTGTGGTTGCGATCCGGATAGTGGTGACGGCGCAGGGATCATGTTTCAAATCCCACATCAGTTTTTATGGGATGAATGTATTTCTTTAGATATTTTACTGAAAGAGCCGGGACATTATGGTGTCGGCATGGCCTTTTTGCCGAAAGAAGAAGAGGCTCATGCCCGTTGTCGCGCCATCATTGAGGCAGCCGCCATCGACAGAGGCTTTGATTTTCTTGGTTTTCGTGAAGTTCCTGTTAATCCTGAAGGGATTGGTGTAACTGCCTTAAGTGTAGAGCCTTCCATTGTTCAATTCTTTGTAGATCGTCCCCGTGACATCAAAACGACTGAAGATTTCGAGCGCAAGCTATATGTTCTCCGCCGCCTGATTGTTCAGGAAATCAAAAAAACACAGCAGGAAATACAGGAGCACTTTTATGTGACTTCTCTTTCTTGCCAAACCATTGTTTATAAAGGTCAATTGACCACCGCTCAGGTTCGGTCTTATTTTACGGATCTTCATGACGAGCGTGTTGTGTCAGCATTCGGACTGGTGCATTCACGTTTTTCAACCAATACGTTTCCCTCGTGGAAGTTGGCCCAGCCTTTCCGTTTTGTAGCTCATAACGGTGAGATTAACACATTAACCGGAAATTTGAATTGGTTTTATGCAGGAATGGAATCCTTGGTCTCGCCTTATTTTTCGGAAGAAGAAATGGAAATTCTCTTGCCGGTGATTGATAAGGGCCAGTCAGATTCCGCTTGTCTGGATAACGTAGCCGAGCTATTGATGCACTGTGGGCGTTCGCTTCCTCATGTGATGCTGATGATGGTTCCGGAGGCATGGGATGGCAATACGCAGATGGATCCGATAAAAAAAGCTTTTTACGAATTCCACGCCACATTAGTTGAGCCTTGGGATGGGCCTGCTGCGCTATGTTTTACAAACGGGAAGATGATCGGGGCAATGTTGGACCGCAATGGACTTCGTCCGCTGCGCTACTCGATTACAAGTGACGACCGGGTGGTAGTGGCTTCAGAAACTGGTGCGTTGCCGCTGAACGAAGAGTTGGTTATTAAAAAAGGTCGCCTGCAACCAGGAAAGATTTTCTTAATCGATATGGAAAAAGGTGAGATCAGCAGCGATGAAACTGTCAAGGCCGAACTTGCGAATAAACAACCTTATGCCGATTGGTTAGATCAATACAAGATCAGGTTGGATGATCTGGCTGAACCACGTGTCACCTTTACCTATCTTGCTAAAGAATCTGTATTCCGTTATCAGCAGACCTTTGGCTATTCCCGAGAGGATATACAGGATATTTTAATACCGATGGCTTTAGAAGGTAAAGAACCGATTGGAGCTATGGGTACCGATGTGCCTCTGGCGGTTTTGTCCAATCAGGCGCAACATCTTTCAAGCTATTTTAAACAATATTTCGCTCAGGTAACCAATCCGCCGATCGACCCGATCCGCGAACGATTGGTCATGAGTTTGGCTACTTTTATCGGTAACGGTGGCAATATCGTCGATGAAAATAAAATGCACTGTCATTGTGTAGCACTTGAGCACCCGGTATTGACCAGCAAAGAACTGGAAAAGCTGCGGAGTATCGATACAGGGGTTTTCCAGGCCAAAACTTTGCAGACCTATTTCCGTGCAGATGAAACTCCCGGCGCATTAGAGGACGGATTAACGCGACTATGTCGCTACGCTGAAGATGCAGTAAAAGACGGTTTTGAAGTTATTATCTTATCCGATCGGGCAATCGACTCCCAACATGCGGCTATACCTTCGTTATTGGCGGTTTCGGCTGTCCATCATCATTTGATTAAAACAGGTCATCGAGGTTCGGTTGGTTTGGTTGTTGAAGCAGGGGATGTATGGGAGGTTCATCATTTTGCCTGTCTGTTGGCCTTTGGGGCGACAGCCATTAACCCATACCTTGCACTTGCTTCCATCCGCACGCTAAGAGAGCAGGAAACAATTGATACCGATCTGAAATGGGCAGATCTGAAAAAAAATTATGTAAAGTCGATCTGTGCCGGACTGCTGAAGATATTCTCGAAAATGGGTATATCGACACTGCAATCTTATCACGGTGCTCAGATTTTTGAAATACTGGGAATCAATAAGGAAGTTGTGGATCGCTATTTCTGTGGCGCTGTCTCCAGAATCGGGGGGCTCGGTCTGGATGAGATTGCAAAAGAGGTTCTAATTAAACACAGAAGGGGTTTTACTTCCAGTAGATCAAAAAGTCATTTATTACCAGAAGGGGGCTTGTACTCCTGGAGGCGCAGAGGTGAGTCGCATCTATTTAACCCCGAAACCGTCCATTTGCTCCAAAAAGCTTGTCGTACAAACGACTACGAGACATACAAAGCTTATTCAGCGACAATCAGTCAGCAAAGCGATAAGTATTATACGTTGCGCAATATCCTTGAATTTGCTTACCATCGTCCGGCAGTTCCGTTAGAAGAGGTGGAGCCGATTGAAAGCATCATGAAGCGTTTTGCTACGGGGGCTATGTCTTTTGGATCGATTTCACATGAAGCACACAGCACACTGGCTATTGCGATGAACCGTATTGGTGGAAAGAGTAATACAGGTGAAGGGGGAGAAGATGAAATTCGCTATGAAAAGCTGGAAAATGGCGATTCGATGCGTTCCGCTATTAAGCAGATCGCCTCAGCGCGTTTTGGTGTGACCTCTCACTATTTGAGCCAGGCTGATGAATTACAGATCAAAATGGCACAGGGCGCTAAACCCGGTGAGGGAGGGCAACTTCCCGGACATAAGGTGGATGACTGGATTGCAAAAGTTCGCCATTCCACTCCCGGGGTAGGTTTGATTTCACCTCCGCCACATCATGATATCTATTCGATCGAAGATCTAAAGCAATTGATATTCGATTTGAAAAATGCGAACCGTGCGGCACGGATTAATGTTAAACTGGTCTCAAAAGCCGGAGTCGGTACCATAGCTGCGGGTGTTGCCAAAGCCCATGCGGATGTTATTTTAATCGCCGGTTATGACGGCGGAACGGGGGCTTCGCCTATCAGCTCGATTAAGCATGCCGGATTGCCATGGGAACTTGGTTTGGCAGAAGCACATCAAACCCTTGTGAAAAACCGCTTGCGCAGTCGGGTGGTCCTTCAAGCAGATGGACAAATGAAAACGGCTAAAGATATTGCAATCGCCACACTTTTAGGTGCAGAAGAGTGGGGCGTGGCAACAGCCGCCCTAGTAGCAGGAGGGTGTATCATGATGCGTAAATGCCATCTGAATACCTGTCCCGTGGGCGTTGCTACGCAAGATCCGGAACTGAGGAAATTGTTTACCGGTCAACCGGATCATATCGTCAACCTATTTCAGTTCATCGCCGAAGAGCTCCGTGAAATCATGGCATCATTAGGCTTCCGGACGATCAATGAAATGGTGGGTAAAGCTCAATTTTTAAAACGTAAGGAAGAAATCTCACATTGGAAAATAGATAGGCTCGATTTAAGTGATGTATTATATGTGGCCCATGATGCGGATCCCAAAGCATTGTACAATACCGAGGTACAGGATCATGAAATGGACAGTATTCTGGATTGGGAGCTGTTGAAACAGGCACAAAGTTCGCTTGAAAGCAAAACACCAGTTTTTGGAACCTTTGATTTGAAAAACACGGATCGTACCATCGGTACGCTGTTGTCGAACGAGGTGTCGAAAGTTTACGGATCTGAAGGCTTACCTGACAATACCATCAATTACAAATTTACTGGTTATGCCGGACAGAGTTTCGGGGCTTTCGCCGCAAAAGGCTTGTCTTTCGAATTGGAAGGTGAGGCTAATGATTATGTAGGCAAGGGGCTTTCCGGAGCACAGTTAGCCATTTATCCGCGAAAAGAGAGTGTCTACAACGCCAGTGAAAATATCATCATCGGAAATGTGGCTCTCTATGGCGCAACTTCCGGTCGACTATTTGTTCGTGGGCAGGCCGGTGAGCGTTTTGCAGTGCGTAACTCTGGTGCTACGGCCGTAGTAGAAGGCTTGGGTGATCATGGATGCGAATACATGACCGGAGGAAGGGTTCTGGTACTTGGTGAAACCGGCCGGAACTTCGCTGCGGGGATGAGTGGCGGTATTGCCTGGATATACGATGTTTCCGGAACTTTCCATGAACGATGCAATGGTGAGATGGTCGATCTGGAGAAACTGGACACGCAAGACGAAACGGAAATTATTTCCTTACTGAAAAAACATATACACCTTACAGGTAGTGATTTGGCAACGCATCTTCTGGATCATTGGCAAGATGTTAAACCTTTCTTTATCAAGGTATTCCCACGCGAATACAAACAGGTTTTATTAGCTAAATCATTGGTAAACAATTAAGAAACAGGAACCATGGGAAAAATAACAGGATTTATGGAGTTTGAAAGAAAGGCTCCTGAAAAAGAAATAGTAGCTGATCGTCTAAAACATTCAGGCGAGTTTGTGAAACCGTTGACTGATGATGAACTGAACCGTCAGGCAGCGCGTTGTATGGATTGCGGAATACCCTTTTGTCACTCGGGCTGTCCGCTTGGCAATGTGATTCCGGAATTTAACGATGCAGTCTATAAGGGCAAATGGGAGGAAGCTTACGAAATACTTTCATCGACCAATAACTTCCCCGAATTCACGGGTAGAATCTGTCCCGCACCCTGCGAGTCCGCTTGTGTATTAGGGATTAACCGTTCACCGGTGAGTATCGAAGAAATCGAAAAACACATTGCAGAGATAGCCTATAAGAAAGGCTATGCAAAAGCACGGCCGGTATTGATCAGCAGCGGAAAAAGCGTTGCAATTGTTGGCTCTGGCCCTGCAGGGTTGGCCGCTGCCGCTCAGTTGAGTAAAGCAGGTCATCAGGTCACCGTTTTTGAACGTGATGATAAGCCGGGCGGGCTGTTGCGCTATGGTATACCGGATTTTAAACTAGACAAGTGGGTAATTGACCGCAAAATTCGCATTATGGAAGAGGAAGGTGTGAACTTTATCTGCAATACAGAAGTAGGTAAAGACGTTACCGCAAAGGATTTGAATGCCTTCGACGCGGTCGTGCTGGCTGGCGGGTCAACCATCCCGAGAGATCTTCCGATTCCCGGTCGAGATGCTAAAGGCGTTCATTTTGCGATGGATTTCTTAAAACAGCAAAACAAGCGTGTCGGAAACTCAACCTTTGATGATGAAGACATCTTGGCAACCAACAAACATGTCGTGGTTATCGGCGGTGGTGATACAGGGTCCGATTGTGTTGGTACCTCAAACCGTCACGGCGCAAAATCAGTCACTCAGTTTGAGCTGATGTTCCAACCACCGGTCAGTCGCACCGAGGCAATGCCCTGGCCGACTTACCCGATGTTGTTAAAGACCACGACATCGCACGAAGAAGGTTGTGAACGCTATTGGTCGGTTAACACCAAAGAATTTATCGCTGATGAGAATGGTAAGCTGAAAGCGCTGAAGGTTGTCGATCTGGAATGGGAGAAAGACAAACTCGGTCGCCCGGTCAAGTTCACTGAAATCGAAGGCTCCGAACGTGAAATTCCTTGTGAGCTGGTTTTATTAGCTATGGGATTCCTGCATCCGCAGCATGAAGGCTTGCTCAATCAGCTGGGTCTGGAATACGATCCGCGTGGAAACGTAAAAGCTCAGGAAGGCAGCTATCAGACATCGGCCGATAAGATTTTTGTAGCTGGCGATATGCGAAGAGGACAATCGCTTGTTGTCTGGGCCATCTCCGAAGGTCGTGAATGCGCTAGAAAAGTGGATGAGTTCTTAATGGGAGTATCCGAACTGGAAACAAAAGACGCGTTGCCCGTCGTATAATAACGACCGACAGAAAAAAATCATGTTGTTTAAGTGGAAATGGGTCGCGCTTTTTGTGCGACCTTTTTCTTTGAGTGTAATCTTTAAGGAAATATTATTAACTTGTTCGAGAAGAACAGTGGTCAAACAGTCCCCTAACAGTCCTCAACCTGTGGTAAAAGGACTGTTTGACTACTGTTTAATGACTGTTTTAGCAGTGTTTTTTCTATATAAGAGTATCGGAAAGGGCTATTATTTGCCTAATAGTTAAAAATAAATTGTACCTGATAAATAATTATTTATTATTTTTCTAAACAAAAAGGGGCGGCGGGAAGAATCGCAATAGAGCTCTTAATCTTTTGAAATCTTTGTGTAAAAATCCCACAAGATAATTCCGGCTGAAACAACGACGTTGAGGGAGTGTTTGGTGCCGAATTGCGGAATTTCGATGCAGGTGTCAATCATTGTCATCGCTTCGTCGGAAACGCCGTTCACTTCATTTCCGAGTATCAAAGCGTGTTTATGCTTGGAATCTGGGCGATAGGCATCAAGATAAACACTGTTGTCGGCCTGTTCGATCGCGATAATCTGATATTTTTCCGAACGGAGACGGTTGATGGCGTCCGTTATGTTTTTTTCATATTCCCAGGCGATCGACTGGGTAGCCCCCAGGGCAGTCTTTTCGATTTCACGATGCGGTGGCTGCCCGGTGATGCCGCAGAGTATGATTTTCTCGATCGCGAAACCATCTGCCGTCCTGAATATCGAGCCCACGTTGTGTAGACTACGGATATTGTCGAGTAGCAGGGTAATTGGCAATTTCTTCTTACTTTTGAATTCTTCTACGGTCGGACGGTTTAGCTCATCCATCGATAGTTTACGCATGTCGGCAAAGATAGAAAAATATGAAAGTATTTTGACGAAATTGGGAAGGCTTACTCTTTTAATTTCCGATTATTCTCAGTAAATTTGCCCGGCAAAAATAAACTCCAAATCGTTTTGCCATGCAGTTAGATCCACAAAAATTCGTAGCAGAAGGCCTTACCTACGACGATGTATTATTAGTACCGGCTTATTCAGAAGTTTTACCACGCGAAGTGGATACACGAACTTTTCTTACTAAAAAAATTCAGCTTAACATTCCATTGATCTCGGCAGCGATGGATACCATTACCGAGTCAGAACTGGCAATCGCTTTAGCGCAGGCCGGTGGTATCGGTATGTTGCATAAGAATATGTCTATCGAGGCTCAGGCACAGGAGGTTAGGAAGGTAAAGCGTTCCGAAAGTGGAATGATTCAGGACCCGGTGGTGTTAAATGAGAAAGCCATTGTGCAGGATGCCTTTAAGATTATGAAAGAAAATAAGATCGGTGGGATTCCGGTTGTTGACGCAAATAAT
>Ga0079224_100002273_pt1 | contig 23148 bp, 21 predicted proteins | sample Stecom2015_FD_80414 | JGI IMG/M metagenome (GOLD analysis project Ga0079224, IMG submission 80414) | Agricultural soil microbial communities from Utah to study Nitrogen management - Steer compost 2015 | ecosystem: Environmental > Terrestrial > Soil > Agricultural land | place: USA: Utah... | reverse complement strand
GCCCGTGTGTCCAACGTGTCACTATATGCCAGTGCCGATGCCAATGCCGATGCCACAAATGCCTGTATGTTCAAAATGTCATCAAATGGCAATGGAATCTCCAATGCAGATGCAACCAATGCCGATGCCACAAATGCCTATATGTTCGAAATGTAACCAAATGGCAATGGAATCACCGATGCAAATGCAACCAAATATGTGTATGGAGCCAATGCCGATGTCGGTGCCGATGCAAATGCAGATGCAGCCGATTTTCCATGAAGAGTCATCTTTAAAGAAAGATCATTGCCAGGATAGGGATCACCTAGTACACCAGTATTATGAAGAGATTGACCACATGATGCGTCAACCAAACCCTTGTCACCCACATATGATGCCGTATCCGGAAAATACAATGCAGCAAATGATGCCATATCCAGCAAATAACATGCCTCAAATGCAACCAATGCCACATCCGCCGAAATCATGTCAATAGTAATTAAAGAAAATTGCTGGAAGTGGGATACACATAAAGGGTCCTTTTTTATGAAGTACTATGAAAATGGTTATGTTGCGCAGAAAGTTAAAGCGATTCATCGAGAGCTTCAAAATATACAATTTCCATATCATATTCCACTTGTTGAAAATGAAGAGCCACATATAATAAAGCAGTTTTGGTTTGAAGGGAAAAGTGCGGAGTATAAACGTTTTGAACATCAGCAGCTTTCCCTCCATGCAATCGAAAAACTGCATGAAACAAATGAAGTCATTCCTTGGGCGGAGACGGGCATCTTGTCCACGTATCAATTACATGAGAAGTGGGCGAGGAGATTCGAGCGTTTTATCAATCATGAAAGAGAACTGAGACATTTATTAAAAAGCAATTATGATATTTTAGTCAACCATGCTTCCTATGCCTTAGGTTTAATGGCTCAAATTACAGTTCCGAGTGAAAAGCAAACAATTTTACATGGGGATGTTGTTCATCATAATGTGTTGTTACAAGGCGAAGACGTGAAACTAATTGATTTTGATTTAGCCTCTTTAGGAGAGGCGTCAGATGAAATTATTTTATGGCTTCATCGCGTATTGCCACATGTTCAGTATGAAATACAGCCACTTGTAGATGACCATCATTATTTGCATAAAGCGCAGGAAAAGCTTCATTATTTATTTTTCCCGAACGAAATATTAAGGGAATGTCTATTCTATTTGAAACTCAGCGACCGGCAAAAGCTTTCCTGCTATCCGTTTATTCAATCGATTGTATATGACTGGATGAAACATTATGATTCTTTTGCAAGACAAATTGATACATTGCAAAACTAATTGGCAGTTTATAATCGATGTTAGATGGAGAAGAATATGATAAACTATTAAAGGCTGTCTTTAAGGACGGTCTTTTCTTTTTTTGAAGCAACATACGTTCGGTAATTCACAGTTCTTATGCTATAATAGAGCGTGAAATGTGAGGGATATAACGATGTATGATTATTTAAAAGGACAGGTTACTAGGGTTACCCCAGAATATATTGTATTAGAGCAACAAGGGATTGGATGGATGCTTTACACGCCAAACCCCTTTGCATTCCGTACATCTGCAAGCGAACAGCAAATCTATGTGTCATTGCAAGTGCGTGAAGACGCCCAAAATTTATATGGATTCAATAGTTTGGAGCAACGTGAATTATTTAAAAAGCTGATTCAAGTATCTGGCATCGGCCCAAAAGGTGCGCTTGCTATTTTAGCGAGCGGAAATCCAACGTCAGTCATCCAGGCAATTGAAATGGAAGATGAAGCATTTTTGATCCGTTTTCCAGGCGTCGGGAAGAAAACGGCGCGTCAAATGATTCTCGATTTAAAAGGGAAGCTGGACATGCTGCTTGATCACATGGAGTTACCGAGTGCGGAAAATGAACTGCCATTATTCGGAGTGAATCCGAATGAGCATGAATTGCAGGAAGCGATGCTGGCACTTGTGGCATTAGGCTATTCAGAAAAAGAATTAGACAAAATCAGACCGCAATTAAGTGAAGACGAAAAGTTAACGACGACAGACGCCTATATTAAACAGGCATTGAAGCTGTTGTTGAAATTGAAATAAAAAGGAGTGAGAATCATGTCAGACCGTGTACTTTCTGGTGAAGCAACAGATGCCGAGCAGCAGTTTGAGCTTTCTTTAAGACCGCAACGTCTAGCGCAATACATAGGTCAGGATAAAGTGAAAGAAAATCTGAAAATCTTTATCGAGGCCGCTAAGCTACGTCAGGAAAGTCTTGACCATGTTCTCCTTTATGGACCACCCGGTTTAGGGAAGACGACGTTAGCAATCGTTATTGCCAATGAAATGGATGTAAATGTAAAGATGACGAGTGGTCCTGCGATTGAGCGGCCAGGCGACTTAGCGGCGATTTTAAGCTCCCTGGAAGCAGGAGATGTACTTTTTATCGACGAGATTCATCGCCTGCCCAGAGCGATTGAAGAGGTCCTATATTCGGCGATGGAAGATTACTGTCTTGATATCGTTGTCGGAAAAGGTCCTGAAGCCCGTTCGATACGACTGGAATTGCCTCCATTTACACTTGTCGGTGCAACTACGAGAGCAGGTGCTTTATCGGCACCGCTTCGTGACCGTTTTGGGGTATTATCCCGCCTGGAATATTATGATGAACAGTCACTCGCGGAAATTGTTGTCCGCTCCGGCGAATTATTCGGTGTTGCGCTCGATAAACATGCGGCATTTGAAATTGCCCGCAGATCCCGTGGGACACCGCGTATTGCCAATCGATTGTTAAAACGCGTCCGTGACTATGCACAAGTCCTGGCGGATGGCATTGTATCAACAAGTCTTGCTGAACAGGCATTAGAACTGCTGCAAGTCGATCCACGCGGACTTGATCATATCGATCATAAACTGATGCAGTCAATGATTGAACGATTCGGAGGAGGTCCTGTCGGATTGGATGCATTAGCGGCATCAATTGGGGAAGAGCGCATTACGATTGAAGATGTATATGAACCATATTTACTGCAAATCGGATTTATCCAACGAACACCGCGCGGCCGAATTGCGACAAATCTCTGTTACGACCATTTCGGTTATCCGCCGACACAAAATGAATAGAAGGAAGTTTTGAACGTGAAAGTAGAAGATTTTGATTTTTATTTACCAGAAGAATTAATTGCCCAAACACCATTATTGGACCGTACAGCGAGTCGTCTGATGGTAGTAAATCCGAATTCGCTGGAATTGGAGCATCACACATTCGGTCATATTTTGGATGAGCTAAATGCAGGGGATTGCCTTGTATTGAATGATACACGTGTATTGCCGGCACGCTTAATGGGTGTTAAAGCTGATACAGGTGCGAACATTGAATTATTGCTGTTAAAACAGACAAATGACGATGAGTGGGAGACGTTGGTAAAGCCGGCTAAGCGTGTAAAAACAGGTACTGTCGTTACTTTTGGCGATGGATTATTGACAGCAACTTGTACGGGTGAGCTGGATCACGGCGGCCGTACTTTTAAATTCACTTATGACGGGATTTTTTATGAAATTTTAGATCAACTTGGTGAAATGCCGTTACCGCCATATATCCGTGAAAAGTTGGATGACCAAGATCGTTATCAAACGGTTTATGCGAAAGAGCGCGGTTCTGCAGCAGCACCAACAGCGGGTCTGCATTTCACACAGCCTTTGCTTGAAGCGATTAAAGCAAAAGGTGTTGAAGTCGTATTTATTACACTGCACGTAGGACTTGGTACATTCCGCCCTGTAAGTGTGGATTCGATTGAGGACCACGATATGCATTCTGAATTTTACAGTGTGACAGAAGAGGCTGCAGCTGTAATTGAACGGGTTAAACAAGCAGGTGGCAAGGTTATATCGGTAGGGACAACTTCAACTCGTACACTGGAAACGGTCGCTTCGAAAAATGACGGTAAAATTGTCGCTTCACAAGGATGGACAAATATCTTCATTTATCCGGGATATGAATATAAAGCAATCGACGGACTCATCACAAACTTCCATTTACCGAAGTCGACATTAGTAATGCTTGTCAGCGCACTTGCTTCGAAGGAAACAATTATGAATGCATATGAACAAGCGGTTAAGGAAAAATACCGTTTCTTCAGCTTTGGCGATGCCATGTTTATCCGCCCGACTAAGTAATTTGCAATTAAACAAAAACCTATATACAATAATGATTTGTGCAACACCTACTAAACTTAGTAGGTGTTTTCATTCGAAGTACTGTATTTACTTTAGAAACGAGAGGATTTTTATATTATGACTGAAACAAAACAACCACCAATTCGTTATGAATTGATTAAAACATGTGCACAGACAGGTGCGCGACTAGGTATTGTCCATACACCGCACGGTTCATTTGAAACACCAACATTTATGCCAGTCGGTACACAGGCTACAGTAAAAGCGATGAGTCCTGAAGAACTAAAAGAAATGAATGCAGGGATTATTCTGTCGAACACATATCACCTATGGCTGCGTCCAGGGAATGATATCGTGAAAGAAGCAGGCGGACTGCATAAATTCATGAACTGGGATCGTCCAATTTTGACGGATTCAGGCGGTTTCCAAGTATTTTCATTATCAAAATTCCGTAAAATCGAAGAAGAAGGCGTTTATTTCCGTAACCATTTAAATGGAGACAAGCTGTTTTTATCACCGGAAAAGGCGATGGAAATCCAAAACGACTTAGGTTCTGATATTATGATGGCATTTGATGAATGTCCGCCATTCCCGGCCACATATGAATATATGGAAGCATCTGTTGACCGTACAACACGTTGGGCAAAACGCTGTAAAGAAGCACATCAACGACCTGACGAGCAAGGACTGTTCGGTATTATTCAAGGCGGAGAATATGAAGAGCTGCGCCGTAAATCAGCTGAAGCTTTAGTGGAGCTGGATTTCCCGGGTTATGCAATCGGAGGTTTATCAGTTGGTGAGCCTAAAGATATTATGAATAAAGTATTGGACTTCACTGCACCTATGATGCCTGCAGATAAACCACGCTATTTAATGGGTGTCGGTTCTCCGGACTCTTTAATCGATGGAGCTATGCGCGGCATTGATATGTTTGACTGTGTATTACCAACGCGTATTGCACGTAACGGTACATTAATGACATCTGAAGGGCGTATGGTCATCAAAAATGCAAAATATGCAAAAGACTTTACGCCAATCGATGAAAATTGCGACTGCTACACATGTAAAAACTATACACGCGCTTACGTGCGTCATTTATTACGAACGGAAGAAACATTCGGTTTACGTTTAACGTCATACCATAACCTGCGCTTCCTTATTAAATTAATGGAAGATGTACGTCAGGCTATCCGCGAAGACCGTCTGGGTGATTTCAAAGAAGAGTTCTTTGAAAAGTACGGTTACAATAAACCAAATGCTAAAAACTTCTAAAATTATGTTCGAAATCCGAAATTCACTATAATTTTTTGAGAAAAAAAAGAGTTTTTTGCGCAATAACGCGCAATTCTATACTATACTAGGTAAGTGAGAAAGAGATAGAGAAAGGGGGCAATTTGAAAATGGAAGGTTTAGTACAATTTTTACCGATTATCGTAATGTTCGTTGCGATGTGGTTCATTTTAATTCGTCCGGCACAAAAACGTCAAAAAGCAACTGCTACAATGCAAAACAGCTTAAAACGTGGTGATAAAGTAGTTACTGTAGGTGGCTTACACGGAGAAGTTGATGCAATTGAAGATACGACTGTGTATTTAATCGTTGACGGAAATACACGTTTAAAATTCGAACGCCAAGCAATTGGTCGTATAGAATCGGTTTAAACGTTCAAAAAAAGCTTGTGGAAATTATTTTCCACAAGCTTTTTTGTATCTTTCATGCAATTTAGAACAAGCTATTGTATGAGAGGTGAATCAATTGGAAGATTATACATTAATTATATTTCGAACAATTGTTTTATATATTATTTTACTCATTGTTTTCCGGCTGATGGGCAAACGTGAAGTGGGTGAACTCAGTATTGTAGATTTGGCGATATTTGTTTTGATGGGTGAAATTGCAGCAATTGCATTGGACGATTATGATCGGCAGTTTTTCAAAGCCGTTTTGCCTATTATCTTATTATTTTTGATTCAATATTTAAATTCCTGGCTTATACTAAAAAATAAAAAGCTGCGTGACTTTATTGAAGGCGATCCCTCTCTTGTTATTCGTGACGGTTTTATCTGTGAAATGGAGATGAAAAAGCAGCGCTATAATCTCGATGACTTGCTCCAGCAATTACGCGAACAGGGAGTCTGTTCTGTACAGGATGTTGCCTACGCTTTTTTGGAGCAGTCAGGAAAGCTATCGATTTACCAAAAAAATCAGGGCGGATTTATTTTGCCTCTCATATTGGATGGCTATGTTGATAAAAGACATTTAAAAATTATTGGTAAAGATGAAGAATGGCTCGTTCGTGAATTGTTGATTAACGGCTATCCGAATATACGTGATATATTTTACTGCAGCTATGAAGATGGAAAGTGGTTTGTCCAATTACGAGCGCGAAAAAATTGAACGTAGATACTGGAAGTCCGTAAAACGGATTTGTCTAGTAAGGAACAGTAGAAGTAATACAATCCCGATAGTGATAGAACAGCTTATGATTAGCGGCAATCCAGCGGCAATGACGGGCTGCACAAACGATGTAAGGATAAAAATTCCGTAAGGCAGAACGAAAAATCGGAAACCGACATTGATTTTCTTTTGCTGCTTAATGGAAGCAATGTGAAGAAAAGATGTAATCAATACGCCAAAGCCTATTGCGATAATTGCTCCTTTTTCCTGAATGGCAGGTTGTGAGGCCAGGAAGAACAGCAAAAACAGTTTCCCGATTCCCCCATAGATTGAGTTCATCATGGCAGCCTGGGCTTCATCCAATGCTTGTAAAATGGAGTGGAGCGGACTTTGAATATAATAAAAATAAAAAATAGGTGCCAGTATTTTCATATAGCCACGATTTTCCTCGAGATGGAACAGTACCATTGTTAACTCATCACCGTGAATGAAAAACACAGTAGCAGCCATACAGCCAATTAATGAAGAAAGCCGTAATGAATGTGTAATGCGTTTATTCAGCAATGGGTAATTATTGCTCGCCAGTGCGCTACTTACTGCAGGAATCAGAACGATGGCCAATGCGGCAGGTATGAAAGCCGGGAACAGCAGTAATGGTATATGCACACCTGAGATGATACCGTACAATGTAGTCGCGGCACCTGCAGCCAATCCAGAAACCGTCAGTGCTTTCAGGAATATGATCGGTTCCAAAAACCATGTGAAGGTACCGAATAATTTACTTCCTGCTGAAGGCAATGCAATGTTAAAAATCGGTTTTGTGAAGGAAGTGTCTGTTGATCCCTTTTTAAATTTTTTGCTTGAGCGTCTATAAAAAATCGCTAAAAACAGTAACGAAAAGATTTCACCTATTGCCGTTATTCCCATTGCGGCTGCTGCTGTCAATGCAGGGGATTCCGAAATGAAATAAGGCAATAATAAGATAATAAGGCCAATTCGTACAAGCTGCTCAAGGAGCTGCGCCCATGCAGTTGGTGCAATTTTCGCTAAACCTTGCAAATATGCTTTTATCAGGCTGGAAAAAATAACGATCGGAATTGTGAAAAGGCTAATATAAAGAGTGAAAATAAGGTTTTCATTATGTAAAAGCACTTTTGCGATATAAGGAATAGCAAAATAAATGAATGGGCTAAATAGAATAATCGAAATGGCTGAAATTTTGAGTGCAGTTTTCATTACGGATGTGACATGCTCTGTTTTCCGTTTCGCATGGTATTCTGCAATCAGCTTGGAAATGGCAATCGGAATACCTAATTGAATAAGCGAAATGAAAAATATAAATGTCGGATAAGCCGTCATATAGAGACCGACTGCTTCCTCCCCGGCAATACGCATAAACTGCATTCTGTACATAAACCCAAGACATTTTGAAATAAATATGACAAACATTAAAAATAATGTTCCTTTTAGAAATGAGCCCAAATAACTTCTGCTTTCTCCCTTCTCATTTTAATTTCGTTCATATACAATAAAGTATGCAGTAGTAATCGCAGTTAAAACCTAAGTTCAGGAGTGATCGACATGCAAATTCCATTTTTCAGCCTATACGAAAACGTACAGCTTATATTGACGAACAAAATTGAGGAATTCCATTACTATGGATATGATTCGATAACAGAACAGGATTTATGGAAATATTGCATCGATAAAGTGTGGCGCAAAAAAGATGTGCAAAATCTGCGGTTGCATGAGCTGACATCTGGCATTTTCGGGGCAACTGCTTCAGAAGTGTTAAGCTATATGCAGATAAAGGATTTTAAGCGCAACGAACTGAACTTGAAGCTTTCCAATGAAGAGCTCCAAAGTTTATTTCATCCGCTTAAAGAGTAGGGAAAGAAGAAGGATTATATAATAAATTATCTAGTAATAATTTGACAGTTTCCACTAGATTGTTTCATAATGAGATTGTTGTGCTTTTCAAACGGTCGTATTGTTATTTTTGAAAAGTAATTCAGGAAATTATTGAAATGAATACATAGTTTGTGGAAGGTAATTTTTACGTTTTACATCACACCGCGTTTAGTGTGATATTGAGGAGGATTTTTTAATGAAATTAGCAAACCGTATCATTACGTTCGTTCTTGTCGTAGCATTGCTATTTACAGGAATGGGCACAACGGTAGAGAAGGTTTTAAACGATGTAAAACTTGGATTGGACCTTCAAGGTGGATTTGAAGTACTTTATGAAGTGGAATCACTTGTTGATGGACAAGCGATTACCCAGAGTGTACTGGCGGATACAACGACAGCATTAAACAATCGTATAAATGCGTTCGGTGTTAGTGAGCCAAGCATTCAAATAGAAGGGGAAGACCGAATTCGTGTCCAGCTTGCCGGTTTGGCAGATCAGGATTCTGCTCGTGAGCTGTTATCAAGTACAGCGAATTTAACTTTCCGTGATGTAAATGACAATATTTTATTGGATGGTACAGACTTGAAGGAAGGTGGCGCAGCAGCGTCATTTGACCAACAGAACCAGCCAATCGTAACTTTAACATTGAAAGACGCGGCCAAATTTGCTGAAGTGACACAGAAAGTCATGAATATGGGCGCACCGAATAACTTATTAGTTGTTTGGCTGGATTTTGAAGAGGGTGTAGATTCATACGCCGAAGAAAAACAGAAGCCACCGGGCGAACAAAAATTCCAGTCAGCTGCTTCTGTAACACAAGTTTTGAATACAACAGATGTTATGATTTCGGGTAACTTCACAGTAGAAGAAACGAAAAACTTTGCGTCTGTATTAAATGCAGGTTCTTTACCTGTTAAGTTAACAGAAATTTATTCAACATCAGTTGGAGCACAATTTGGTAAAGACGCATTAAATGATACAGTATTTGCAGGGGTTGTCGGCGTACTGCTAATCTTCCTGTTCATGCTGATCTACTATCGTTTACCGGGATTTATCTCAATCGTTACATTATCGGTATTCACTTATTTAGTATTGATCGTCTTTAACGGAATCAATGCTGTATTAACATTACCGGGTATTGCTGCGATTGTATTAGGAATCGGGATGGCCGTTGATGCGAATATTTTAACTGCTGAACGTATTCGTGAAGAATTACGTGTTGGCCATTCTGTAAAAGATGCATTTAAACTAGGTTCTAAGCAATCTTTATCAGCAATTATCGATGCACAGCTGACAACTTTGCTTGCTGCAGTCGTATTATTCTATTACGGTACAAGTTCTGTTAAAGGTTTCGCAACGACTTTAATCATTTCGATATTACTATCATTTGTAACTGCTGTATGGGGTTCTCGAATGTTGCAGGGTTTATTAGTAAACAGCGGCTACTTCAATAATCCGGCATGGTTCGGAATTAGCAGATCCAAACAGCATTCACTTGATGAAGATATCACTTCACTTGATTTAACAACGAAATTCGATAAATTTGATTTCGTTGGAAACCGAAAAAAATTCTATGCGATCTCTACAATTATTTTAGTTGCAGGAATTGTTGTACTTGGTGTCTTCAAACTGAATCTGGGAATTGATTTTTCTCAAGGTACGCGTGTAGAGATTAAATCCGATACGGCGCTTGTACAAGAAGAAGTTGCAGATTATCTGGATGAAATCGGATTTGCGAATGAAGATGTCGTGATTTCAGGCGATGATCATACAATTGCCGTAATGCGTTATAAAGATGACTTCTCTCAACAAGAAGTACTTGATTTTTCAGCGCAGGTAAACGAAAAATATGGTCATGAACCGAGCTTGAGCACTGTATCGGCTACAGTCGGAAAAGAACTGGCAAAAAATGCGATTTATGCATTGGCATTGGCGGCGCTCGGCATTATTATTTATGTAGCAATTCGCTTCGAATGGCGTATGGGTCTAGGGGCCATTATTTCTTTACTGCATGATGTATTCTTTATCATTGTGATCTTCAGTATGTTGCGTTTAGAAGTAGATATTACGTTTATCGCTGCAGTATTAACGATTGTCGGTTATTCAATTAACGATACCATTGTAACGTTTGACCGTATTCGTGAAAATATTGACCGCCACGAAAAAATTACGACAAAAGAAGAGCTTGCGTTGATCGTCAACAAATCTCTTCGTCAAACAATGGGACGTTCAGTTAATACAGTATTGACGGTTATTGTAGTAGTAATAGCATTGATTTTCTTAGGTGCTCCTTCTATTCAAAACTTCTCAATCGCTCTATTAATCGGGTTAATTACAGGGATTTACTCTTCAATCTGTATTGCGGCACAAGTTTGGTATTCACTAAAATGCCGTGAAATGGACAAAAAAGGTACTTCCGTTGTGAAAAAAGAGAAAAAACAATGGGGTTCAGACGAGCCACAAGTATAGAAATATTAAACCGCGTAATTGCATTTTTGCAAATTACGCGGTTTTTGTTTACCCACATCGAAAAAAAGGAATAAATTTTTAAATGAAATTATGAGAGGAGACTAATATGAAAATTCAATGGACATTGGTAGTTGGACTCATTTTTGCTATAATTATTGCCATCTTTGCTACAGTAAATGTGGATAGCGTACAAGTCAATTATGTTTTTGGTGAAGCGCGCTGGCCATTGATATTAATTATACTGGGATCGGTATTAACCGGGTTTATCATCAGCTTTTGTTTTTCGGCATTCCGTATGTACGGAGTTAAACGGCAAACGAAAGCCGTTCGAAAAGAACTAGAAGCATCACAGGTACTGATCAATGAAAAGGATGCCGAGATTGTACGTTTGAAAAATGAGCTCCGTGAAAGGGGTGCTTCCGCGTTTGTAACAGAAGAGGTTCCGGATTATGAGAACATGCCGCAAAAGAAGACAAAAAGAGATGCGGATTGATTAATAGTAGCTATTTGAAACTGGAAAAACACTTTCAAATAGCTTTTTTTAATTGAATAGCCTATTCAGTAAAGAAACCATTGATGACTGTGTAATATATCTATTCTGATCAACAGTCTTCCTGAAATTACATATCAATTTTTCTATTAATATCAGAAGAAACTTTGGGAAACGTAATAGATTTCCGTTATAATGAACTGCGTGAGGAAGTGAATATATATGATACAGTCACAAAAATTATGGACAATAACACAGCAAGATGAGCACCTTGTAAAACAATTTAGTGAACAGCTGAATATTTCAACGATCGCAGCAAAAATCTTAATTGCCCGTGGCTGCACATCGATAGAACAAGCAAAGCCATTACTGAAAATTGATGAAACCCAATATCACGATCCGTTTCTGATGGCTGGGATGGAAGACGCGGTTATACGTATTGAACAAGCATTGGATAACGGTGAAAAGATTCTCGTATATGGAGATTACGACGCCGATGGAATTACTAGTACAACAGTGCTGCTCAATGCGTTACTTGATTTGGGGGCTGATGTCAGCTTTGTCATTCCGGACCGGTTTATTCACGGATATGGACCGAATGAAGAACTTTTTAAAAAAGCTTATGAAGATGGCGTAAATTTAATAATTACGGTCGATAATGGAATAAGCGGAATTGAACAAGTAAATGTGGCAAGAGAGCTTGGTCTGGATGTTATTATTACTGATCACCATGAGGCTGGTGATGTTTTGCCGGATGCCAACGTTATCATCCATCCACGTGTCCCCGAAGGTCATTACCCGTTTGGGGAGCTGGCGGGTGTAGGTGTTGCTTTCAAATTGGCGCATGCATTATATGGCGAGCTGCCGGACCATCTATTTGAATATGTGGCGGTCGGTACAATTGCCGATTTAGTACCGCTCGTTGGTGAAAACCGTTATTTGGTTCAGCGCGGTTTGCAGGCATTAAAACAGTCTTCAAATCCTTGGGTTAAAGCTATTTGTGATGCTTCCGGGTCAAACCAGAGAGAGATAAATGAAGAAACGGTCGGTTTTTATTTCGGCCCGCGTCTTAATGCAATCGGGCGTTTAGGCAGTGCCGAGCCGGGCGTGCATTTTTTAATGAGTGAAGACTCGCTACAGGCAAATACATTGGCAACCGAATTGAATGATAAAAATACGGAACGGAAAAAAATTGTAGAAGACATTACAAAAGAAGCAATCGCAATGATTGAAAATGATGGGGGCTTAAAAGATTCCCTTGTTTTGGTCGTTGCGGGTGAAGACTGGAATCCGGGTGTTGTCGGGATTGTTGCATCGCGATTAGTCGAAAAGTATTACCGCCCGACAATCGTTCTTTCACTAAACCATGAAAAAGCGATCGCAAAAGGTTCCGCTAGAAGTATTGAAGGATTCCATCTGTATAATGAGTTGGCGAAAAACCGTGATATTTTACCGCATTTCGGTGGACACCCGATGGCAGCAGGTATGACATTGCCGATCGAACATGTGGATTCGCTACGTACACGTTTAAACGAACAGGCCCGACTTTGCTTAACCGAAGAGCAGCTTGTACAGAAGATGCAGATTGATGTACCGATTGAGCTAAGTGAAATTACCGTTGAAGCGATTGAAGAACTGCGGAAATTGGCTCCATTCGGCACAGAATTTCCGAAGCCGGTTTTTGGAATTCAGGATGTGAAAGTAAAATCGATGCGCAAAATCGGTTCAGGCGAAAATCATCTGAAGATGGAAGTGGAAGATTCGTACCGTACTTTGGATGCGATCGGGTTCAACAAAGGATCCTTACACGATGAAATTTCATATGGAGTTGCCTTATCATTAGTTGGGGATTTGCAGGTCAATGAATGGCAGGGCAATAAAAAACCGCAGTTCATGATTCAGGATGTTCGAGTTAATGAATGGCAGCTGTATGACTACCGCGGGAAAAGCAAGACCGCAAACTGGCTTGCAAAAATCAACGTGGAAAAAACGGATTTCATTGCTTTTTCCGAACAGACAAAACAACATTTCGAACAGGAAATTCCGAAAGAAATAATATATTTCACTGTAGGGACCGAAGCCGAAAAATTACACAAAAATATCGTATTGCTTGATTTGCCGGAAAATGTATCCACATTGGAAAACTTACTGCAGGTTGTACAAATCGAACGAATCTATGCACATTTATATACCGATCAACCTGCATATTTTAATGGAATGCCGACAAGGGAACACTTTAAATGGTATTACGGATTTCTGAAAAAACGTCCGGCATTTAACTTGAAACAACATATTCGACAATTATCCGAACATATTGGACTAAATATAGAAGTAATTAAATTTATGACAAAAGTGTTTTTTGAGCTAGGATTTGTTACAATAGAGAATGGTTTGACGACAGTAAACGAAAATGCACCAAAAAAAGCATTATCCGAAGCACCGTCATATAAATTGCGTTCACAACAGATTGAACTTGAGCAGAAGCTGTTATATGCAACATACAGTGAACTTAAGCAATGGTTTAATGAACGATTGAGTTCTTGAGGAGGACATAGGAAGAATGGATTTAAAACAGTACGTAACAACAGTTGAAAATTGGCCGAAAGAGGGCATCAGCTTTAAAGATATTACAACAATCATGGATAATGGTCCGGCATATAAATACGCGACTGATGAAATTGTAAAATATGCAAAAGAAGTTGGCGCAGAAATCATTGTAGGTCCTGAAGCACGCGGATTTATTATTGGTTGCCCGGTTGCCTATGCATTGGAAATCGGTTTTGCACCAGTTCGTAAACCAGGAAAGCTTCCTCGTGAAGTAATTTCTGCAGATTATGGTTTAGAATACGGTACAGACACGTTAACAATGCACAAAGATGCAGTAAAACCAGGCCAAAAAGTTTTAATCTGTGATGATTTGCTTGCAACAGGCGGTACAGTAGAAGCAACTGTTCGCTTAATTGAGCAATTAGGCGGCGAAGTAGTGGGTGCAGCATTCATTATCGAGCTTACAGAATTGAATGGCCGCAACAAAATCAACAATATTCCGATTAAAACTTTAATTCAATATTAATCCAAAGAACTATCCTGCATAAACTTTGCGGGATAGTTTTTTTCATAGATTATCGATTAGAAGCTGTTCAATAATTCTACAAATTTCGACTTTCTGCAAAACTAAATGCCTGCGTGCCTTTACATTTAGTAGGCATCTTTTATACAATTGAACTTATACTTAAAGCGAAAATAGAAAGAACAGGTGGACTCATAATGGCGAAAGAACAAATATTGGCGCCCGAAGATGTTTTCGAGCTCGTCAAATCTTATATGAACGAAGAACATGTTACCTTTGTTGTTAAAGCATATGAGGTAGCGAAAGAAGCACATAAAGAACAGTTCCGCAGCTCCGGAGAACCATATATTATTCACCCGGTACAGGTAGCGGGTATTTTGGCTGAACTGCAAATGGATCCAGAAACGGTAGCCGCAGGATTTTTGCATGATGTCGTGGAAGATACGGAAGTGACACGCGAAGATCTAGTAAATGAATTTAGTGAAGAAGTAGCCAAGCTTGTTGATGGGGTAACGAAGCTCGGGAAAATTAAATATATGTCTAAGGAAGAGCAGCAAGCCGAAAACCACCGGAAAATGTTCGTCGCAATGGCTCAGGATATCCGGGTGATTTTAATTAAGCTGGCAGACCGTCTGCACAATATGAGGACATTAAAGCATTTGCCGGCTGAAAAACAGCGTCGTATTTCTCAGGAAACACTGGAAATTTTCGCTCCGTTAGCGCACCGATTAGGGATTTCAAAGGTGAAATGGGAGCTGGAGGATACGGCATTACGCTATTTAAATCCGCAGCAGTACTACCGGATCGTCAGCTTGATGAAGAAAAAGCGTGATGAACGTGAAGCTTATTTGGATAACGTAATGGACGAAATCAATTCCCAGCTGAAAGAAGTGGAAATAGAAGCGGATATTTTTGGCCGTCCGAAACATTTATACAGCATTTACCGTAAAATGGTACTTCAAAAAAAGCAGTTTAATGAAATTTATGATTTACTGGCAGTGCGTATTTTAGTCGATAGTATTAAAGATTGCTACGCAGTAATCGGAATTATCCATACATTATGGAAGCCGATGCCCGGACGTTTTAAAGATTATATTGCGATGCCGAAGCAAAACCTGTACCAGTCCCTACATACAACGGTTATTGGACCATATGGGGATCCGCTTGAGGTGCAGATCCGTACGAAGGAAATGCACAAAATAGCAGAGTTCGGTATCGCCGCTCACTGGGCATATAAAGAGGGCAAAACCGTAGAACAAAATGCCGAAACAATTGACCAGAAGCTCACTTGGTTCCGTGAAATTCTAGAGTTCCAAAATGAATCATCGAATGCTGCGGAGTTTATGGAATCGTTGAAATTCGATTTATTCTCGGACATGGTATATGTATTCTCGCCTAAAGGTGACGTTATCGAACTTCCATCCGGTTCTGTACCGATTGACTTTGCTTACCGCGTACACTCGGAAGTCGGGAATAAAACGATCGGTGCAAAAGTGAACGGGAAAATGGTACCGCTTGATACACCATTAAAAACAGGGGATATTGTTGAAGTATTAACATCAAAACAATCTTTTGGCCCGAGCCGTGACTGGATTAAGATCGCACAAAGCTCGCAGGCGAAAAACAAAATCAAGCAATTTTTCAAAAAGCATGTGCGTGAAGAAAGTGTTATTAAAGGAAAAGAACTCGTCGAAAAAGAAATTAAGGCGCAAGAGTTTGATATGAAGGAAGTCTTGACAACAGAAAATATTAAACGAGTGATTGAAAAATACAACTATACACATGAAGATGATCTATATGCGGCTGTCGGCGTAGGCGGAATCACGGCACAGCAAATCGTCAATCGACTTGCGGAAAAAATGCGGAAAGAGCGTGAACAGGAAGAAGCGCTCGAAAAAATCGTTAAAAGTATGAACAATCCGACACCGAAAAAGCGTACGGAATCAGGCGTTATTGTAAAAGGAATCGATAATTTACTAATTCGTTTATCGCGTTGCTGTACACCGGTACCGGGTGATGATATTGTTGGCTTTATTACAAAAGGCCGCGGTGTTTCAGTACACCGGGCAGATTGTCCGAACATCCAGGAAGACGGAAACCTGGAGCGTCTTATTGAAGTGGAGTGGGAAAATGACGGCACACAGATCCGTAAAGACTACCCTGTGGATATCGAGATTTCAGCATACGACCGTCCAGGCATTTTAAATGATGTCATGCATGCTGTCAGTGAAGCGAAAACAAATATTTTGGCCGTTACTGGTCGTGCAGATCGTGAAAAAATTGCCACGATTCATTTAACGATTGCCATTTCGAATATTTCAGGACTACATCGTGTTGTCGAAAAAATTAAACAGCTTCCGGATATTTACTCCGTTCAGCGTGTAATTAATTAATAGATAGTAGGGGAAAAAATGCGCGTAATATTACAACGTTCAAAACAGGCGTCTGTTACAGTCGATGGACAAGTAACAGGTGCTATTCAAAAAGGCTATGTGCTGCTTGTCGGCATTACACATAGTGACACAGAGGAAGATATCAGATATGCAGCGAAAAAGATTACCGACTTGCGTATTTGGGAAGATGAGGACGGTAAGATGAATCGCTCCATTGCCGAAGCTGGCGGTGATATTTTATCTATTTCACAATTTACACTATATGCGGATACACGCAAGGGGAAGCGCCCTAGTTTTGTGGAAGCTGCAAGACCCGAACATGCAAAACCATTATGGGAAGCATTCAATGAACAATTAAAGGCGAATGGACTGCATGTGGAAACAGGTGTTTTCGGTGCGATGATGGATGTGGCACTTATTAATGATGGTCCTGTAACGATCACGATTGAATCTAAAGGCAAATAATCGATGAACGAATCACTCCTTTTACGCATATTGTACAGTATGCATACAAAGGAGTGATTTTTTGGTTCAAATGAACACCTATCCAAACGCGTACTGGCTAGAAGCGATCCAACACTATTTAGGGCAGATGGTGGCTGTCCAGCAAGATGGGAATCATGTTCAGCAAGGGGTATTGGCCGCAATCTGTCCGGACTATATTGTACTTGATGTGTGCCAGACACCGTTTTATATTCGTATCGATAAAATAGTTTGGATTATGCCATTTTTAAAAAAATGAAATGAATGTGGTCTACGCACCCTCTGATCGTCATAAGCTTACTATGACAATTAGGGGGTGCTTTATTGTTTCAACGCGTCAATCGTTTACTTATTGATTTACCACAGGTTGAATATGGAGACGCAAATGCTGCAAGTGCGGTACAGGAATTATTAGGCGGAAAATTTGGTGAAATGTCGACTTTGAATAACTATATGTATCAGTCGTTCAATTTCCGCGGAAAAAAGAAATTAAAACCATTTTATGATTTAGTGGCGAGTATTACAGCAGAAGAGTTTGGACATGTGGAACTTGTCGCGACGACAATCAATTTGCTCAGCAAAGATACGACGTTTTCCGGTAACCCGAATCTTGCGCCGATGATGAATGCGAAAAATATGCGCAATACGCAGAGCTTTATCGCTTCTGCGCAGACAGCTTTACCTGTAGATTCGATGGGAAAACCGTGGAATGGGGAATATGTATTTTCCAGCGGGAATTTAGTGCTCGACCTGCTGCATAATTTCTTCTTGGAATGCGGAGCGCGGACACATAAAATGCGTGTATATGAAATGACAGATCATCCGACAGCTCGTGAAATGATCGGTTATTTACTAGTGCGCGGCGGGACACATGTTGTGGCCTATGCAAAAGCACTGGAAATGGCGACCGGCGTTGATGTAACACGGATGCTTCCGATTCCTAGCCTTGACAATCATGTATTTGACCACGCGAGAAAGTATGAGGAGCGTGGTTATGGAAATGTACTATTCACGTGGAATTACGTAGGGGATTATCAGGATATAAATAAAATCTGGAAAGGGCCGCATCCGACAACGAATGCTCCGCTCATCGTAGAAGAGGGCACGCCAAAAGGTGCTAAGATGCCGGATCTGGATGATTTGCCGGAAGAGTTTGCACCGGGAATCGGTCCGGAAGAGTTCCAGATGATCGCAAAACGTCTCATGTTCAATATGTAAGAGCATCGCAAAAACCCATTTTTCTATGAGCGAAAAATGGGTTTTTGCTATTGTTTTATAATAGTAATTAATGAAAGGTCTACATGAGTCAGTAATAAAAGTGCAGCCTATTTATTACCTTCGCAATAATTCACTACTGTTTGGAAGTCCAGGTCACCGCCGAAGATAGAAAGGGCGCTGCCGATAGTGACATGTAATTTCCCATCTGAAAGCAATTCGAATTTTTTCAAATCATCAATTGAACGAACGCCTCCAGCATACGTTGTCGGAATCGTTGTCCACTCCGCCAGATCACGTACTAAATCTTCCTGCATACCGCTGCGTTTACCTTCCACATCAACCGCGTGAATGAGAAGTTCATCACAATATTCTTCAATTTCCTTAATTGACTGTGCATTTACTTCGAAGTCACTGAATTTTGTCCATTTGTCTGTTACAACATACCATTTCCCATCACGTTTTCGACAGCTCAAATCAAGGACCAGTTTTTCTTTGCCGATTGTTTTAACCAATTGCTGCAGACGCTGCATATCAATCTGCCCGTCATGAAAAATATAGGACGTCACAATGACATGAGAAGCGCCTGCATCGATATATTTCTGTGCATTGTCTGCTGTAATGCCGCCACCTATTTGTAGACCGTTCGGATAAGCCTCTAATGCGGAAATCGCCGCTTCTTCATTGCCTGGACCAAGCATGATAACATGTCCGCCCGTCAGTCTGTTCTGCAGAAATAATGAAGCGTAGTACGAGGCATCCTGGTCAGAAGTGAAATTTTCAACCACTTCTTTATTGTCATAGCCAAGCGTGCTCCCGACAATCTGCTTCACTTTTCCGTCGTGTAAATCGATACAAGGTCTAAAATTCATATTCGTCACTACTTTCTCTTACATTCTATATGTATCATAACATTTCACCGTGCTAAATTAATAGAAAAATCAGACGCAAAGTCTGTTGCAATATTGTAGGACAGGTTATTTCGGGTATGATAAAATAGGCATACTATTATTAGAAAGCGTGGCATGAAAATGGCGGAAAATCTAAATTTGTTTGACGTAAATAAGCTCTTTATTTTAGGTCGACCAATTGTAACAATTTTTCATAATTCAACGAATATGTACTCCATTGTTCGTGTCAAAATTCAAGAAACGAATATTCAGTATGATGAGAAAGAAATCATCGTAGTAGGTTATTTTCCTCAATTAGTAAATGATGAACTATATCGCTTTACAGGGCAGTTAAAAAGTCATCCGAAATACGGGATGCAGTTTCAAATTGACACATTTGAAAAAGAAGTTCCGACAACGGAGCAGGGAATCGTCCATTATTTATCAAGTGACCTGTTTACAGGAGTCGGGAGAAAAACAGCAGAGACTATCGTAGAAAAGCTAGGAATGGATGCTCTTACAAAAATATTGGAGGATCCGTCAGCACTTGATGCTGTTCCCCGTCTTTCTGCTGAAAAGAAATTACATATCCGCCAGACGATCGAGGAAAATTTGGGGCTGGAACGGGTGATGGTACGGCTGAACGACTGGGGCTTCGGACCACAGCTCGGGATGAAAATTTATCAGGCGTATCGTGAAGAAACAATTCAGCTGCTGACAGAAAACCCTTACCGGTTGATTGAGGAAGTGGAAGGGGTCGGATTCATACGTGCGGATGAACTTGGTGCGAAGCTGGGGATAACAGGAAATCATCCGGACCGGATTAAAGCAGCTATTTTTCACGTACTGACAAATGCCGCATTATCCGAAGGACATGTCTATCTGGATGCTGAAATGGTGCTTCCAATGGTGAAAGATATACTTGAACAAAGTCAGCGCATTGAAATTCCATATGAAGCGATTTCCAAAGCAGCAATCGAAATGCGAGAGGGTTCGAAAATATGCGGTGAAGAAACACGTATGTACTTGCCGTCACTTTATTTTAGTGAAGTGGGCATTGCCAGTAAAATCAACGAATTGAAAGAAAAAAACAAAATGGCCGAAAGTTTTTCAAAAGATGAAATCCGAAAAGCGATTGGCGATATTGAAGAACAGTACGATGTGACATATGCACCAACGCAGGCACAGGCGATAGAAACGGCAATTAATTCCGCGGTGATGATTTTAACAGGCGGACCGGGGACAGGAAAAACGACGGTTGTCCGAGGTTTGGTCGAAGTATATGCTGAGCTTCACGGATTATCATTGAATCCAAAAACATATGCGGAAAAAGAAGAACCGTTTCCGATTGTCCTGGCAGCACCTACAGGACGTGCAGCAAAAAGGCTTGCAGAATCGACTGGCTTGCCTGCAATGACAATCCACCGTCTATTAGGATTTAACGGGCAGGAAAAGGATGAAGAAACAGAGCGTGAAGTTGTAGGGCGACTCATCATTATCGATGAGATGTCAATGGTGGATACATGGCTGGCCCATCAGCTTTTAAAAGCGCTGCATGAAGATGTGCAGGTCGTCTTTGTAGGAGACCAGGACCAGTTACCACCTGTTGGACCAGGACAAGTATTAAAGGATTTACTAGCATCCAAGCAAATACCGACCGTCGAATTAACGGATATATACCGTCAGGCGGAAGGATCTACAATTATCGAAATGGCCCACCAGATAAAAAAAGGCAAAGTCCCGGATACACTGACTGCAAAAACAGCGGACCGCTCGTTTATTCAGGCAGGAGCCGGACAAGTAACGAGCGTTGTCACACAAGTTGTAAAAGGTGCGCTTGCAAAAGGACAGGCCATTCGAGATATTCAAGTATTGGCACCAATGTACAAAGGTCCTGCAGGTATTGATAATTTAAATAAAGAAATTCAGCAGCTTGTCAATCCGAATGATGGAATGAGAAAAGAACTTGTTTTCGGTGATACGATATACCGGATCGGGGACAAAGTGCTGCAGCTGGTGAATCAACCGGATAATAATGTCTTCAACGGGGATATGGGGGAAGTGATATCCATCATCCGTGCAAAGGAAACAGTGGAAAAGCAGGATTTGCTTATCGTCAGCTATGATGGAATCGAAGTAACGTATCAGCGTGCTGATTTGAACCAGATAACATTGGCCTATTGCTGTTCAATTCATAAATCTCAGGGCTCGGAATTTCAAACGGTCATTATGCCGATTGTCCGCGGCTATTCAAAAATGCTTCGCAGAAATTTACTGTATACGGGGATCACACGTGCCAAAAACTTTTTGATTTTATGCGGTGAGCCGGATGTATTGGCGAACGGTTTAGCGAAAACAGATGATTTAACCCGGTTAACAACATTAAAGGCGCGATTAAATCCTGAATTTATCACTGCTGAAAAGGCAGAAGAGTTACCGGAAAAAGAAGAGGTAAAAGCGTCCGTTAAGGAAGTGAAGCAAAATCCTTCTACAGAGCAGCTTGGTCTCCTGAATGTTTCGGCCTCACATAAAATCGGAGAATCCTTGCCAAATCATTTAACTGCAGAAACAGCACCATATATTCATCCATTAATTGGCATGGGAAATGTTTCGCCGTACGACTTCAATGAAGAATAGAACTAGTCATTTTCGTTCATGTTTGAATGGGAATGGCTAGTTTTTTTAATCCTCATGGAAATATACTATTTTGGACAAATTTATTAAATGATGTGTTTACGTTCAAGAGTAGAGGGAAAATGTTTTAAATACAATAAAATTTTGAGACAAAACGGGGCATACTAAAAAAATGACAACTTTTTGCGGAAAAATCAGAAATTTTTAAAGAAACTATTAATTAATATTATTTATGCGGATATGTTAGTATGAAAAAAACTTATATGACGTCCGAAGTTAGATGTCAAAAATTACAAAATGAAAAGGTTTTCAAAACTAAAAAAGAAGGTGCACATACATGGATTTCGTATGGGGAATCATAGGTATTTTGGGAATCGTACTGATTGCCATCGGGTTATCGAATAACCGTAAAGCAATTCAATGGAGAATTATTATTTCAGGATTAGTTGTCCAGTTGATTTTTGCATTTATCGTATTAAAGTGGTCTTTCGGCCGTGAGAAGCTTATGCAACTTTCTGAAGGTGTTCAGAAGCTGATTGGTTATGCCAATGAAGGGATTAACTTCGTATTTGGCGGTTTAGCAAATCCGGATAGTGTTGGATTTGTATTCGCGATGAGCGTATTGACAATTATTATTTTCTTCTCATCTTTAATCTCTGTCCTATACTATTTAGGAATTATGCAATTTGTCATTAAGATTATCGGTTGTTTCTTATCAAAAGTATTAGGTACAACAAAAGCGGAATCAGTAAATGCTGCTGCCAATATTTTCGTTGGACAAACAGAAGCGCCGCTTGTAATTCGTCCGTTCTTAAATAAAATGACGAAATCTCAAATGTTCGCGGTTATGACAGGTGGACTTGCATCGGTTTCAGGTTCGGTATTAATCGGCTATTCATTATTAGGTGTTCCACTAGAATACTTACTGGCGGCGAGTTTCATGGCTGCTCCAGCTGGACTGGTAATGGCGAAATTAATGATTCCTGAAACAGAAGAAGTGAATGAAGATGACTTTAAATTAGAGCGTAACTCTGAAGCG
>Ga0079224_100002272_pt1 | contig 23149 bp, 19 predicted proteins | sample Stecom2015_FD_80414 | JGI IMG/M metagenome (GOLD analysis project Ga0079224, IMG submission 80414) | Agricultural soil microbial communities from Utah to study Nitrogen management - Steer compost 2015 | ecosystem: Environmental > Terrestrial > Soil > Agricultural land | place: USA: Utah... | reverse complement strand
CGGACCACGGCACCGGTGACCGCCACCCCGCGCGCGACGGCGGCGTCGATCCCGGCGGCGGCGTCCTCGAAGTCGACCCCGGCCCCGACGACGCAGACCACCGGCTCACCCGGAGGGCAGTCGGCCAGCTCCGCGAACGCGACCGTCGTGCCGACGCCGAGACCCGCTCCGCCCGGGGTGTCCGGGTTGTGCCCGATCATCGTCGACTCGGTGATGATCGTTTCGGTGATCGTCTCCATTGCCAGGCCGCTGATCACCGGCGTGGCCTCGTTGACCAGCACGGTGGCAAGCTCGTCGGCAGAGCGGCCCGCCGCTGACAGCGCCTCGTGGACGACCTTCACCACGCCGGGCACGTTCTCGGCCGTGCCCTTCACCCCCGACGTCGGAGCCAGGGCTCCGCCCAGGTAGCGCGGGCCGTCCACGCCGAGCTCGGCCACACACGCCTCGGTCGTGGAGTTCCCGATGTCGACGCCGACGACGAGCGTGGCGGTGTCGCCGCGCGCCGTTCTCCCGGCCGTCATCCAGCGTCGGCGAGGCGGATCCGCACGTCCAGTTCGACCGGCGCCGCCCCGGGGGTCACGAACTCGGTCTCCTTGATGTGCAGCAGTGCCGCCTTGGCCTGCCACCGCGGCCGGGCCATGTAGTCGTTGCGCGCGGGGACCGGTTCCGGCGACTCGCCCTTGGCATAGCGTGCCGCGTTGCGGCCGACCTTGCGGAACGTCTCGGGGTCCAGCAGCGGCGCCTGCGGGAAGAGCTCCAGATTGGACAGTCGGACGAGGTCCTTCTGGTGGATCATGGTGGTGCCGCGCGAGAGCACCCCCACGCCGATCCCCGAACCGGAAAGCCGTGCCGCCGCATGGGCGATGACGGCGAGGTCCGCTCCGCCGCGGTAGCGGATCACCCGCGCGCCGACGCCCTGTTCCTCGATGCCGGCCAGCAGCTCGCGAAGCACCTCGGCGTGGGGAATGTCGACGATCGTCCTGGTGAAGAAGTCCCCGAACGCGGGCGAGAGCCCGATGACCACCTCGTCCGGGCGGGTTCCCACCGTGGCCTCGCCACGTTCCACGGCGTCGAGCACCCGCTCGGATCGCGTCTCCGTCTTCGTCATGACGTCGCTGTCCCTTCTGCGTCAGCCGACTTCGGTCTCGGGGTTGCTCGCGCTGACGACGTGGCGCAGGCGTTTCATCTCTTCCCAGCGCTCGCCCGCGGGGCGGTAACCGGTGCCGGGACCGGCGTAGTCGTTGGCGTCGTTGACCGCGGACAGGGTCTCCAGCTCCGGAGTCAGGATCGCCGACGTGTGCAGCAGGTCGCCGGACACCCGGTGCCGCAGCACGGCCAGCAGGGTGCGGGCCATGTCGTTGTATCCGGACGCCTCGAGCGCCTTGATCACGTCGAGGCCGGTGATCCCGCGGTCCATCACCGACTGGGCCGCCTTGAGGTCCTCGAGCACGTCGCGCATCGGCAGGTCCTGGCTGCCGTGGGCGTACGTGACGGCCTCGACCTCCTTGTCGGTGATCGTGGGCAGTCCGAGCTGGGCGAACACGGCCTGCAACGCCTTCGCCGCACGGCTGCGCGCGGCGAGCAGTTCGGGCTCCGGTACGTGCCGCAACGCGCCGTCGACCTGGAGGTCGCGCTGGATGGTGTTCCAGTCGTCGTAGTCCGTCGAGTCCACATTGGAGCCGGCGAACATGTTGTCGTAGTTCGGCACGGCCGAGTAGCCGGAACAGACGAAGTCGGTGCCGGGCAGCAACTGCGGCAGCAGGCGCGCGGTGCGGCGCATGTCGGAGTGCGAGAACGACTGGTCGTTGCCCGAGGCGCACTCCAGGTCCGCGGTGCTGGCGATCAGGTTCTCCGCGAGCACCGCGCGAATGCCGGCCGGGACCGCGCCGGGGACGCCGATACAGCTGATCGACCCGTTCTGCAGCCCCTGCACACCGGCGCCCTTGGCCACCAGGATGCAGCGGATCTCCAGGTACAGCATGGACTTGCCCTCGGCGTTGCCCATCTGCACCTCGGAGCCGGTACCCGAGGTGAAGCGCATCTTGATGCCGCGGGAGGCGTAGGCCGAGGCCAGGAAGGCCTTCGACCACGGCGTGTCGTCGCCGTCGCAGAACACCGGCTCGGTGCCGTACACCGAGATCGTCTCGGCGTACGCGGTGATGCCCCGCATGCCGAGTTCGAGTTCGGTGGCCTCCTCCAGCGCGCACTGCGTGAGCACGCCCGGGGTGCCCGCGAGCGAGCCGACCTGCAACGCGATGGCCACCAGCGGTGCGTAGCGCACGACGCCGAGCGTCGTCTCGAGCTCCCGGAATCCGCGCAGCGACGCCTCGGCCGCCTCGGCGGCGACCTGCACGGGGTTGTCCCTGGCGCTGGTCGAGTGCGCCTGGTTGGCCGGGGTGCGCCGGGCACGCATCTTCTGCAGTGCCTGCATCATCTCGACGACGTTCATCGTCTTGACGACCTCGAGCAGCGCGGCGGGGGTGAGGCCACCCGCGACCTCGACGACCTCCGAACGGGACACCGCCGGGTCGACGAGCATGCGCGCCACCTCGACCGGTTCGAGCGTCATCGCCTGTTCGGTGGTGTCCACGTCGATCGCGTGGTCGGCGATGAACTGGTCGAGGAAGTCGAACTCGGCGCGCGGCTTGCCGTCCATCTCGACGATCACGCCGTCGGCCACGCGCACGCTCGGCGTCGGGTCGTACGGGCTGTCCATCGCGACCATGCCGACCTCGGGCCATTCCTCCACGAATCCGTCGAGGTTGACCGGCCTGGCTTCGAGGGCCTCCGTGCGCTTGGACGTCGGAGTCGATACCGGAAGCGGTTCCGCGGTCATTGTCGGATCTCCTTGGTGTGCGGGACCGGTCGTCGGCCGGGACTCCGCGCCCCGGCCTGCCGGTCAGGCGGGGTCGGCGAGGATGTCGCGCCGCTGGTAGACGTCGGCGGCCTCGCGCACCAGCTGGGCGCACAGGGTCGCCGAGAACTCGTTCTCGAGCCGGTCGGCGATGTCGGTGAGCTGCTGTTTCGTCGACGCGTTCGGGCGAAGGGAGTTGTAGATCGACAGCACGAGCTCGTCGGGCAGCGCCGTGAGCTCGGCGGCGCGGCGGAAGTTGCGGGCGAGCTGGGTGCGTCCGACCCGCTCGGCGATCTGTGCCTGCAGCCGGAGGGTGTCGGGAGAGATGCGGAGGTCGTCCGGAGCGACCTCACCGGACAGGACGGCCTGCATGGTCAGGTCGTCGATCGGCTTGCCCGTCGGAGTGCGGAGCAGCTCCGGCCGGTGTGCCGCGAGTGGGTAGTCGCGGTCCGGGTCGAGTTCCACCTGCTCGGGAAGCGTCACCGCCACCACCTGCCTTCGTCGTCGAAGTCGGTATCGGGGGTTGAACCTAGGGGCGCGTGCGTTGCAGCGACGTTGCACGCGGCGCTGCGGCGCCCGCCGTGGGGCTCGCTGTTTGGTTGGGCCGTGCGGTTGTGGACCTCGCCGGGCGCCGCGGTCAGGCGCCGTCCTCGTCGGTGAGCCAGGCCAGCCGGGCGTCCACGACGGGCCGGCGGGGATCGCCCTCCGGCAGCACGTGGCTGAGCCGTTCGAACACCTCGAGGTCGTCGTGTCCCGGCTCGTTCTCGGACAGCGCCCACAGCGCGTTCACGTCGCCGCTGTCCAGCACTGCCTTGCGCAGGGCGGCGATCTGCTGATCACGTTCGGCGCGGATGGTCGGCGATTCGGAGCGGGGCAACAGCGGCGCGGTGGCCGTGGTCGCGGCCGTCGCGACGTCACCGGAGGCCAGTGCGTCGCGCACCCGCAGCACGTCGGCCTCGACGTCGGCCGCCAGGCGGTACGGCTTCGCGCGCAGCGCGTCGCCGAGTTCGCCGCGCAGCCGGTGCACCTCGGCGCGCACGGTGGTGGGGTTCCCGTCGTCGCCGTAGAGGTGCAGCGCGAGCTGGTCTGCGGTCAGCCCGTCCGGGTGCAGGGCCAGCAACGCCAGGATCTCGGCGCGGCGCAGCGTCAGGGGAACGGCACGTCCGTCGAGCGTGGCCTCGGGCGCCGAGCCGAGCAGGGACAGTCGCAACGTCGGCCGCCGCACCTGGGCGGAGCGGCGCAGGAACCGGAGCAGATAGCCGCCCGCCAGCGGTTCCAGCCGGGCTTCGCGCCCGCCGACGTCGATCCGGTCCGTCCCGGTCGCCACGTCGATGCGGTGCGGGAAGCCGCCGAGCGGGTTGGCGGCGATGACCCTGCCGGACGGGGTGATCAGCGCGCCCGACTCGCCGCCCAGTCGTTCGAGGTGCCGCATGTTCGTGGCGCGCATCCACTCGTCCTGCTGTTCCATCCGCATGCGCAGGTGGTTCTCCGCCACCTGCGCCGTGGCGTTGACCAGCGACACCATCGCCGGATGGAGGGTCTCGAGCCTGCCGCTGATGTCGATGGCACCCAGCAGCCGCCCGGTGTCCGGGTCGTGGATCGGCGCGGCGGCGCACGTCCACGAGTGGTACGTGCGGACGAGGTGTTCGGCCGAGTAGATCTGCACCGGTGCGTCCACCGCGATGGCGGTTCCCATCGCGTTGGTGCCGATCGCCTGTTCGGACCAGCGGGTCCCTTCGCGGAGTCCGACGTGGTCGGCGAGGTTGCACAGAGTGGAAGGGCCTTCGCGCCACAGGATGGTGCCGTCGGCGTCGGTGACGATCGTGATGTGCTGCGACTCGTCGGCGATGCTCACCAGCAGTTCCCGCAGCGGGTCGAGCACCGCGTGCAGCGGATGGCCCTCCCGCACCTCGGACAGCTCGTCCGAGCCGTACACCTCCGGCGGTTGGTAGCCGTCGGGGTCGACCTGGGCGGCGAGCGAACGTTGCCACGACTCCGAGATGACGGCACGTGGGGCGGCGTACGGTTTGTCCCCGCTGAGGGTCGCGTCCCGGATCCCCTTCAGCACGCGTTGCTGTCGCAGGGGATCGGACGCCGTGAGGAGGGCGTCTCGGGCGGGTTCGACGGTCATGGGCACTCCGCGGCTACGGTGACGGGCTGCGCTGCTGGCTGGTCGTGGTGACTGGTCTGCTCGCTGCTGATTCGCTCTTCCGGGTCGGTTTTCCGGGTCGTTCACTCTGCTGTTCGTTCTGGTGCCGGCTCTTCCGGCCTCGCTGATTCCCGGGTCTTCTCGTGTGCTGCCGGTCCGGTGAAACCCGCAGGTCGTGACCGGACGTTCTCCGAGCATGCCCCGCCCTCGCGGTCGAGGGCAAGGAAACGGCTGCGAGTGGACCGTTCGATGCGCGGGCTTACGCCGAGCAGGTGGCGTGCCACGTGACGTGGCCGCGTTGCAACGGGCCTGCAACGTCGCCGCACCTAGCGTCCGGCGCCACAAGTTGACCGCCACAAGGTGACGCAGTGTCCCTTCGGGCAGATGTCCCTTCGAGCAGAGAGGCTCACATCGGATGACCACGTATGCCGCACCGGGGCAGGCAGGAAGCGTCGTCGCGTTCGAGTCGCGGTACGACCACTACATCGGCGGCGAGTACGTTCCGCCTGCCAAGGGCCAGTACTTCGAGAATCCGACGCCGGTCACGGGCGCGGTGTTCACCGAGATCGCCCGGGGCACGGCCGAGGACATCGACAAGGCCGTTGCCGCGGCGACCGGCGCCGCCGACGCGTGGGGCCGCACCTCGCCTGCCGAGCGTGCGACCCTGCTGAACAGGATCGCCGACCGGATGGAGGCGAACCTCGAGGCCATCGCCGTGGCCGAGAGCTGGGAGAACGGCAAGCCGGTGCGCGAGACACTCGCCGCCGACATCCCGCTGGCCATCGACCACTTCCGGTACTTCGCGGGCGCGATCCGCGCGCAGGAGGGCTCGATCTCGCAGATCGACGCCGACACCGTCGCCTACCACTTCCACGAACCGCTCGGTGTGGTCGGCCAGATCATCCCGTGGAACTTCCCGATCCTCATGGCCACGTGGAAGCTGGCCCCGGCACTGGCCGCGGGCAACTGCGTGGTGCTCAAGCCCGCGGAGCAGACGCCCGCGTCGATCCACGTCCTCCTGTCGTTCATCGCCGACCTGTTGCCCGCCGGCGTGGTGAACATCGTCAACGGGTTCGGTGTCGAAGCGGGCAAGCCGCTGGCCCAGCACCCCGGGATCCGCAAGGTCGCCTTCACCGGTGAGACCACGACGGGCCGGCTGATCATGCAGTACGCCAGCGAGAACATCATCCCGGTGACGCTCGAGCTGGGCGGCAAGAGCCCGAACATCTTCTTCTCGGATGTCGCCGCCGCCAACGACGCCTTCTACGACAAGGCGCAGGAGGGCTTCGCGATGTTCGCCCTCAACCAGGGCGAGGTGTGCACGTGCCCGTCGCGTGCGCTGGTGCAGTCGTCGATCTACGAGCGGTTCGTCACCGACGGTGTGGCCCGGGTTGAGCAGATCAAGCAGGGCAACCCGCTCGACACCGACACGATGATCGGCGCCCAGGCCTCGAACGATCAGTTCGAGAAGATCCTGTCCTACATCGACATCGGCAAGCAGGAGGGCGCGAAGGTCCTCACCGGTGGCGAGAAAGCCGACCTCGGCGGCGAGCTGTCCGGTGGTTACTACATCAAGCCGACCGTGTTCGCCGGCGACAACAAGATGCGGATCTTCCAGGAGGAGATCTTCGGTCCGGTGGTGTCGGTGGCCTCGTTCGACGACTACGACGACGCGATCAAGACCGCGAACGACACGCTCTACGGTCTCGGCGCAGGCGTCTGGTCGCGGGACGGCAACACCGCCTTCCGCGCAGGCCGCGACATCCAGGCGGGTCGCGTGTGGACGAACTGCTACCACGCCTACCCGGCACACGCCGCCTTCGGCGGGTACAAGCAGTCCGGCATCGGCAGGGAGAACCACCGGATGATGCTCGACCACTACCAGCAGACGAAGAACCTGCTCGTGTCGTACTCGCCCGACGCGCAGGGATTCTTCTGACGATGAGCAGGGTGGATCTCACCGAGGCCGCGGCGGATCTGCTGCGGCGACTGGCCGACGTGCACGGGCCGTTGATGTTCCACCAGTCCGGTGGATGCTGCGACGGCAGCGCTCCGATGTGCTATCCGGCCGGTGAGTTCCGCACCGGAGAAGCGGACGTGCACCTCGGCGACCTCGACGTCGCCGGGGTGCACGACCCCGTTCCGGTGTGGATGTCGCGTTCGCAGTTCGAGTACTGGAAGCACACGCACCTCACGATCGACGTCGTGAAGGGCCGGGGCAGTGGGTTCTCCCTCGAAGCCCCGGAGGGGGTGCGGTTCCTGATTCGCTCGCGCCTGCTGACCGACGAGGAGCTGCAGACCCTGGCCTGACGGGCCGGCCCGCGCGAGGGTGCCCGGGCTGCGCACGCAGTCCGGGTAGCGCTGCGTTCAGGACGTGGGCGTGCGGCCGGGCACGTTGATCCGGTACTGCCGGATCTTGCGGTAGATCGTCGCCCTGCCGAGGCCGAGTTCGTGCGCCGCGTCCGCGACGGTGGTGCCGGGCTCGATCAGGCAGCGGACGATCTCGTCGCGCTCGACGGCCTGCAGCCTGCTGAGCGGATGGCCGGGGCCGGTGAACACCTCGGGCGCGAGGTGGTGCAGGTCGATCCGGTCGGCCTTCGCCGCGGCCTCGCGCAGCACGCGGCGGAGTTGGCGGACGTTACCCGGCCAGTCGAACGCCGTCAGGGCGCGCGCGGCCGCGGGGGTCAGCTCGACCTCGCGACCGCGGGCCTGGGCGGCGAAGTGCTTGGCGAGCGGCACGATGTCGTCCGGACGGAAGCGCAGCGCCGGAACGTCGATCACGACGTCGACCAGGGGACGCAGTTCCTCGGGCAGGTCGTCGGCGGATGCGGTGGTCACCACGTACGGCTGCAGGTCGTCGTGGGCACGGACCCGTCCGAACAGGGCTGCGAGTTCGCTCGTGGCCCACGCGGGTAGCCGGTCGACGCCCGAGACGATCACGCAGGTGCTGTCCTTACCCAGCTCGGGAACCCAGAGCTCCAGCCAGGGTTCGACGTCCTCGGGCGCGGGAGGGCGGGCGCTCAGCACCCGTTCGGTGCGCAGTTCGCGGCGTGCCAGCGAGGCGAGCGCGGTCTTGCCCGTGCCGGGTTCGCCCGCCACGGCGACGGCCAGACCGCGGCGGAACGCCGACCGTGCCTCGGAGAAGGCGTTGCGCCACCCCGGTGTCAGCAGCTCCGACTCCGGGGAGCGGGTGCGGTCGGCGTACACCCGGAACACCTCGCCGTGCGGCGCAGGCTGTGCGGTTCTGCCTGCACCCCTGGCCAGCATCAACGCCGACGTGCTCGCCGCGGCCGACTGCGCGAGCGCCAACAGCAGTTCGGGCGCCGAGTCCGACCAGGTCGTCAGGTTCACGCTGCCCGCGATCGCGCCGCCGGGGTCGACGACGGGGGCGGCCGCGCACGTGTATCCGCGCAGCCCGGTGCAGTAGTGCTCCTCGGCGCGGACCAGCGACGGCGCCCGGTCGGCCAGTGCGAGGCCGAGTCCGTTGGTGCCGACGTTGCGTTCGGAGAAGTAGAAACCCGGTGCGAGGTGGACCCGGTCGAGCGAGCGGTCGATCGCGGAGTCCTCGGTCAGCCTGCTGAGTACCAGGCCGTCGGCGTCGGTGATCATCATGCTCACCGGTTCGTTCGCCAGGGTGCTCTGCAGGCCCCGCAACACTTCCGAACCGCATTCGTACAGCAGTGATCCGGTGTCGACCGATCCCGTGAACACGGGCCGCATCTCGTCGGTGGTCAGGCCGTAGCGTGCGCTTCGCCGCCAGGATGCGCGCAGCCGGGGCCGCGGGCCCGGAGACCGCGGATCGGCGGGAAACGCGCGATCGTCGAGATTCATCCGAGCCTCCCTCACGCGTCGCCTGCGCTGCCGGTGGGCGGTAGTTCACCACAGCATGCACCGGGAAGCACCGGTTCGGGTGTCTCAAAGTGAGACACTCACCCGATTCCCGGTGGCCTTTCGGTGCTCGTAGCGTTCCGCCCCACGCGGGCAACGACGCCACGTACGGGAGGATTTCTCATGTACACCAAGGACGGCGAGAACTACTTCATCGTCGATGCGCACATCGCGTTGTGGGATGCCCGTCCCGAGAATCAGCGCAACATTCACGGGAAACAGTTCATCGACTGCTTCTACGACTACCACCGAAACCTCAGTCCGGAATCCGAGGTGTGGCCCTACGAGGACTACCTCTACCAGGGCGGGGAAAGGTTGATGCGCGATCTGTTCACCGACGGCTACGTGGACCACGCGATCTTCCAGCCCGCGTTGCTGAGCGCGTTCTACACCAACGGGTTCGGGCAGACGGAGGAGGCGTTCGCGCTCGCGCAGCAGCATCCGGACAAACTGACCTACAACCACTGCTGGGACCCGCGGTTCGAACAGGCGGGCCTCGACCAGCTCACCCGCGACGCCGAACGGTTCGGGCTCAAGGGGATCAAGCTCTACACCGCCGAATGGCAGGGCGATTCGCGCGGTTACAAGCTCGACGATCCGTGGTCGATGCGGTATCTCGAACGGTGCCAGGAACTGGGCATCCGCAACATTCACATCCACAAGGGCCCGACGATCCGCCCGCTCGACCGCGATGCGTTCGACGTCGCCGACGTCGACAAGGTGGCCACCGATTTCCCGGACCTCAACTTCGTCGTGGAACACTGTGGTCTGCCGAGGCTCGAGGATTTCTGCTGGATCGCCACGCAGGAACCGAACGTGCACGCGGGTCTGGCCGTGGCGATGCCGTTCATCCACACCCGTCCGCGCTACTTCGCGCAGATCATCGGCGAACTGTTGTACTGGCTCGACGAGGACCGCATCCAGTTCTCCAGCGATTACGCGATCTGGACACCGAAATGGCTCGTGGAGAAGTTCGTCGACTTCCAGTTCCCCGAGGACATGACGGAGTACGGCGAGCTCACCACGGCGCAGAAACGGAAGATCCTGGGGCTCAACGCGGCCCGCATGTACGACCTCGACGTGCCCGAGTGGGCGGTACCGCCCGCCGACGAGGACGCCACCGAGGGCAAGACGGAATCCGTGGCGGTGGGCTGATGAGGACCACCGACGAGCTGCTGGAGAAGGCGCGGCAGGCACTCGGCAGGGTCATCGACCCCGAGCTGGACGAGCCGATCACCGACCTCGGATTCGTGCGGTCGATGGACCTGGTCGACGGTGAACTGGTGGTGCACCTGAGGCTGCCGACGTCGTTCTGCGCGCCCAACTTCGCCTACCTGATGGCCTCGGACGCCAAGGACGTGCTCACCGAGCTCGGCACCCGGGTGACGGTGCTGCTCGACGACCACCACGACTCCGAGCTGATCAACCGCGGGCTGGCCGCCGACGCCGGTTACCGGGGCACGTTCGGTCCCGAGGCCGACGAGGACCTGGAGCAGCTGCGGCGCACGTTCCAGCGCAAGGCGCACACGGCGGCGATGGAGCGGGTGCTCGTCCGGTACCTGCGTGCCCACGACGAGCTCGCCGAGGAGCAGTTGCACGCCGTGGTGCTCGGCGACCTGCCCGGCGACGACGCCACGCGTGCGCTGGTGTGCAGGCGGCAGGCGATCGGACTGCCGACCGGACGGCACGAGCCCGTGCTCGTCGACGACGCCGGTGAGCCGTACCCACCGGAGGAGGTTCCGCTGCGGTTGCGGCTCGCGCGGTCCGTGCGCGTCTCGATCGACGGCAACGCCCACTTCTGCCGGGGCCTGCTGCGTACCCGTTATCCCGATTCGGCAGCCGACCAGGCGCCCCGAGCATTCCAGGAGAAGGTGTCATGAAGGCGATCCAGGTGGTCGGCTACCACGAGAAGTTGCAGCTCACCGAGGTTCCCGCGCCCGAACCGGCCGGTCCGTTCGACGTCGTCGTGAAGATCGGCGGCGCCGGGGTGTGCCGCACCGACATCCACATCCTCGAGGGGCAGTGGGCCGAGAAGTCCGGGGTCACGTTGCCTTACACGATCGGGCACGAGAACGCGGGCTGGGTGCACGCGGTGGGCGGTGCGGTCACGAACGTGGCCGAGGGTGACAAGGTGATCGTGCATCCACTGGTCACGTGCGGGCTGTGCCGGGCGTGCCGGTTCGGTGACGACGTGCACTGCGAGCAGAGCCTGTTCCCCGGTATCGACACCCACGGCGGCTACGCGGAATACCTGAAGACGTCGGCGCGCAGCGTGGTGCGCATCGACGAGGCGCTCGAACCCGCCGACGTGGCGGCGCTGGCCGATGCCGGGCTGACCGCCTACCACGCCGCGGCGAAGGCCTCCCGCAGGTTGCGGCCCGGCGACCGGTGTCTGGTCATCGGCGCGGGCGGGCTCGGTCACATCGGGATCCAGGCGCTCAAGGCGTTGACCGCCGCGGAGCTGATCGTCGTGGACCGCAACTCCGATGCGGTGAAACTCGCCCTGACGATCGGCGCCGACCACGGCGTCGTCGCCGACGGCACGCACGTCGAGCAGGTCCTCGACCTCACGGGCGGCCACGGCGCCGAGGTGGTCGTCGATTTCGTGGGCGAGGGCGGTGCGACCTCGGAGGGAGTGCGGATGCTGCGCCGAGCGGGCGACTATCACGTCGTCGGCTACGGGGAGAACATCGACGTGCCGACGATCGACATCATCTCGACGGAGATCAACTTCATCGGCAACCTCGTCGGCTCCTACAACGATCTGTGCGAGTTGATGACACTGGCCGCACAAGGCAAGGTGCGGTTGCACACCAGCAAGTACCCGCTGGAACGGTTCCAGGACGCGATCGACGACCTGGAGGCCGGCCGGGTCCGCGGCCGTGCCATCCTCACGCCCTGATCCAGGAGGAAGCGAATGATCTTCATTACCGCGAAGTTCCGCGTGAAGCCCGAACACGCCGACCGCTGGCCCGAGATCGCGAAGGCGTTCACGCACGCGACCAGGGCCGAACCGGGCTGCCTGTGGTTCGAGTGGTCGCGCAGCCTCGACGACCCCAACGAGTACGTGCTGGTCGAGGCGTTCCGGGACGGTGACGCGGGTGGCGAGCACGTCAACTCGGCCCACTTCAAGGCCGCCCAGCAGACGTTGCCGCCCTACCTGCAGGAGACTCCGCGGGTCGTCAACACCACGGTCGACCAGGACGACTGGTCGGAACTGGGCGAGATGGCGGTGAAGTAGTCACCCGGTCCCGGCGGAGCCGGGCAGTCAGGAGGCCCGCCGCCCCCGACGGCGGCGGGCCTCTTCTCCGGTGGCCACAACCCACCGGATATGAGGAATACCCCTCGCGCGGGTTCGAAAACCGGCCGCCGTCAGCGCCGGGACAGCGTCTCGGCGAGACGATGCAGGTAGTCGGCGACCTCCGGTTCGCCTCGATCGGGCAGGCCGAACAGGGTCTCGGTGACGCCCGCGGCCGACCACTCGTCGAGCTGTTCCAGGTTCGGTTTGCCGGCCAGCGCGACGACCTGCGGCACGCCGGATCGCCCCGCCGCCTGCCACGCTCGGTGCAGGCCCGCCACCTTGGCCTCGATGTCGTCCTCGGTCGGCGTGGTGATCCAGCCCTGGCCGCTGCGGGCGATCCAGTCGAACGTCCGGTCGGTGCCCGCGGCGCCCACCAGGACCGGGACGTCGGCATCGATCGGTTTCGGCCAGGCCCAGCTCGGGCCGAAGCGCACGAACTCCCCGTCGTAGGCGGCCTCGTCCTGTGTCCACAGGGTGCGCATCGCCTCGACGTACTCGCGCAGCACGGTCCGCCGTTTCGCGGGCGGCACGCCGTGGTCGGCGAGTTCGTCGGTGTTCCAGCCGAAGCCCACGCCGAGGGTGACGCGCCCGCCGGAGAGGTGGTCGAGCGAAGCGATCGTCTTGGCGAGCGCGATGGGATCGTGTTCCACCGGCAGGGCTACCGCGGTGCCCAGCCGGATGTGCGAGGTCACCGCCGCTGCCGTCGCGAGCGCCACCCACGGGTCGAGCGTGCGCACGTAGCGGTCGTCGGGCAGGGACGCGTCGCCGGTCGTCGGATGGGCGGCGTCGCGGCGGATCGGGATGTGCGTGTGCTCGGGGACGTAGAACGAGGTGAACCCTGCCTCCTCGGCCAGCCGTGCGGCGGTGGCGGGCGGGATGCCGCGGTCGCTGGTGAACAGCACGATGCCGTGACGCATGCCGACGAGTAGAACATGTTCTCGGTCCGGGTGTCACCCGCCGGACGAGTAGCCTGGAGGATCGTGTCCACCCTCCACGAGGCGCAGCGCAGGCGATCCTTCGCTGTCATCAGCCACCCCGACGCCGGTAAGTCCACGCTGACCGAGGCTCTCGCGCTGCACGCGCGGGTGATCTCCGAAGCGGGCGCCGTCCACGGCAAGGGCGGCAGGCAGGGCGTCGTGTCCGACTGGATGGCCATGGAGCAGGCGCGTGGCATCTCGATCACGTCCGCCGCGCTGCAGTTCGAGTACCGCGACTGCGTCATCAACCTGCTGGACACGCCCGGCCACGCGGACTTCTCCGAGGACACCTACCGCGTGCTGTCGGCCGTCGACTCGGCGGTGATGCTGCTGGATGCCGCCAAGGGTCTCGAGCCGCAGACACTCAAGCTGTTCGACGTCTGCCGGCACCGCGGCATCCCGGTGCTGACGTTCATCAACAAGTGGGACCGCCCCGGTCGTGAGGCTCTCGAGCTGTGCGACGAACTCGTCGAACGGATCGGATTGCAGCCCATGCCGCTGACCTGGCCGGTCGGCGCGCCCGGCCACTTCCAGGGCGTGCTGGACGTGCCGACGGGGGAGTTCGTCCGCTATTCGCGTACCGCAGGCGGCGCCAAGGCCGCCCCGGAGGAGCATCTGCCGCCCGAGCAGGCCGAGGCTGAGGTCGGCGAGGACTGGACGACGGCGCAGGAGGAGTACGACCTGCTCCTGCAGTCCGGCGGCGAGTTCGACGAGGCGAAGTTCCACGACGCGAGCGCCACGCCGGTGCTCTTCGGTGCCGCGGTGCTGAACTTCGGCGTGCGGCACCTGCTCGACCTCGTCGTCGATCTGGCGCCCCGGCCCACGCCGCGGGAGGACGTCGACGGGGCACCGCGCCCGCTGGACGCCGAGTTCTCCGCGTTCGTGTTCAAGGTGCAGACCGGTATGGACCGCGCGCATCGCGACCAGGTGGCGTTCGCCCGCGTGTGCTCGGGGATGTTCGAACGCGGCATGGTCGTCACCAACGCCACGACGAAACGCCCGTTCGCCACCAAGTACGTGCAGCAGGTGTTCGGCCAGAAACGCTCCACTGTGGACACCGCGTATCCGGGTGACGTGATCGGTCTCGTCAACGCCACGGCCCTGCGAGTGGGCGACACGCTGTACGCGGGCAAACCCGCGGTGCGCTTCCCCGGACTGCCGCAGTTCGCACCCGCGCACTTCGCCGTCGCGACACCGGCCGACCTGAGCAAGGCCAAACAGTTCCGCAAGGGTATCGACCAGCTGGGTGCCGAGGGCGTCGTCCAGCTGCTGACCTCCGACCTGCGCGGCGACGGCGCGCCGGTGCTCGCCGCCGTCGGGCCGATGCAGTTCGAGGTGGCGACCCACCGCATGGAGCACGAGTTCAACGCGCCCGTGAAGCTCGACCGGCTGCCCTACAGCGCGGTGCGCAAGCTCGGTGACTCGTCCCAGCGGGCCCTCGTCGACGCCGGCAGGCGCAGCGAGGTCCTCGACCGCGCGGACGGCACCGAACTCGCCGTGTTCGAGGACGAGATGTCCCTGCGCATCCTGCTGCGCGCGCATCCGGAACTGGAGCTCGAACCGCTCGTCGCCGAGGGCTGAAGCCGGGCTGGTACGGCTCGCGCGTCAGTCGTCGGTGGCGCGTACGGCGACGTACAGGCAGAGGACCGCGGCGATCGCCAGCAACACCGCCAGCGCGATCGGCCACCACACCGACATGGAGTCGGCGAGGAACAGCTGAAGCGTCGCCGTCACGGCGAACGCGAGTGCGAGCAGCAGGAACAGCACCCGTTCGAGGAGCAGGTGTCGTGGCCAGTGATCGCTGATCTGACGTCTGAGCATCGCTCGTCTCCTGAGAAGCTGCCTTTCGGTAGAGGGGATTCTCGTAGCGCGTATCGCGGCGTCACTCGAGTTGGTTACGCCGGGGCGGTGCGACGTTCGTCGTCCTCTGTTCGGCGCATGACGTTGATCACGTCACGTGATGGTGGCTCTACTCGTTCGAGACAGAAAAGTGCTGCTTGTCCGCTTGGGTTATGCCGAGAGTGTTGATCCGGTCGAGTTGAGAGCGTTGACTCACCCGACCGGGCTGCATAGCCTCCGCTACTGCGTAGTAGGGCAGACACGACGTGGTGGCGTCCTGACAGACGCACAAGCGGGGGCGGGGGCCCTGGGCAGTCATCCGGCGTCGATGAAAGGGCCTTGAGGCGTGGCCACCAAGCCTTCCAGGCGTTCACTCCGCGGACGTGTGCTTGCCGCGGCGCTGATCCCGAGCGTGGCGCTGCTGTTGGTTGGTGTAGTCCTCTCGGGTTATCTCATCTACGACGCCGCCAAGGGACGTGACTTCGTCGTCCGCGTACACGACGCCGCCCAGCCCGGCGTCGAGTTCTTCGGCGCGATCCGTGAGGAACGCCGCCTCACCCTCGAAGCGGTCGCAGGTTCGCGGGTCGCCGACGAACTCGCCCAGCAACGCGCCGAGACCGACGCCGCGACGCGCGGACTGATGAGCCACGTCGACGGGATGGTCGACGGCGCGTCCGAACAGATCCGCAACGACATCCGCCAGCTGCGCGAACTGCTTGAATCGCTCACCCTGTTCCGCCAGCAGGTCGACAACGGCGCCAACACCCCTGGTGGTGGTCCGGACCTGCAGGAGGCCTACGACCTCTACAACCGGATCATCGACACGGTGGCCTCCGGCCTCACCGGTGTCGCCCGGCTGACCCCCGACGCCGAGACGTCGTACCTGCGGGTCACGTCGATGCCGCTGTTCAACGCCGCCGACGGGATGGCCCGTGCCGACGCGCTCGCCGCCGCGGCACACGTCTCGGGTGGCCTCAGCGACGAGGAGTTCGAGACCTACGCCGGCGAGGTCGGCGCCTACCGGTCGCAGCTCGCGCGGGCCTCGATGATCCCGTCGGTGCGGGAGAAGTACGAGCAGCTTCGCGCCAGTGACGCGTGGCGCGTCGTCGGCCGGGTCGAGGACTCCTTCCTCGGCGGCGGCTCGCAGCAGGTGCCCGTTCCGCCCGACCGCTGGCACGCCGCGGCGAGCGAGGTCGGCGGGACCCTGATGTCGCTCTACATCGAGCAGAGCACCAACGCCACCGACGAGGGCGTCGCACGCGCCGACCGCACGTTGACCGGTGCGATCATCGCGGGCGTCGTCGCACTCGTGGTCGGGCTCGTGCTGATCTTCTTCGCGTGGCGGCTGGCCTCGTGGCTGGTCAGGCGGCTTGTCCGGCTGAGGGAGGAGACCCTCGACCTCGCCGATCACCGCCTGCCCGAACTGGTGGCGCGTGTGCGCAAGGGCGAGAACGTCGACGTGGTCGACCTCGAGTCGAGCGACCACGGCCAGGACGAGATCGGCCAGGTGGCGGACGCGTTCGCCAAGGCCCAGCGGACCGCGGTCGCCGCGGCGATCGAGGAGTCCCGGGTTCGGGAGGGCACCAGGACGGTGTTCCTCAACATCGCCCACCGCAGCCAGGTTCTCGTGCACCGCCAGCTCAAGGCCCTCGACGATGCCGAACGAGGTCTGGACGACCCGAAGCAGCTCGAGATGCTCTTCCGGCTGGACCACCTCGCGACCCGGTCCCGCCGCAACGCCGAGAACCTGATCATCCTCGGCGGGGAACAGCCGGGTAGGCGGTGGCGCAACCCGGTGTCGGTCGCCGACCTGGTGCGCGGCGCGACCGCCGAGATCGAGCACTACCGGCGCATCGACATCGCCGGGTTGCCCGACGTCGCGGTGATCGGTCCCGCGGTCGGCGACATCGTCCACCTGCTGGCCGAACTGTTCGACAACGCGACGTTGTTCTCCCCGCCGGACTCCCGGGTACTCGTGCGCGGCGAGGCGGCCGAGGGACGCGGCGTGATCCTCGAGATCGAGGACCAGGGCCTCGGCATCGAGGAGGAGGACGCCGAGCGGCTGAACACGCTTCTCGCCGAGCCCCCGGACTTCAGTTTCATGGCGCTGTCGGACGAGCCGCGGCTGGGCCTGTTCGTCGTGGCCCGGCTCGCGGCACGGCACGGCATCCAGGTGCGTCTGCGGGAGGCCATCCACGGCGGCACCCGTGCGGTTGTCCGGCTGGGACCGGAGCTGCTCGGCACCGGTTCCGGATACCTGCCCGCGGTGGCACCGCCCGCCCAGGGCACCGGCGAGCAGCCTGCGGTCCCGGCTTCGCATGTTTCCGGCAGCGACGACGTCGGCTGGCCCACGGCCGAGCCCGCTGACCCCGAGCCCACTGGCCCTGAGCCCACCGACCCTGAGGCCTCCGCCGGGGCTGCCGAGCCCGCCGATCCTGCGAAGTCCGCCGGACCTGCGGACTCCGCCTGGCCTACGGAGTCGGCGGGCGAGTCCGTTCCGGGGCAGGCGCCGACGGCCCGGGCGGGTGCGGAGTCGTCCGAACGGTCTCCCGTCGAGCGTGAGCGGCGCCCGTCGCCGTCGCCGCGGGACACCTCGCCCGGCACGCGCCGACGGGCCGCCTCGGTCAGTGAGGCGCTGTCGGACGCCGAGGGGGAGACGGAGACTGCGAGCGCATCGCCCGGTCCCGGTGGCTGGTTCGGCACCGCACGAACGGCGCAGCCAGACCAGGGTTCGCCGGAGGCGTTGCCCAGGCGACGTCCGCGTGCTCCCGAGCAGTCCGGTGCCGACCGGTCCGGTGGCGGCGGATCGCCCGCGCGGGGCGAGTCGGCGGCGCGCGGGGAGTTGGCGCGTGGGGAGTCTGCGCGTGGCGAACGGGGCGCGGGTGAACGCGCGTCGGACGAGACGCGGACCGGCGCCGAGCGTGGCCGGGACTCGCGGCGTGAACGTCCGGTGCCGGCACCGCGGCCGGGCCGTACGCCTCAGCCGGAATCACCGCCGCGACCGCGCAGGCCCGCTCAGCCGCCCGCCTCGACCCAGGCTCAGACCCAGGCCGCGCAGCCGGGGCAGTCCGGGCAGGTGAGCGCGGCCGGCGGACAGGGGCGACCGCCGTTGCCGCGGAGGCGCAAGCAGGAGAACTTGGCGCCCCAGCTGCGGCAGGCGCCCCCGGAGACTCCCGAACCGGTGCCGGGCGGGATCGCGGACGGACGAGAGTTGGATGCGGAGGCGGCGCGGAGCCGCTTCGCGGGCTTCCAGCGGGGTACGCAACGTGCCCGGCAGGACCAGGGGAATCGAGAAGGCCGTGACGGCAACGGCTTTGTCGCCGGTGGGGAAGGACCACGATGACGAACAGGGGCAGTGAGCTCGGTTGGTTGCTCGACGATCTGGTGCAGCAGGTCGCGGGGGCGGACAGGGCGGTGGTGCTGTCGGCCGACGGGTTGCTGATGGGCAATTCCAGCAACATGGCGGCCGAGGAGGCCGAACACCTGTCCGCGATCGCGTCCGGGTTCCAGAGTCTGGCCCGCGGCACGGGACGGCAGTTCGGTGGCGGCGGGGTGCGGCAGACGCTCGTGGAGATGGACCACGCGTTCCTGTTCGTCACCGCGGCGGGCAGTGGCGCGTGCCTGGCCTTGTTGACGGCATCCGACGCGGACATGGGCATGGTCGCCTACTCGATGAACATGATGGTGAAGCGCGTCGGGGCGGTGTTGAGCGCGGCGCCGCGGACGTGAACGGCCCTCGTAACGTCCGGGTCGTCGTGTGCGTGGTTGGATCTGCTGCGAAGATGTGCATCCCCGGTAGGGGTGGATCAGCGGACTCGGACACGACACGTATCGCAGGCGGTTTTCGATGACACCCGGACATCTCGAACCCGGCAGCGGGGAGGCCACGGCCGCGAAGCTGCTGATCGCCGGTGGTTTCGGCGTCGGCAAGACGACCCTGGTCGGTTCGGTCAGCGAGGTCCCGCCGCTGCGGACCGAGGAGGCGATCACCGAGGCGTCCTCCGGTGTCGACGACCTGACGGGAGTCGAGAGCAAGGTCAGCACCACGGTGGCCCTCGACTTCGGCCGCATCACGATCAGCCCGGAACTGATCCTCTACCTGTTCGGCACGCCGGGGCAGGACCGTTTCTGGTTCATGTGGGATGAGCTGGCCGAGGGTGCGATCGGCGCGGTCGTGCTGGCCGATCCGCGACGACTCGAGGCGTGCTTTCCCGCGGTCGACTTCTTCGAACGTCGCGGCGTTCCGTTCATCGTCGGTGTCAACTGCTTCGACGGTGCCCACCGGTACACGACCGACGAGGTGCGTGACGCGCTGGACATCGCGCCGACCGTGCCGTTGATGCTCTGCGATGCGCGGGAACGGGCGTCGGCGAAGGAAGTGCTCATCACGTTGGTCGAGCACGTCATGCACCAGTACGACCTGGCGCATTCGGCGCGCTGAGCCACGCGTCCCGTGATCGGGTGCGGACCGGCCCCGGGCCGGGTTCCGGAACTCATGGCGCCTGAGTCACCGGGGTGCCGGCGTCCTCCCCGGTGTCGTGCCCCGGATCGACGCGTCGAGCAGCTGCACGGGGTGCATCATCGGTACGTCGTCGAGGTAGCGCCGCATCTGCAGCAGGCAGCCGGGGTTTGCGGTGACCAGCAGGTCCGGGTTCACCGAGCGCACGTTGTCGGCCTTGCGCTTGCCGAGTTCCTCCGCCGGTTCGGGCTGCACCATGTTGTAGATCCCTGCCGAGCCGCAACACAGTTCCGCTTCCGGCAGGTCGACGAGCCGAAGGCCGGGGATCGTGCGCAACACCGACCGCGGCTGTTCGCGGATGCCCTGTGCATGGCCTAGGTGGCAGGCGTCGTGATAAGCGACGGTGGCGTCGACAGGGTGCCGTCCGGCCTGTGGTTCGAGCTCGGCCAGTACTTCGCTGACGTCGCGCACCTTGGCGCTGAACGCCTGCGCTCGCTCTGTCCATTCCGGATCGTCGGCGAGGAGGTGTCCGTACTCCTTCATCGACGATCCACAACCCGCCACGTTCACGACGATGTCGTCGACGGGCAGCTTCTCGAACGTCGCGATCGTCTGTTTGGCGCGTTCGCGCGCGTGTGTTTCGCGTCCGGCGTGCAGGCCGAGCGCCCCACAACATCCCTGGTCGCGCGGGGTCAGCACCTCACAGCCCTCCGCGGCGAGTACCCGTTGCGTGGCGGTATTGACCTCGTGGAAGAACACGTCCTGCACACACCCGGACAGCAGGGCGACACGTCTGCGCACGGGGCCGTCCGGCCGCACCCTGCGGGGGAGGGAGGCGAACGCCGAGGACAGCCGCACCTCCGGCATGAGCGACTGGGCGGCCCGCAGCCGTGGCGGTAGTACGCGCTCGGCGAGCTTCGCCAGGCCGGTCTTCTGGTACAGCGCCCCCGCCACCGCGGCGGCGCGCAACCGCCTGCGATAGGGGAACAGGGCGAAGATTCCGTTCCGGAACCACCGGTCGGACCGGGGCCTCGGCACGTTCCGCTCGATCTGCGGACGGGTCGCCTCCAGCAGCCGGTCGTACTGGACACCCGAGGGGCACGAGGTCACACAGGCCATGCAGCCGAGGCAGGCGTCGATGTGTTCGGTGAAGGCACCTTCCAATTCGATCTCACCGCGCTCGGCGAGATCCATGAGGTAGATGCGCCCGCGCGGGGAGTCCATTTCCTCGCCCCACAGTTGATACGTGGGGCAGGTCGGCAAGCAGAATCCACAGTGGACGCATTCGTTGAGCAGCTCGCGCGACGGCGGGTGCGTAGCGTCGAAACTCGATTCCGTCACGAGTGCTCCTCCTGGGTCGTTCGGTCGGTCGTGGCGGTGTCGTGGGCGGAGACCGCGGCGGGCGCGCCCGTTGCGGATGCGGTGGTTGTGGGTGCGGTTGGCGCCGAGGGCTCGAACCATGTCTCGAATCGGCCGTCGCACAGGCGTCGGGCCGGGTCGAGTTCGTGTTTGAGCGCTCGGACGACGCTCAACGCTGACGGGTGCCTGCCCCACGCCCGTCGCTGCTCCTGCCGGGTGCGCGTCACGGAGGTTCCGCCCGCTGCCGTGACGACGTCGTGCACCTCGTCGATGCGGGAAGCGGGCACGGCGGCCGTCGCCACGCCCGTCGCCAGGCCGGCGACCACCGCGGAGTCGCAGGCGTCGAGGACCGTCGGCAGGCGGCTCGGCCGGCAGCCGATGCGCACGTCGGCCCGGTCGACGAGCTCGGCGTGACGTTCCCACTCGGTCGCGGCTTCGTCCTCGGATAGGACGGTGCCGCCGATCAGGTCGGCCAGCTCGGCCGCCCGTGCACTCGTGCCCGCGTCCGTTCCCTCGATCCGTGCGAGCAGGGCTCCGTCCGCCCACTCCAGGCTCACCGGCTCCAGTGCCGAGGCCATGAGAGTCCGCGCGTGCTGTGTCCCCTCCTCGAGCGTGCAGGTGAGCCGCACGGTGCGTTCCGCAGGCGGAACGGGGTGCAGACGGAGCACGACCTCCGCGAGGAGTCCGAACGCGCCGTACGAACCGTGGAGGAGTTTGGCCAGGTCGTAGCCGGCCACGTTCTTGATGACGTGACCGCCCGTGCGGGCGACCGTCGCGTCGGGCAGGACGACCGTCGCGCCGATCACGAGATCGCGTAGGGAGCCGAAACCGAGCGCGAGCGGTCCGGAGTCGGCCGTGGCGACGAGCCCTCCGACCGTGGCACCGCGCCGCACGCGTGCGGCGTCGAACGCGATGCGTTGACCGTGCTGGGCGACCTCCGCTTGGAGATCGGCCATCCGCGTTCCCGCGCGGACGGCGATCGTCATGTCTGCCGGGTTGTAGGCGAGAACCCCCGTCAGCGCGGTCGTGTCGACCACGGTGTCGGTGGGACGGGGCGCCCCAGCCCAGCCGTGTGCGCTGTCCGCGCCGCTGATCCGTACCGTGCCGTGGGTTTCGGCCATGGCTTCGCACGCCGAGTGAAGGTCGGTCGGCGACAACGATGTGGTCGTCATAGGCGTTCGATCACCCCGGCCTCTTCGAGTGGATGCGGTCGATAGCGGCCCGGCTGTTCGCCGCACAACCGTGGGGTCGGCAGAAGCTTGCCCGGATTGCACAGCCGGTACGGGTCGAACGCGGAGCGGACCCGGTCCATGGTCGCCAGGTCGTCCTCGCCGAACATGCGCGGCATCGAGCAGGCCTTGTCGGTTCCGATGCCGTGCTCTCCGGACAGCGAACCACCCAGCTCGACACACAGCTCCGCGATGTCGGTGGACAGCTGCTCGGCTCGTTCGAGCTCGCCCGCGTCCTCGTCGAACAGCACCAGCGGGTGCAGGTTTCCGTCGCCCGCGTGGAAGACGTTCGCCACGCGCAGCCCCGCGTCTCTGCCCATGCCCTCGATCCGGCCCAGTACCTCGGCGAGACGTGTCCGCGGGACGACCCCGTCCTGCACGATGTAGTCCGGGCTGATGCGGCCAACGGCTGCGAAAGCGGCCTTGCGGCCCTTCCAGATCTTGGCTCGCTCCTCGGCCGTCTCCGCGATGTGGAGTCGGGTGCAGCCGTGCCGTTCGCAGATCTGGCGCACCCGATCGAACTGGGCGCCGCACTCTGCCTCCGGTCCGTCGAGTTCGACGACCAGCGCGGCCGGGGTCGACAGGGTGTATCCGGCCGCCACGGCCTTCTCGGCCGCCTGGATCGCGAGGTTGTCCATCATCTCGACGGCGGCAGGGATGATGCCGGCGGCGACGAGGTCGCTGACCACCTCACCGGCGTCCGTGACGGAAGGGAAGTCGGCCAGCAGCGTGCGCACCGTCTCGGGGACGCGCAACAGTCGCACCGTGATGTCGCAGACGATGCCGAGGGTGCCCTCTGACCCGATGAACACCCCCCGCAGGTCGGGACCGAGCTGTTCGCCGGTGTCCTCGCCGAGGGTGACGATCTCTCCGTCGGGCAGCACCACCGTCATCGACAGCACGTGGTTGGTGGTGAAGCCGTACTTGAGGCAGTGCGCACCACCGGAGTTCTCGGCGACGTTGCCGCCGATGGTGCACACCTGCTGGCTGGAAGGATCCGGTGCGTAGTACAGCCCGTGCACCGCCGCGGCCTTGGTGATGTCGAGGTTCGTCACGCCCGGCTGGAGCACCGCGCGGTGGTCCAGCGGGTCGAT
>Ga0079224_100002271_pt1 | contig 23153 bp, 16 predicted proteins | sample Stecom2015_FD_80414 | JGI IMG/M metagenome (GOLD analysis project Ga0079224, IMG submission 80414) | Agricultural soil microbial communities from Utah to study Nitrogen management - Steer compost 2015 | ecosystem: Environmental > Terrestrial > Soil > Agricultural land | place: USA: Utah... | reverse complement strand
GCCGTGGTCAGGCGGGTTCATGCGGGGGGCGGCCTCGTGCTTCACGACGTCACCTCGGCCCGGCATGCCCGTAAGGCCATCGGCGACGGCGTGGATGGCCTGATTCTTGTCTCCGCCGGCGCCGGAGGACACGCCGGCGCGCTGAGCCCCTTTGCATTGCTCAATGAAGTACGGGCGTTCTATGACGGCCCGCTGGTTTTGGCCGGCGCGATCACCAACGGCCGTTCTATCCTGTCGGCACAGGTGATGGGCGCCGATTATGTCTATATGGGATCGCGCTTTATCGCCACCCGCGAGTCCGCCGCCGTGCCCGCCTATAAGGCCGCCATCGTCTCTGCAAGCGCGTCGGACATTGTCTACACCCCCTATTTCTCGGGAATCTCCGCCAATTACCTGAAACCCAGCATCATCGCCAGCGGCCTGGATCCGGACAATCTGCCCGCCACGTCGGCTCGTCCGGGCCAGGGCCGCAGCAAACGCTGGAAAGACATCTGGGGTTGCGGCCAGGGGGTCGGCGATATCAGCGATGTTCCGCCCATTGGCGAGCTGGTCGACCGGCTCTCCCACGAATACGCTCAGACACGCGCGCTCTGGAAGACCCGGCTGCAATCCTGATACACACTGATCATGTGCAAGCATGCACGCAAGGACAAAAAATGAATAGTCTACGTTCACTCTTCGTACCAGCCGGCATTGCAGTCGTCGGCGCGTCGGAAAAGGTCAATAAAATCCGCGGACGCTTGCTAAAGCTCCTGATCGATGGCGGTTACCAGGGAAAAATCTATCCCGTCAACCCCAGCAGCGAAGTGATCCAGGGCTTGCCGGCTTACCCCAATGTGACTGCGCTACCGCAAGTCCCGGACCTCGCGCTGGTTGCGGTGCCGGCCGGACAGGTCATGCAGGTGCTGGAAGAATGCGCTGCGATTGGCGTCAAGGCTGCCGCCGTCTTCAGCGCCGGCGCGGCATCGGACCCTGTCGGTTCGCGCCTGCAGGACAAGGTCGCCGAGTTTTCACAGCGCACCGGCATGCGGGTGCTCGGGCCCAACGCCGAAGGGTTCATTGATACGATCAGCGGCGTCATAGCCACATTCAGCCCCACCATGCAAATGAGTCCGCCCGTCAAGCCACAAGGCGCCAGACAGGGATATGTGAGCATTGTTTCGCAGTCGGGCGCCATGGCGTTTGCCCTGTACAGCCGGGCTTGCGCTCAGTATTTGCCAATAGGCCATCTGGTTTCGACTGGAAACGAAGCAGACGTCGAATGTGCCGAGGTCATTGATTACCTGATTGATGAAGGCTCGTCCAAAGCCATTCTGCTGTTCCTGGAGGGCTTCAAAAATCCGGCAAGATTTGTCGAAGTAGCGCAGAAAGCCGCCAGCGCAGGTATCCCCATTATTGTAGCCAAAGTGGGGAAATCAACGGCCGGGCAGCGGGCCACCGTCTCCCATACCGCGCATCTGGCCGGTTCCGACATGGCTTATGATGCCATTTTCTCCCGCTATGGCGTGATACGCGTGGACGATCCAGAGGAAATGATCGCCCTGGGCTCGGTGGTGAGCACAGGCGCGATGCCAAAAGGCAAGCGGGTAGCCATCATTACCACGTCGGGCGGTGCCGGGGGCTGGGCTGCCGATATTTGTGAAGAAGCAGGGCTTAGCGTTCCCGAACTGCATCCTGATTTCAAGACCCATTTGCGCAGCATTATTCCGGACTATGGCTCAGCCGAGAACCCGGTAGATGTAACCGCCTCGGTCGTGGAGGATGGGGGGGTCACGTTGCTGGCCATCCTGAAGGAAGTCGCCAGTATCGAAGGCATCGACATCGCCCTGGTTATTGTGTCGCTGGTTTCTCCTGAACGCCTTGGCCAAATCGAAACACCGCTGACCACGTTGCTGTCTGGCAGCACGCGGCCCATGCTGTTTCACTCGCCCGGCACCCCCCATGAAAGCGCCAGTCGCATCCTGATGCAAGCCGGTAGCGCACAGCTTAATCTACCCGTCTTCGCCCGTGCCATGCAAAAGCTGGCGGACTACAGCCACTTCGTGGCGCGTGATCGGCACCGGTCGTCCGAGCCGAAGCGCCCTGGCGCCGCCAATCCATATCATACCGACCTGCTTGCAGACACGGACGCCCTGCTGGATGCCTATGCCATACCCCGCCCCGCCGAAAAAGTGGTGACGTCGGCCAGCGAGGCCGTCGCGCAGGCGCGACGCATCGGCTACCCCGTCGCATTGAAGGTGATTTCAGAACAGGTACCGCACAAAACAGAAGCGGGCGCGCTGGCGCTATCGCTTTCTGCAGACGAGCAGGTTGCGCAGGCGTTTGAGCAAGTGATTGCCAACGCCCGCAACTTTGCCGGCGATCCGTCGATCGACACCGTGCTTGTGCAAAAGATGATGCCGCCAGGCAGGGAACTGATGGTGGGAGGCATCATGGATCCGGATTTCGGACCGATGGTCATGTTGGGGTTCGGTGGGATCTATGTTGAGATACTGCGCGATATTACCCTGGCGCCCGCACCGCTGAACCTGCAGGACGCCCATGCCATGATTGACCAGTTAAAAGGCAGCAGCCTGTTGCGCGGCGCGCGCGGAGAAGCGGCATCTGACCTGAACGCGCTGGCAAACTTGTTGGTGGCGACATCGCGACTATTGCTGGATGCAGCACAAGACATCGACGAACTGGATTTCAATCCGGTCATTGTGTATCCCGAAGGTCAGGGTGTAGCGGTTGTCGACAGTCTGATCGTCCGGAAAAGCGCAGCGGCAGGCGTATTGCCGCCTGTCTCTGATGAGCAGACCACGATTGCCGCGGGAGGCTGAAAATGGCAGATATTGAATGGACTCAGGAAGGCGCGATTGCGAGAATAAAAATCAACCGACCCGAGAGGAAAAACGCGCTTGGCGGCGATATGCGCATCCAGTTGGCCGACTACTTTGACCGCGCGAGCGCCGATAAATCGGTACGCGCGGTCATGCTCGAGGGCGAAGGGGATTGTTTTTGTGCGGGTGCTGATGTATCTGGCATGGGACATCTCAATATTGTGGATTCACGAGCCCGCCTGCAGGCGCATACCCATCTGATGATCAAAAAACTGTATTCAATCGAGAAGCCGGTCATTGCCGTGGTTCGCGGCCCTGCTGTCGGCATGGGGTTGTCTATCGTCCTGGCCTGCGACCTGGCGATTGCCAGCGATACGGCTCGGTTCTCCTGCATTTTCGCGCGCCGCGGGCTTGCGCCCGATACCGGCGCAGCCTTCCTGCTTAGCCGCGTCATTGGACACGCCAAGGCCAAAGAACTGATTTTTACCACGCGATTCTTCTCGGCAGCCGAAGCCCGGGAACTGCAGATTATCAACGACGTGGTGCCCGACCATCAGCTTGAACAGCACGCCCTTGGGTATGCCGCCCGGTTGGCAAAGCAACCCACCTTTGCGCTGGGCATGGCCAAAAAGATGCTGCAGTTTTCTTTGTCGCCCAGCTTCGATCAGTTTCTGGAATACGAAGCGATGGTTCAACCCCTGATTCACTGCACCAGCGATTATCAGGAAGGCATTGCTTCATTCAGAGAGAAGCGCGAAGCCCATTTCACAGGGCAGTAAAATAGGCCTGGTGGCGGCCGCTGACCTGACCGCCACCGTTTTGCACTCGTGATATCTGCGCTTGGGCGCCGCGCTTTTTTTCCGTGCAAGATTCCTGCACCGCAATGAATGCGTTCTTCTTTTAAGCGTCGCGCAAACGGACCACCGCGTCCACGGCAACAACGCCGTCCTGTCGGACAAACAGCGGGTTTATTTCTGCTTCGGTCACCGGCTGAGCGTCGATCAACGCCAGTCTGGACACGGCAACAATAGCGCGAGCCAGCGCGTTGCAGTCGCCTTCGGGCAACTGGCGATAGCCACGAATCAATTGCGTGTGTTTCACTTCATGGATCATCTGCCAGGCCACTTGCTCGGTCACCGGCGCCAGGCGCAGGGAGAAATCTGGCTTCAATTCAGCAGTAATGCCGCCGGCGCCGAGCATCACGGTCGGCCCGACCAGCGGGTCGTGCCGATAGCCCAGCATCAGTTCTATCAGCCGGCCTTCCATTTTCTGCACCATATAGCCGTCAATCGCCGCTTGCGGGCAATGCGCTTTAACTTGACCGACCATTGTATCCAACGCGGCAGCCAGCGATTGGTCGGAGTCAATACCCACTTTTACGCCGCCGGCTTCCGTTTTATGCAGAATGTCCCGTGAAACAACCTTCAGGACGACCGGATAGTCCATTGCATGACCCGGCGCATGCGGTTGCACCATGGCGGAGGCAACCACCTCGATGCCCAGCGCGCCAAAGACCGACATGGCCTCCGGTTCGCTCAGGTTGCCGCTTGCCGGGCAGCCATCAGGCAGTGTCACAGGCAGCTGTGGCGCAGTCTGACACTGCCCGTGCGGTACAAAAAATGCCGCCAAGGCATCGGCGCATGACTCCGGCGTACGAAAAGCCGCAATTCCGCTCTTTTGCAGCAACTGCAAGGATGCCTGAGCATCGGGCGACAGAAAGGCAACCAGCGGCTTCTTGTTGCCGTGCTCCGTCTGCACCGCATTCAATATGGGTTGCACCACATATTGCGGATGAAATTGTGCCGAGGAACCGGCAATGCATAGCACCGCGTCGCACCAGTCGGTCTGCAGAATCTCGGTCAATAGATCCTGGTACTGTTCACTGCTGGCCGCCAGAGTCAGGTCGATGACCGGCGTCTGACGAATCGCCAGCCCCCGCGAGGCCATATGCGAAACAAAGTGCGCCGGCGGCGCAACCGCCACAAATCCGTGCAGCCCCAGGTTATCGACGACAGTCGCAGCGCCCCCGCCGGTGGTGGTAATAACGGCGACACGCGTCGGTGTATCGTGCCAGGTCTGCGGCCGCAGATGGGCGTAGCGTCCCGCCAGGGGGGCGATCTCAAAAAGCGTTTCCAGCATATTAACGCGTATGACGCTATGCGCCCGGAAATAGGCATCCATAGCGGCATCATTGCCGGCAATGGCTCCGGTGTGCGACTGCGACAGGGCATCTCCCTGCTCCGAACGTCCCAGCTTATATGCGATCACCGGCTTGCCGGCAATGCGCGCCCGTTCCAGAGCGCGACTTAAAGCGTGCACATCCCGCAACGTTTCCAGGAACAGCAGGATCACACGGGTCGCATCATCGTCCACCATGGCATCCAGTATTTCGCCGACGGAAATATCGCTTTCGTTGCCAACCGACACCAGGTGCGAGAAACCAAAACCGCGCGCTGCGGCGCGCGACATGAGCGAGCCCATCATGGAACCGCTTTGCGAAATAATGCCGATATCGCCGGCGTTCAGATTGTCCATCTCGAAGGCGGCATTAACTGAAATGATGGCGCCACTATTGACATTGGCCAGACCAATACTATTGGGCCCCAGCACTCGCACGCCCAGACGTCTTGCGGTCGCACATAGCGCCTGTTGTCTTTGGATGCCGTCATCACCCGCTTCAGCAAAGCCGTCGGAATAGATGGTGACCACGCCGATACCTTTGCGGGCGCATTGCTCCACCACATCAGTGACACCAGCACTGTCGATCATCACGAAGGCGTGATCGACATTATCGGGAAGCTGCTCAATGCTGCTCCAGGCTTTGACACCATTGATCTGCGCGGCAGACGGATTGACCGGATATATATCGCCGGCAAAGCCGTGTTTCTGCATGAAACGCAGGGGTCTTGCGGTGTTTTTTTTCTGATTGCTTGAGGCGCCGATCAGGGCGACCGACACGGGATTGAGCAATGCCCTGTTAAATGCGAGGCGATCAGCCGTGGCATTGCTGCACGGGTTCGAATCTTTATTTGTCATCGTTTTATCAATACTTCATATGCAATTGTTATTCTGTTTCAGCGTCAGTTCAGTGACAGCTGTCGCACCTGCATGGCTTCCAGCGCCCAGATCTGGGTTTTGAGTGCGGCAGCACGCTGGGCGCCCAGCACCGGCGTAACCAGTTCATCATATTTGTCATTAAGTTCGTCGTCGTCCAGCGGACATTCCGGATCTCCTTTGCGATCCTGGGCATAGTATTCGTGAACCTGGCCACTGTTCATCACAATCGTCACTCGCGAGGAGCGATGACGCGGGAACGCGGCGGTCAGCGCCTCATCTGCGGTCAAAGAGATTTTTTTCATCAGGGCGCGCGTATCCGTATCGGTGAGCCGCTCGGTATCGAAGGCGTTCAGCCTGACCGAACCATGGCGTAGCGCGTGGGCAACTACATAGGGCAGGCTGAATTTGCCTTCAAACGCCGTCAGCGGGTCCGCATTGCCGGTCACATTGATCGCAGTCTGATAAGTGGCCACGTGGATCGACGCGATGTCCTCCGGCCTGATGCCATGCTCCTGCTGCAGCGCAAGTGCGGCATCAATGGAAGCAAAGGTATGGCCGCAACAGCCGTGATTTTTCTGGGTAATGCGGGTAATGTTGTAGTCCACGCCAAGACCAGCGGTCACCACGGTCAGATTCAGCGATCCGCCCAATGCAGCGGCAAAACCGGCCTCGCCTTCCAGTATGTCGGCCACGCCGGTCACACCTGCGGCGGCGGCAGTGCCCGCCCGTATGCCCACTGCGGCAGCGTGCCCGGCATGCAGCGCCTTGGTCATGGCATCCGAGCGAAACGCCTGTTGCAAACCGGCAGCAAACGTCGCTGCCGTTGCAATGGCATGCTGCATCACGGTTTGATCGCCGGGCGCGTACAACGCGGCCACAGCTGCGGCGGCGCCAATACTTCCGACCGTTCCGGTCGTATGAAAATAGCGATAGTGTGCAGGCTGAATGGCGGCAGCCAATCGGGTGGATATTTCATACCCCACCACAATCGCCGTCATAAACGCCAGCCCGTCAGCATCTCGCGTATCGGCAGCCGCCAGTGCCGCGGAAATGACGGGGCAACCTGGATGATAGACACCATCACGAAAAATATCGTCGAACTCCACCGTATGCGATACGCTACCGTTGATCCAGGCGGCTGTGGCTGGAAAAGTGGTGGTGCCAAGTCCCGGCAAGCGGGCGAAGCCGATTCCGGTCTCATCTGCATGCGCCCGAACCAGTTCTATGCCCGGGGACATGCGCGTACCAGGATACAAGGCGGCCAGCCAGTCCAGTATGGCGCGTTTCGTATGGTGAAGCACCGGATCAGCCAGCAGGCGTTCGCCGCTTTCCCTGGCGCCATAATGAGCAAGTTCGTGTATGAGCATAGATCGCTATGTTTGTGAAGGCCGCCGTGTGGCAGCAGGCAAATGTAAGCACTCATTCTAGGCAACCGTCAAAGGCGGGCTTTGAAAATTCGTGAACGCTGCTATCTCGTACCGTGCAAGCAGCCGCCCGTGTTTAATCCGGCTGGCGGGACGCGTGAACTGCTCACTATAGGCCGCAGGCTCGCCAGTCCAGTGATTTTTCAGTTGTCATTTGAATTGACCTATGCCATCTGTGATCGCTGTCCGTCGGGCATTATCGTGCACTGCGTGGCCATTGGCGATAGCCACGCTCAATACTCTGCCCTGCCATCACCAAACGTGATGTTGTCCATGACCTTTGGTAGCTTACGCAGACGGGAAATCCGGCTTAGACTTCAACCGAACCCGTTGCGAGCCGCCCTTGACTTACACAGTTGGCGCCATTGCTGCTACAGCAACAGGGCTTATTTACAAAATAAACACCATGGTGATTGCACAGCAGTTACCAAGCCGGAGACAAACGTTATGCGCCTGAGCCCTTCTTTTTTCCTGTTGACCTGTGCGATTGCATTCGGACTGGCGCCTGCGGCCCATGCCGAAGTCAGTTTTTCAGAACGCCCTATACGACTGATTGTGCCCAGTTCGCCCGGATCCGGACTGGATAATCTGGCCCGCACCTTTGCGCCCACCATGGGCCAGGCGCTGAAGCAGTCTGTGGTGGTGGAAAATCTGGCCGGGGCATCAAATATTTCAGGCACCCGCGAGCTGGTTCGCGCCAAGCCCGACGGCTATACCCTGGAGCTGATCTCCTCGAATCATGCCGTGAATCCAAGCCTGCACAAGAATCTGCCCTATGATTCGGTGAAAGACCTTACCCCGATATCCAATCTGGTTACGTCCCCGCTGGTGCTGGCCGTCCCCGTTACATCACCCTACAAAACGCTGGACGACCTGATTGCAGCAGCCAAAAAAGAGCCCAAACGGCTCAATTACGGTTCAGCCGGTGTCGGCACAGCCCTGCATCTGGCCGGTGTCCTCTTTGAAAAGCGGGCAGGAGTGGAAATGACCCATATACCCTACAAGGGAGGCAACACAATTGTGAATGACCTGGTCTCCAACCAGATCCAGGCCGCCTTTCTGGCCGTTGCCAGTGTTTCAGAGCAAATAAAGGCCGGCATGTTGCGCGGTCTGGCGGTTACGTCATCCAAACGCAGCCAGATCCTGCCTGATCTGCCGACATTATCCGAAGCCGGCGTAGCAGACTATGTTTACGAACCCTGGCTTGGCATGATCGCACCGGCAAACCTGCCCGATGACACTCGCGATAAACTGCAGACCACAGTCAAAGATGTATTTGCCACCTCTGAAGTAAAGGACAAACTCGAACGCCTTGGCTTCAATATTGTTGTATCCGATCCCAGGACATTTGGTAAAACCATCCAGAAAGACATTGACGAGAGCGCAGCGCTGCTTAAATAGCGCGTTGACACCAGGAGCAGGCTGCGTGGGTAAAACCGCGCTACGCGGCTCCTGATGGCCTTGCCGGCCCGCAGTGACTATGGTCAGCCAAAAGGCGGGGGAAGGCGTTGGTGGATCGGACGGAGCCAGGCCGGGGTTCCGGCCGCGATATCCGGCTCAAACGCGGCGCTGCCGCAAGCGTTCAACGGACAAGCTCCGGTTCAGAGTCAACTCAAGGCCTGGGGTTTCCTGACATGGTTTTTCACTATTTACTTACATGGCCAGCGGTGCTCTAATTCCGATCAAACCTGATTTTCGCGAGTTTGATTTGTGGTCCATTGATCCTACTTCCCTGTATCTGTTCATCGCTGTGTGTGAAACCGGCAGCATTGCGCGTGCCGGCGAGCGCGAACTGTTATCTGCGGCAGCCGTGAGCAAACGCATGGTAGAAATAGAACGAAAAATTGGAGCGCCACTGTTGTTGCGCAGCCAGCGCGGCGTTACGCCCACCTCGGCAGGTCAGGTTTTGCTGAAGCACGCCCGCAGCATCATGATGGACTATCGTAAACTGCAAAGCGAGCTGAGCGAGCACGCGCAGGGCGTCAAGGGTCATGTGCGGCTGCTGTCCAACGTTTCGGCCATCATGGAATTTTTGCCGGCTGACCTGACGTCATTCCTGGAAACCCATCCGAACATTCAGGTTGATCTCGAAGAGCATTACAGTAGTGATATTCCCAGAAAAATCGAAGAGGGCAATGCAGACATCGGCATTTGTCGCGATTTCGTGCCAACCGGCAACACCTGCGTCACGCCCTACCGCTACGACCACTTCGCGATCGTCGTGAACAAGGCGCACCCGCTGGCCGGCAGGAAATCGCTTATGTTCGAGCAGACGCTGAATTATCCGCAAATCGGCTTTTCCATGCAAACATCCATGAACACGCTGATGTCTCATATCGCGGGTCGCCAGGGCAAAACCCTGACCTATCGCACGCATGTCAGTTCGTTTGACGCGGCTTATCGGCTGATTGAAGCCAACCTGGGCATTGCGGCACTACCGCGCGAAGCCGTTGAACGCTATGTCAGGCTCTATGATCTTGAGCTGATTCCGCTGGACGATCCATGGGCGCGGCGCAACTTCGTGCTGTGTACCCGCGCCAATGAAGCGCTGTCGGGATCGGCGCAAAAGCTCTTTGACCATCTGCAAGCGCAGGCCGCCCATGCCGTGCCCATCACACAAGAGGCGGGCACGAACGCCCCCATCCATAACCAAACCTGATGGTTGCCATGACCATCCGGGTATTACCGTAGGCTGCAATTCATCGTAGACTGTTCCCATCAATGAAAGGAACCGTCATGACAGATCATGTCCATATTCAAGAGGTCGGCTTGCGCGATGGCCTGCAAAGCATCGCCACCATCATGCCGACCGAAGCCAAGAAGCGCTGGATCAGCGCCGCATATGATGCCGGGTTGCGCCAGATTGAAGTGACCTCGTTCGTTCCACCCAGGCTGTTGCCCCAGCTGGCCGACGCCGCACAAATCGTAGACTATGCCCTGCAGTTTGATGGGCTGACCGTGACCGCGCTGGTGCCCAACCTGAAGGGCGCCGAAAACGCCCTGAAGGCCGGCGTGCACCGCATCGTGGCGCCGATCTCTGTCAGTACGCAGCACAGCCTGGCCAATGTCCGGCGCACGCCCATGGAGATGGTGCAGGAATTCGGCCGTATCCGTGAACTGATTGAAGCCCACGGCGCTCGCACAACGCTGATCGCCGGCCTTTCTACCGTGTTCGGTTGTACGCTGCAGGGGGAAGTGCCGGTAGATGACGTATGCAATGTTGTTCGCGGCAGTATCGCAGCAGGCGCCGATACTGTGGCGCTTGCCGATACAACCGGGCATGCAACGCCTGCGCAGGTGCAGCAGATGATTGCGGCGGTGCGTACTGTGGCCGGCGAGCGTTTGCGCAGCATGCATTTTCATGACACCCGCGGTATGGGCCTGGCCAATACGGTGATCGCATTGCAAAGCGGCATTCGGGAGTTTGATGCGTCGCTGGCGGGCATTGGCGGTTGTCCGCACGCGCCCGGCGCCACCGGCAACGTGGTCACCGAAGATCTGGTTTTCATGCTCGAATCAATGGGCTATCACACCGGTATTTCAGTTGAAAACCTGCTGGCGTGCCGGCAGATCCTGTCGCAGGCATTGCCGCAGGAGCCCCTGTACGGTTTCATCAATCGGGCAGGTCTGCCCAACACATTTACGCAGCAAAGAGCCACACAATGAATTCTGTCACATCACAAGCATTACCCCTGGAAGGAATCCGCGTCGTTGAAATGTCCCATATGGTTATGGGGCCGACCTGCGGAATGATCCTGGCCGATCTGGGCGCCGAAGTCATCAAGGTGGAACCCCTGACCGGCGACAAGACCCGAGAGCTGCTGGGCGCCGGCGCCGGTTTTTTTCGCACCTTCAACCGCAATAAGAAAAGCATTTCGGTTGACATAAAAGACCGGCAGGCTATTGATGCTGTTTTGAAGCTGGTTGATTCGGCCGACGTATTTGTCGAAAACTTCAAGCCCGGCCGTATGGCTTCACTGGGCCTTGATTACGAGAGCCTGAAGGCACGCAATCCGGGACTTGTTTATGTGTCGCATAAAGGTTTCCTGCAGGGGCCATACGAGAAACGCCTGGCCCTGGATGAAGTGGTGCAGATGATGGCCGGCCTGGCCTATATGACGGGTCCTGTAGGCCGGCCGCTGCGTGCCGGCACATCGGTAAACGACATCATTGGCGGCATGCTCGGCGCACGGGGCGCACTGGCCCCGGTATTTCCGCGCAACAGCACCGGCCAGGGCAAGGAAATCCAGAGCGCGCTGTTTGAAAACTGTGTGCTGCTTTCAGCCCAGCATATGCAACAATATGCGGTCACGGGCGTGGCGGCCAATCCCATGCCGGAACGCATCAGCGCCTGGGGCATTTATGATACCTTCGAATTGGCCGGCGGCCGCCTCATGTTTATCGCCGCAACCGGCGATGCGCCATGGAAGCAATTGTGCGAGATTCTGCAACGCCCCGATCTGTATCTTGATCCGCGCCTGAAAACCAATAACGATCGTGTGCTCGCACGTGACTGGCTGATTCCAGAGCTGAGCGCGACGCTTAAACATTTGGAGGCCGAATCGCTCGCGCCCATATTTGAAGCCAGGCAAATTCCATTTGCCTATATTACCAAGCCTGAAGAACTGTTCGATGACCCGCATCTGCAGCAAAGCGGCGGCCTGGGTCGTCAAATACTGGAAGACGGATCGGAAACGCCCATGCCGCTTTTGCCGATCAGCATGGACGGCCAGCGACTGCAACCACGGCAGCCCATCGCACGTATTGGTGAACACACCGAGAGCGTCTTGCGTGGCCTGGGTTACGACGCTGCCGAGATCGCCCGCCTGACGGCGGCCGGGGTGCTGAAGGTAGCGTAATAATAGGGCAGTGCGCTGAGATGGGGTGGCAACGAGCGCGGCCGTCACGAAAGGCTTTAATCCAGCATTTAAGGAACTGCCCGCGCCGTTGATGTACCCCTGGATACGCCTGGTCAAAGCGGTGTTAGCCCCATCATTTTCATCAAATGCGCTGTTTTGCCGATTTCGCCTTTCAGCAATTCAGTATATGCCGCTGACTTTCGCGGAACGACAGTCAAGCCCAGTTGCTCCAGCTGAGCCTTGACTGAAGCGTCCTGGAGCACCGTAAACAGGGTTTCCTGAATGGTGTCCACGATTTCCATCGGCGTCCCTTTTGGTACAGATATGCCTCCGCTGGACACCATGAGCGCATCAGGAAAGCCCTTCTCCAGTAAAGTCGGTACGGCAGGAAGCACTGGGTTTCGTTCGTTTGAAAGCACCGCCAGTGCCTTAATTTTTCCGCTTTTGACCTGCGCCTGGGCAACGGAAACCAGAATCACAGCAAAATCAACCTGATTTCCCATCACGGCGTTAAGCGATTCCGATGCTCCCTTATAAGGAATATGCAGCGGCTTGGTTTCAATATCTTTTAGCGCCAGTTCAGCACCCATATGCGCTGGCGTACCAATCCCGCCAGAGGCGTAAGTGAGCTGGCCCGGCTTTGCACGTAATCGCGCGTACAGGTCCTCGATACTGGAAATACCGGCATTTGCGTTCACTACAATGGTTGAATCGGACTGCGTCATGCCTGCGACGTGTACGAAATCTTTCTCTACATCAAAGCCCGGTTTGCGATACATGCGCATGTTCGTGGCCATCGGTGAGCCGGAATACACCCACGTATATCCATCAGCCGGAGCCTTGGCCGCCTGTTGTGCGCCGATATTGCCACCCACACCGCCCCGATTTTCAATCACAATCGGTTCCTTCAGTATCTTTGCCATTTCTGCAGCAACCAGACGCGCGACCATATCCGGGCCCGTTCCCGCCAGATACGGCACGATCCATTTGATGGCGTGAGATGGATACTCTGCTGCCTGTGCCCAGGAAAATCCTGTTAGCGCAATCGCGAAGAACACTGCCGCTATTTTTTTCATTATTCTCTTCATGTCATCTCCTTTGTTGTATGTAAGGCTATTGCCGGCCAAGATCGCCAAGCAGTTCCCGAGCGATCGTATTACGTTGAATTTCACTGGTGCCGGTAAGTACCCGATACATGCGCAACAAGCGGAATAAAAATTCCACTCTGCTGCCATGCACGATGCCCACCCCGCCATGCACCTGTACAGCCCGATCAGCAATACGGAAGGCAGTTTCAGAGCAAAACAGTTTGGCCATGGACGCTTCGGCACGACCCACGGCGCCAGCATCAATTAATCGGGCGGTATTTAACATGAGATTGCGGGCCGCCGCAAACTCTGTCGCCATATCCGCCAACATATGCTGTATCGCCTGAAAGGCGCCGATAGGCCGGCCAAATTGCTCGCGTTGCCGGGCGTGATGGATAGAATCCTCGATAGCCATCCGCGCATAGCCCAACATGGCAGGACAATGAAGCAGCCGATTTACGGTAATACGCCCCAGGGCAAGGGCTAAGCCTTTGCCCGGCTCGCCAATTCTATTCTCCACAGGAACGCGACAATCTGTCATGAGAAGATTGCCGGTGCTGGACTGTCCGGCCATCGTTCTGTACCCATCTTCGATACGAAAGCCCATACGATCCCGTTCAACAAAAAATGCCGTTGTTTCACGCCTGGCAGGGTCATCGCTGGTCGATGCGATGATAACTGCAATATCCGAAAACGGTGCGCCTGAAATAAAACGCTTGCATCCATTGAGCACATACTCGCCGCCATCGAGTACTGCCCGTGTCTGTACTGCGCCGGCGTCGGATCCGGCCGCCTGTTCCGTAATGGCAAAACAGATCGCTTTTTCACCACGCGCCACAGGCTCGATAAACCGCGCCCTCTGATCCATCGTCGCGATCCTGGCCAGCGCACCGACACGAGGAGGTCCGGAAAGTTCGCCCAGGACATGGGCTGCCATAGGCGAGCCCGTGGCATATATGGCTTCCTTGATCAATACATGATCCAGCAAGCTGAAACCCGCGCCGCCCATTTCCGTGGGTAAGGTCATGCCATAAAATCCTCGTGCTCGCGACAACTTCCATACGTCACCGAGCACCGCCCGCGAAGCGCCTGTTTCATAGGTGATGCCATGCGCGTCGACCAATGGGTTCAACTCTTCCTTGATGAATGTGCGCACTCGCTCAATAAAATCAAAAGCGGCCTGTGTACCTTCAAACTGCGTCGCCAAAAAACTCATTATTTCTTTCCTTAGTTGACCCGACGCTCATGTCCGCGCCAGTATGGCTCTCGCACTTCTTTGCGCGAAAGTTTGCCGTTGGCGTTTTTGGGCAGCATGTCGACAAAGTCCACGGACCGGGGCTGTTTGAATCCAGCCAGCCGTTCGCGGCAAAACGCCATCAACTCTTTATCGGTCGCTATTGCTCCCTGGCGCAAGACCACTACCGCCTTGACGGCCTCGCCCCATCGCGCATCAGGGATACCGACCACACATACTTCATAGACCGCCGGGTGTTGCGCCAACGCGGCCTCCACCTCATTGGGGTAGACATTGAAGCCACCCGATACCAACATATCTTTCTTGCGATCAACAATGTAGATGTAGCCCAGCGAATCGATCCGGGCGAGATCGCCAGTGTGCAGCCAGCCATCCTGGTCAAGTGCGTCGCTTGTGGCCTGCGGCGCTTTCCAGAAGCCGTCAAAGACATCTGGCCCACGCACGCAGATTTCTCCTATTTCACCCTCCTGTACAGGATTACCTTGTTCATTAAGGACCTGTATGTCGGAAAAAGAAACAGGACGCCCACATGAGCCGAGCAGCTCTGCACGGTCGCCTTCTATTGCCAGCCTATGATCATCAATGGTCAGGGCGATCACGCCGCCTGTTGTCTCGCCGGCGCCATATCCTTGCGAGAGAACGGGCCCGAAGGCGGTCCATGCCTCCTTAATCCGCGCTGGAGACATTGGGGCTGCGCCATAGCTCACAAGCCGCAGGCTCGACAAATCGCGCGATCCCAAACTGGGTTCGGCCAGCAGCGCATTAATCATTGTCGGGACAAAAAAACATATTGTGACTTTGTGCTTTTCAATTGCTTCAAGAATTTCAGGCGGTCGGAAATGCTCCATTACCAGTAGCGTGACTCCCTGATACAACATTGGCTGTATGAACATTCCACTGGCGTGCGTAATGGGTCCGCTAAGCATCATCACGTCATCTTTTTGTGCGTGCATTCTTCCCATGACCACTTTGGTCAGGGCAGCCATACGATTGCCTACGGTTTGCCTTGCCGCCTTGAGCTTTCCTGTAGAGCCCGATGTGTAATGCAGTACCGCCAGCTCATTTGGTTGCATCTTCACATGAATGTGCTCTTCGGCGGCCTCTTTCAATAAAGACTCGTAGTCGAGCCATTGTTGCGAACGCTGTGGCGACGCGATGGCTATGCGATAGCGTAAGCCCGGTACATCAGCGGCCGCCGCTTCTATGATCGACTGGTGCTGCGGGCCGGCAAAGCAGGCGATCGGCTCTGCGTTGGCAAGCGCGTCAGCAAGCTCTGCGATTGCCAGACGCGCGTTTAGAGCAACCTTTACAAGGCCCGCTTTGTATAGCGCGCATTCGAGCTCAATGATCTCGGGCCGGTTGTGGGCAACGATAGCGACACGGTCTCCTCGCTTTAATCCCATTGCGAGCAATGCGTGAGCCAGACGATTTGTGCGTCTTTCCAACGCCAGAAAGCTGATCACGCGGTCCTGAAAAATAATTGCCGGCCTGTCAGGCCAAAAACGGGCACTTCGCGCCAGATATAAACCCAGATTCATTTTTCCCTCCATATTGGTCCGAAGTTTAGAGCCCAATGCACGTCTTCAGGATAAACGTTTCAGGTTAGGTGATAAGCTTCACTTATCACTAAGGAGGGGGTGTATGAGTGTAAATCTGGATGACATCGATTATTTTCTGGCGGTCGCCGCGCATGGCAAAGTGCGTCGCGCAGCCTCCGAGCTCGGTGTTTCTCAGCCGGCTATCAGTCAGGCGATTCGTCGACTGGAAAGCGAACTGGGCTTTCGTCTATTCGACAGGAGTCGTACGGGCATGCAACTGACGCCGGTCGCATTGCAGTTCCGAGAAAAAGTGAAGGTTTTTCGCAGCAATCTGGACCAGGCAATTAAAGAAGCCGCAGATTTGTATTTAGGAGATTTGGGCACCTTGCGAATCGGCGTCTCGCCCCTGTATGCACATCGGCTGTTTACGCCAGCGGCGACGGCGCTGCATCGCCAGCGCCCGTCGGCAAAATTGCAGATCAATTTCGGACTTAATGATGCATTGAAAGCAGCGCTGCTGGCAGGGGAAATTGATATGAGTGTCAGCGCCTTGCCTGGCGTAGCTCCTGCCGGGATTCGCACTATACCATTGGGAGAGGACGCCATGCTCCTGGTCGTAAGGGAACATCATCCGCTGTTGCAGCGACGCCGTTTGCGGCTGAAGGACCTGGTATCGGCATCGTGGCTTTTACCGGCGCCCACTGTGGCGTTGCGGCGAAGTATCGAAGGCAGATTCGCCGAAGCCGGCCTGCCGCCTCCAATGGTTACTATAGAAATCAATAATTCGACCTGGGGACAGCTGAATCAGCTGATCTTGCAAAGTGATCTTATTTCTATCATCAGTGAATCGATGCTGGATACCAGAAATGGTATGGGACTTGTCCGCATTCCAATCTCGGACGCACGGTTCCTGCGTAAGATCGGTGTCATGGTCCGTAGCGATACCAAACTTTCCCCACTGGCGGAACACTTTTTAAAGCTTCTTCAGGATTTAAATAGCAACCCGTAATGCGTGTCAATTGATAGGCGTAGCTAAGTTTAAACACGAAAATTAGAACACGAAAATCCAAGAACCATATTTACAACGCATCATATCTGCCGCTTACCCCTTGCCTGCTTTGTCCTTAGGATCTGCAGCATAGCCCGCCTGTTGCGCGATCGCCTGCAATCCGGCTATCGTGAATGTGTGCATGTGCCGGGCCATATCCTCGACGCTATGCGAATACAGCGGCTGTATCGGAGTGGCGATGCGTCGGTCCAGAATCAGCAGCATGATAACCGGCCCGATGACGCTCAACACCGAGCGCAGCAACTGTGGATCGGCTACCTGCATGCCGGTCAGCTGCATAATGACATCGCGTAACACCTCGAACTTGGGCAGCGTGTCTTCTTCCATAATTTGCGACAACAAGGGAGAAGGCGCCAGCAACTCTCTGGCCCACAAGCGAATATGCCAGCTTTTGGCATCATAGGTTGCGCGCAGCAGCCCTTCGATCAACAGGTAGAGCTTGTCCGAAGGCGGCGCCGCGCTATGACCGATCTGCCTCACAAAATCCAGGCTCATCACCTCGCGATGCACTTCCTTGAGCAGGACCAGATACAGGCCATCGCGACTGCCAAAATGATAATTCACAGCTGCCATATTAACGCCTGCGGCCTCGCAGATTGCCTTGCTGGTTGTATCGGCGTAGCCGCGTTCGGCAAACAGGGCGCCGGCCTGCGCAACTATATGTCGTACGGTCGCATCGCCGTCGCTACGGCTGGCGCGGCCGCTGCGAACATTGGAGCTGACAGGGGCCGATTCCAGGCTTGTGCCGCGGGAGCGTGTTTTTGCAATCATGATATCGTTAGTAAAAATAACAACTGTGTTCTTTACATATAATTCAAATTTGAATTAGAATTATAGCTCATTTGCTCTTGCCCGACACACGATGTGAACGGATTATTTCAATCATGAATAAGAAAATAGCAGTTTTAGTAGTTCTTGGCATCATCGCCATTGCGGCAGGTACATGGTGGTTATTTGGGCGGCCGGCCCCGACCACCGATCATCTGACGCTCTATGGCAATGTCGATATCCGGCAGATTTCACTGGCATTTGAAAACAGCGACCGGGTACGAGAAATGCGGGTGGAAGAAGGCGACAGCGTCAAGGCTGGTCAGGTGCTGGCTACGCTGGACACACGCAGTCTGACGCTGCAGGCCGATCAGGCAAAGGCGCAAGTAGGCGCACAGGAACAGGCGTTATTACGATTGAAAAACGGCACCCGCCCCGAGGAAGTAGAGCAATTGCAGGCCCAGGTCCGGGCGGCAGAAGCCGAAGCCCGGCAGGCGCAGATCCGCCACAAGCGGTTAAAAGACATTGCGACCCGCTCCGGTGGGCAGGCGATCAGCAAGCAGGAAGTAGACGATACACTGGCCTCGGCTCAGGTCGCCGAGGCGCAACTGGACAACCAGCGCAAGGCCCTTAAGCTGGCCCAGATCGGCCCGCGCGACGAGGATATTGCCCAGGCGCAGGCCGAGCTGGCTGCGGCAAAGGCGAATCTGGCACTGCTGGAACATCAATTGACCCTGGCCGTCCTTAAATCCCCCTCCGATGCGGTGGTCCGCGCACGATTGCTGGAACCCGGTGATATGGCATCCCCGGTTAAACCGGCCTATACCCTGGCCCTGACCTCGCCCAAATGGGTTCGGGCCTATGTGAATGAAGTCCAGCTCGGACATGTCAGGCCCGATATGCCGGCCGCAATCATGACCGACAGCCATCCCGATGAAACCATTTCCGGGCGTGTCGGCTATATATCACCTGTGGCAGAATTTACGCCAAAAAATGTACAGACCGAAGAGTTGCGCACCAGTCTGGTCTATGAAGTGCGTATCCTGGTTGACGATCCGCAAAACCGGCTGCGTCTTGGCATGCCGGCAACGGTCAATATTGCGCTTGACAAGGCAGTTCCTGATACCGATAACCGGCTCTCGTCCGGAGCAAACAAATGATCAGCCATAGTCCTGCAGCTGCCGGCACCGCTGTCGCAGCAGCGGATCGTCGCTCTGCCGAAAAAAAGGATGATGTGACAGAAAGCGCCGACGTGGCCGTCAGCGCCAGCGGCATCAGCAAGCGTTTCAAGGTGAAGGAGACTGGCTCGACGGTGCAGGCATTGGACCAGGTGGACGTGCAGGTAGCCGCAGGCCAGCTCACGGCGATTGTCGGCCCCGATGGGGCAGGCAAAACAACGTTTCTCAGGCTCGTATCCGGGCTCATGCGTCCTGATACAGGAACCTTGCAGGTGCTGGGTATTGATGTCACTGGCCATCCACAGGCAGTACAGGACCGCATCAGCTATATGCCGCAAAAATTCGGGCTGTATGAAGATCTGAGCGTGCAGGAAAATCTCGATCTGTATGCCGATTTGCATGGCGTTGCACAGGACGTGCGCAGGGCGCGCTTTGCCAACCTGCTGGAAATGACGGACCTGAAGCGGTTTACCGCACGCCTGGCTGGCAAACTGTCGGGCGGCATGAAGCAAAAACTGGGCCTGGCCTGTACGCTGGTTCGCTCGCCCCAGTTGTTGCTATTGGATGAGCCTACCGTCGGCGTGGATCCGCTGTCACGGCGTGAATTATGGGAGATCGTGCAACAGTTGCGGGAGCAGGAGAAATTGTCTGTACTGCTGACTACTGCATATCTGGACGAAGCAGAACGCTGCGCCAGTGTCTATGTGCTGCATGAGGGCAGGCTGCTTTCCAGCGGCCCGCCGCAGATAACCAGTGCACATGCACGTGACCTGTGCTACCTGATAACGCCGACCGGCAATGAGCACCCTCGCGACCTGCAGGCACAGTTGCTGGATAACTCTAGCGTCGTTATTGATGCCGTGCCGGAGGCGGGAGATGTCCGTGTCATACGGCGCCCCGAATCGGATCCATCACAATTGCAATTGAACGGGCGTCAGCTGGAACCTGCACAGGCGCGTCTTGAGGATGGGTTCATGGTGTTGCTGCGCAGCGGTAGCGATAGCAGTGACAATAGCAATGGCGATCGCATCGATGCGGGCACAGCCATCGGCCAGAATTCCCGGAACATGAATGCTGTTGCAGGGAGCCTTGCAAACAACGGTGCCCCGGACCAGATGCCGCCTGCAAGCCGCGAGAACGCTGCAGGCACCATAGACCAGCCACGCTTGCAGGACGCCCCGCACCCCGCTTCAGGAAACGGTCATAACGGTATTGTGATTGATGTCCGGGATCTGGTCAGAAAGTTCGGCGAATTTACAGCCGTGGACAGCACGACCTTCAACGTCAAGCGTGGTGAGATTTTTGGTTTGCTGGGCCCCAACGGCGCCGGCAAGACCACAACCTTTCGCATGCTTTGTGGACTGCTGCCAGCCACCAGTGGTCACGCTGAAGTGGCCGGCATGGATATGCGTAAGGCGCGTGCCGAAGCCCGTCAGCGTATTGGCTATGTTTCGCAGAAGTTCGCCCTCTATGGCAACCTGTCCGTGATGGAAAACCTGCGTTTTTTTGGCCGCGCCTATGGGCTCATGGGCAAGCGGCTGATCCAGCGTATTGCCGCCGTTACCGCGCAGTTCGACCTGCAACGTTACGAGAAGCTGCCTGCAGGCCAGTTGCCGGGTGGCGTTAAACAGCGCCTGGCCATGGCTGTAGGACTGCTGCACGAGCCCGATGTGCTGTTTCTGGATGAACCCACCAGCGGTACTGACCCCCTGGCGCGTCGCGGTTTCTGGCAGCGCATCACCAGGCTTGCCGGTGGGGGCACCACAATTGTGATTACAACGCATTTTATGGAAGAAGCCGAATATTGTGATCGTATTGTCATTCAGGACGCCGGCAAACTTGTGGCCTACGGCACACCGGATGAAGTACGCAAGCAAGCGGGCGGCACTGACAGGATGACCATGGAGGCGGCCTTCATCCGTATTGTAGAGCAAGGACGCAGCGACCGCCAGAATGACCAGAAGGTGGCGGCATGAACAGCGATCCGCAGTTTTCGCGGACAGTGCCTGCGGATCGTAGCGGCGGCTTCTGGTTGCGTCTGATATCGTTAACGCGCAAGGAGTTTCGCCAGCTGTGGCGCGACGCCAGTAATCTGATGATCGGTATCGGCCTGCCGATAGCGCTGATTCTCATTTTCGGCTATGCCCTTACCTTTGACGTACGCGATGCACGTGTCGCTGTCGTGCTGGAAGACCCCTCGCCTGTGGCGCAAAGCCTGGTTTCAAGCCTGGCGTTGTCCGACTATTTTGTACCGGTCAAAGTGACCTCCATGCACGAAGCCACCGAGATGATGAAGGCGCACGAATCGGATGCCATTCTTAGAATCCCGTCTGATTTCGCGCGTCGTCTGTCTGTCGGAGATGCCCAGGTGCAGACGCTGCTGCTCGGGTCGGACCCGACACGCGCCAGTGCCATCAGAAGCTATCTGGAGGGTGCCATAGCGATTTGGGGACAAAAGCAGGCCTCGCGCAGCCGTAGTCCTGCAGCACAAGGCGCGGTGGTTATTGTGGACCGTATGTGGTTCAACGCTGCGAACAATAGCACCTGGTATCTGGTTCCCGGGCTCATTGCGCTTATCATGACCCTGGTTGGAACCTTTCTGACTGCGCTGGTCATGGCACGCGAGTGGGAGCGCGGCACCATCGAGGCATTGTTCGTCACCCCCGTGCATCCTGTTGAAATTCTGATCGCAAAAATCATCCCTTATTTTTTTATCGGCCTGCTGGGTCTGGTGATGTGCGTCGTTACCGCCCGCGTGCTGTTCAACGTGCCCATTTACGGATCAATGTGGGTCCTGGTGCTGGCATCCATGCTGTACATGTTTGTTTCGCTGGGCATCGGCCTGCTGATCTCTGCCATGACCAAAAACCAGTTTCTGGCCAGCCAGGTTGCTTTGCTGGCAAGCTTTCTACCGGCCATGATGCTCACCGGATTTATTTTCGATTTGCGCAATGTGCCCACAGCGGTGTACGTCATTGGTCAACTGGTCCCGGCAACCTATTTTCTTGAACTGGTCAAATCGCTTTTCCTTGCCGGCAATTACTGGCCCCTGATCATCAAGAACTGCAGTGTGCTGGCTGTCTACGCCGTCGTCCTGCTGGGGCTGGCGCGCATTGTCACCCGCAAGAAACTGGACTGAATCCTATGCTGGCCTTTTTCAACTACCTGCTGCGTCTGGCTAATCTTTGCCAGAAGGAATTCATTGCAGTGCTCAAGGACCCGGCCAATCGCGTCATTCTGATCGTGCCGCCGATCCTGCAGAGCCTGCTGTTCGGTTATGCCGCCAACTTCGATCTGACCAACGTACCTTATGCCGTACTGGACGAAAGCCGCGGCGGCGCATCCACGGAACTGATCGCGCGCTTTGACGGCACCGGTGTTTTCCATCGGGTCGCCACGCTGGATTCAGCCAGTCAGATTTCAGAAGTGATCGATACCGGTTCGGCCCTGCTGGTGGTGCATTTCAGTCCTGATTTCGAGCGCCTGTTGTCGGCAGGACATAGCACGCCGCTACAGGTGATTCTGGACGGCCGTAATTCAACGACGGCCGGATCTGCGGCCGGACAGCTGCAGGCGATCATATCAGCCTATAACCAGCGCGATGGTCATGAGCAGGCCAGACCGGCAGTGACGGTGATGTCACGCGCCTGGTACAACCCTAATCTGGAGTCGCGCTGGAATATTGTGCCCGCGCTGATCGCCTCTCTTAGCATGATACAAACCATCATGCTGGCGGCCCTTTCAGTGGCACGCGAACGTGAACAGGGCACCTTCGATCAATTGCTGGTAACACCGTATACACCGCTACAGATCATGATCGGCAAAGCCCTTCCTTCCATTGCGATTGGACTGGCCCAGGCAATGCTGGTGCTGGCTATATCACTTTATTGGTTCGACATTCCAATGGCCGGCAGTTTCTGGGCACTTCTGCTGGCCATGCTGATGTTCATGATCACCATTGTAGGAATCGGCCTGTCGATCTCTGCCCTGTCGGCAAATATGCAACAGGCCATGCTCTATACCTTTGTACTGATTATGCCACTCACACTGCTATCGGGACTGGCAACGCCAGTGAGCAACATGCCTCAGTTCATG
>Ga0079224_100002270_pt1 | contig 23153 bp, 24 predicted proteins | sample Stecom2015_FD_80414 | JGI IMG/M metagenome (GOLD analysis project Ga0079224, IMG submission 80414) | Agricultural soil microbial communities from Utah to study Nitrogen management - Steer compost 2015 | ecosystem: Environmental > Terrestrial > Soil > Agricultural land | place: USA: Utah... | reverse complement strand
CAGTTCGGCTCATCGGATCGGGCAGGGGTCCGTATCCGGGTTCGGGTCTCAACGGTGAGGAGCCAGCCATGACGTACGTGCAGGGATCGCACCACGTGACACTGTCGGTGGCCGATGCCCAGGAGGACGTCGACTTCCACGTCAAGGTCCTCGGCATGCGGTTCATCAAACGCACCGTGCTGTTCGACGGCGCGCTGCCGATCTACCACCTCTACTACGCCAACGCCGCGGGCGATCCGTCGAGCGTCGTCACCACGTTCCCGTGGGCGCAGGCGGGTTTCTACGGTAAGCGCGGGACCAACCAGGCGCGTGAGGTGCTGCTGTCGGTGCCCGACCATTCCCTCGACTACTGGCACGACAGGCTGACCGGCCACGACATCGAGGTGACCAACGTCGAGCGCTTCGGCAAGCGCAGGCTCGCGTTCCACCATCCGTCGGGCATCGAATACGTCATGGTCGGTAACAGCGGTGACGAGCGCATCGGTCACCCCGGCTACGGCGTTCCCCAGGAACACGCGATCCACGGCATCCACGGTGTGGGTGTGCACATGGCCACGCCCGACCGAATGGTCGAGTTCGCGGGCGAGTCGTTCTTCGCCCAGGACGGGCTCACCGAGGAGGGCTCGGTGATCGGGCTCCAGATCGGCGACGCCAAACACGGCAACCACCTGGAGATCACCGTCAACCGCAGTGACGACCAGGGCACGTGGGGTTACGGAGCGGGCACCTACCACCACTTCGCGTGGAACCTCGACACGCTCGACAACCAGGACGCCGTGAAGTTCGAGATCGAGGGCCGCGGCTACACCGACATCTCCGAGCTCAAGGACCGCAAGTACTTCAAGAGCGTCTACGTGCGCACGCCGAGTGGCGCGCTGTTCGAGCTCGCCGTCACACATCCCGACGGTGGATGGACCTGTGACGAGTCGCCGCACGAGCTGGGCACCCGATTCCAGTTGCCCGAACAGTTCGAGCACCGCAGGGAGGAACTGCTGGGCCGGCTCGAACCGATCGACATCTGAGGCGGGTGAGCCTCGTGACGGCACCACACGAGAAGGACGGACACGACGTCACCGTCCGGCGTGGACAGTTCTGGATCCCGGGTGAGCGGATCGGCACCGAGCACGGCACCGTTCAGCGCGCTCCGATGTTCGTCCAGTGGGAGGCGCCTGCCGGAGCGCCGGCGCATCCGGTTCCGCTCGTGCTCATCCACGGCGGCGGTGGTCAGGGCACCGACTGGACCGGAACCCCGGACGGGCGTCCCGGCTGGGCGACCCGGTTCGTGGAGGCCGGTTTCGCGGTGTACGTCGTCGACCGGTGCGGGCACGGCCGGTCGCCGTACCACCCGGACGTCGTCGGGCCGATGGGTCCACCGTTTCCCTACGAGGCGGCGCGGGCGCTGTTCCTTCCGGACGAGGCCCGCTCCGACCAGACACAGTGGACGTTCGGCCGCGAACTCGGTTCCGAGCACGTCGACCAGCTCGTCTCACCGATGGGACCGCTGCCGGCCGATCTGGCCGAGTCCCAACGGCTGGATGCCGACCGGCTGGCCGCGCTGCTCGATCTGCTCGGTGAGGCCGTGCTCGTGACGCATTCGGCGGGCGGTCCTGTCGGCTGGCTCACGGCGAACGCACGACCAGGCCGTGTGGCCGGCATCGCGGCGATCGAACCGATCGGCCCCGCGTTCGCGGAGTTCCCCGGACTCGGCACCCTCACGTGGGGCCTGACCAGTGCGGAGATCAGCTGCGATCCACCGGCCGAGCGCCCGGAGGACGTACCCGGCAGGTCGATTCCCGGCCTCGACGGCACGCCGGTCACGGTGGTGACCGGTGGGGCGTCGGCGTTCGCCGGGTTCGCCCCGCAGGTCGTCGACTTCCTGACCGGCGCGGGCGCCGGGGCGAGCCTGCTGCACCTGCCCGACGTCGGGGTCACCGGCAACGGTCACGGCCTCATTTTCGAAGCGAACTCCGACGAGACGGTCAAGCCCGTCATCGACTGGATCCTCGCCACGACGGCACGTTCCTGACCTCCGGCGGCCCTGTCCGGCCGCACGTCGGCCGCTCGCGTGCCGGCGCACCCCGCTGTCTCCGCACGCCGCCGCCACCCATCCACGCTCACGGCACAGAAGCCCACGCACAGAAGCCCAGGGCAAAGACGCTCACGGCACAGACGCTCACGGCACAGACAAGGATCGACATCATGAATCGACTGCACGTCAGCGACGAGTTCGACGCACTGATGGACCGGCTCGACGCGATCACCCCGATCCTCCAGGAGAACGCCGAGCAGGGCGAGGAACTCGGCCGCGTCCCGGACGAGTCCGCGAAGGCCCTGCACGAGACGGGAGTGTTCAAGGTCGGCATCCCGAAGGAACTCGGCGGGTACGAGTTCTCGCCACGCCAGGTGATCGACACGATCGCCAAGGTGTCCTATGCGGACGCCTCGGCGGGGTGGGCGTTCATGGCACTGCAGATGATCACCGGCACCACGGCCGCATACCTCGGCCCCGAGGCCGCGGCCGACCTGTTCCCGGACGTCGACGGCGGTGACTACGCCCTCATCGCGGGACAGGGCACCAAGCTCGGCACGGCCGTTAGGACCGACGGCGGGTACCGCATCAGCGGCCACTGGCACTTCGCGTCCGGCATCTCGATGGCCAGCCACATCCACACCGCCGCCTTGTGCGAGGAGACGGGCGAGGCACTGGTGTTCACGCTGCCCAAGGAGCAGGCGACGCTGGTCGACAACTGGGACGTGATGGGCCTGCGTGCGACGAGCAGCCACGACTACGTGTGCGAGGACCTGTTCGTGCCCGACACCCACGTCTACGGCATCGCCACCACCGACATCCGGCACGGCGGCACGATCTACCGCATGGGGCTGGCGAACATGTCCGGCATCTGCCACACGGGGTGGGCGCTCGGCGTCGGCAGGCGCATGCTCGACGAGATGCGGTCGTTGGCCGCCGCGAAGAGCGGAGCCCCGAACGCCTCGGTCGACACGCAGCAGTTCTACGCCGAGTACGCCCAGGCCGAGGCGAAACTGCGCTCGGCACGCGCCTGGGCGATGGAGGTGTGGGCCGACAACGAGGCCACACTGGACGCGGGCGAGCTGCTCAGCACCGAGCAGGAGACCCTGACCCGGCTGATGCTGAACAACACGACGTGGTCGGTGCACGCCGTCGGCCAGACGGTTTACAAGTGGGCGGCGACGGCGGCCCTGCGTCGTGGAACCCTCCAGCGATACTTCCGCGATCTGCATGCGGGGACCCAGCACGTCACGTCCGGTCCGGTGGTGCTGCAGAACTGTGGCAAGTTGCTCAGCGGCCTCGCGCCGAACGCGCACTGGGTCTTCCTGGAGTTGCAGGAGGCGCAGTGATGGAAGCACCCGGGGACACGCTGGCCGACCGGTTCGCCGCGGCGTTCCGGTCGCACCCGGCAGGCGTCGCGATCATCACGGCCGACGACGGTGCCGGTCCCACCGGCCTGACGGCGACGTCGGTGATCTCGGTGAGCGCGCGACCCGCGCTGCTGGCGTTCTCGTTGTCGGCCCGGTCCTCGGCCGCCCCGCGCATCGCGGCGGCCGGGGCCGTGGTCGTCCACCTGCTCGGCGCTGGCCAGGTCGAACTGGCCAAACGGTTCGCGACCGGCGGGATCGACCGGTTCGCACCGCCGTGCCGCTGGCACCGGCTCCCGACCGGTGAGCCCGTACTGTCCGGTGTGGACACGTGGCTGCGCGGGCGGATCACCGAACAGCTCACCGTCGGCGGGTCGACACTGGTCGTGGTGGAGGTCGACCACGTGCGTCCCGGCCGTGACCAGGACGTCCCGTTGGTCTACCGTGACCGCACCTGGTACTCCCTCGACGAGCAGGCGGTGATGACGTGACCGCGGCGATGCACGAATGGGGTGCGGATCCCGACCGGGCGGCGCTGGCCGTTCTGACCGTCCACGGCCGTGGGCAGGATCCGTCGTTCATGGAGGAGACGGCACGCCGGTTCGGGCCCGTGCCGGTGCGATTCTTCGCGCCGGAGGCCGAGGGCAACACGTGGTATCCGCTGTCGTTCCTGGAACCGGCCGAGCGCAACGAACCCGCGCTGAGCCGGTCGCTGCGGGTGCTCGACTCGGCGGTGGACACGCTCGCACGGGCCGGGTTTCCCGCGGAGCGGGTGGCGCTGTGGGGTTTCTCCCAGGGCGCCTGCCTCGCCTCGCACCTGGCCCTGACCGCGCCACGCTCGTTCGCCGGTCTGGTGTTGTTCACCGGCGGCTACATCGGGACGTCCCCTCCTGCGGTCGCCGGGGACGGCCCGCTGCGTGGGGTCCCCACGGTGATGCGCAGCATCGAGCACGACCCGTGGGTGCCGCGGTATCGCGTCGACGAGACGGCGGATCTGCTGCGCCGTGCGGGCGCGCGGGTGGACCTGCGCGTGGACGAGGGCGACGAACACATCATCACCGACGAGGCATGCGCCGCGGCCACGACACTGCTGACGACCGTGGCGAACGGCTCGGCCGGCACGGCCGCCGGCCACGCGACCTAACAGACGCCGCCGAGTTCCTTGCCGTACCAGACCTCGGCGTACGGGCCCTGGTTGTAGGGCGAGATCTCGGTGTAACCGTGCTTGACGTACAGCCCGCGGGCCTCGACGAGGTCGACGCGGGTGTCCAGCACGATACGGTCGGCGCCCATGCGCTCGGCCGCCCGGTCGGCTTCGCCGAGCAGCCGTCCGCCGCCCCCACTTCCCCGCCACAGTGGACGGACGAACACCTTCGTGAGTTCGGCGGTGTGCGAGCCGAGCACGCGCACGCCCGCGCATGCCGCGGGTTCGCCGTCGTACCTGCCGACGAGGAAGACGCCGCGCGGCGGCACGAGATCGTCGGTCGGCGTCTCGGCCAGTTCCCGTTCGATCTCGTCGGCCGTCGAACGGCGCCCCTCGTGGAGGAGGCGGTACCGGTCGGCGACCTCGACGTAGTACTCCCGAAGCAGCGCGGCCGCTTCGGGAGTGTCCACCGGCTCGGGGGTAACGGCCCAGGGATCGTGCTCGGTCATCCCGGCATCCTCGCCGCCACCCCCGACAATTCCTGCGCCGCCCGGTTACTGCGCCGCCCGGTTAGTGTGCCGTGACGGCGTCCGCGTTGTTGACGAGCGCGCTCGGCGGCGTCAGCGCCGAACCGGAGGCCACGGCCCTGCGGCGGGCCGCGGCCACCCCGCCGAAGCTCTCGGTGATGGCCGTCAGCCGGGCGGCGTGGTGGGCGACCGTCGACTCGTAGGTCATGCCGATGCCGCCGTGCAGCTGCACGATCTCCTCGGCCGCCGTGGTCGCCGCGTCGCCGACGAACACGAACGCGTCGTCGGCCGCGGCCTCGATCGCGTCGAGCTCGGCGGGCACCTCGCGGCCGTAGTCGTCGTAGGTCTCGAGCACGGCCGTGGCCCACAACGCCATCGAGCGGGCCAGTTCCACCCTGGCGTACAGGTCGGAGGCGCGGTGCACGAGGGCCTGGAAGGTCGACAGCGGCACGCCGAACTGCTTGCGGGTCTTGAGGTACTCGACGGTGTGTGCGAGGCCGGACTCCATCAGCCCGACCGCCTCACCGAGCACGGCCACCCGCGCCCGCGCGGACACGGTGCGCAGCACCGCGTTCGCGGCCCCGTCGCCGAGCGGCGTGGCCGGCACGGAGCGCAGTTCGAGCTGCGAGGCCCGGCTCCAGTCCGCGCTGCGCCCGTCGGAGCGCGTGATCCCGTCGGCCGCGGCGTTCACGACGTACACGCGCGTCTGCTCGCCGTCGGCCGCGGTCACCAGCAGCGTCGCCGCCTGGTCCGCGTGCCGCACGGGTGCCTTGACCCCGGACAGCGTCACCGACCCGTCGTCGGCGCGCGCCGCGGTCACCGACGGCAGGGCGCTCCACGGTCTGCCCGGTTCGGCGTGCGCCACGGCGATCGTGGTGCCCTCGGCGAGGGCGGGCAGCAGTTCCACGACCTGTTCGTCGCTGCCCAGGGAGGTGATCAGCCACGCGGGCAGGAACGCGCCGTCGAGCAGCGGTTCCGCGGCCGCGTGCTTGCCGATCGCCTCGAGGCTCGCGTAGACCTCGACCGGTCCGGCACCGGCGCCGCCGTGCTCCTCGGCGACGACGAGCCCGGGAATGCCCATCTCCGCGAGGGTCTTCCAGACCCCGTCGTTCCAGCCGCGCTCGGACTCCGTCGCCTCCGCGCGACCTCCCGCCGCGTACCCGCGGCCGACCGCCGAATCCACGGTCTCGAACAGAAGTTTCTGGTCTTCGCCCAGTTCCAGGTTCATAGCCGGTTCCCTCTCAGAGGCCGAGGATGGTCTTGGCGATCACGCCGCGCTGGATCTCGTTCGATCCGCCGAAGATCGACAGCTTGCGCTGGTTCAGGTACTGCGCCGCCGCGACGGTGGCGGCCTCGTCGGCCTCCAGCGCGGATTCGGTCTCCAGCAACAGGCCGTCGTGGCCAGCGGCCTGCTTCCTGAGCTTGGTCAGCTCCTGCAGTACCTGCGTGCCCTCCATCTTCAGCAGCGACGACACCGGGCTGGCCTGGCCGTTCTCCGAGGCGGCCGTCACCCGCAGCTGGGTCGCCTCGAGCGCCAGCAACGCGGTCTTCACGCCGTGCATGGAGGTGCGGAACTGCGGGTCGTCGGCGAGCGAGCCCGTCTCGGTGGGGATCGACGTGGACGCGGCAGCCAGGTCGGCGAAGATGCGCTGACCCGTACCGACCTGTGCGATGCCGTTGCGTTCGTTGCCGAGCAGGAACTTGGCATAGCTCCAGCCCTTGTTCTCCTCGCCGACGAGGTTCTCGGCGGGCACGCGCACGTTGTCGAAGAAGAACTCGTTGACCTCGACGCTGCCGTCGACGAGCTTGATCGGGCGGCGCTCGATGCCCGGCGTGGTCAGATCGAGCAGCAGGAACGACAGGCCCTGCTGCTTGCGCGGGGCGTCCGGGTCGGTCCTGGCGAGCACGAACATCCAGTCGCCGTACTGGCCGAGCGTGGTCCACGTCTTCTGCCCGTTGAGCACGTAGACGTCGCCCTCGCGGCGGGCCGTGGTGCGCAGCGAGGCCAGGTCGGAACCGGCCTCGGGTTCGGAGAAGCCCTGCGACCACCAGATGTCGAGGTTGGCCGTGGCCGGCAGGAAGGTGCGCTTCTGCTCCTCGCTGCCGAACTCGGCGATGATCGGGCCGACCATGCTCACGTTGAACGCCAACGGCTGCGGAACGCCGGCGCGCTGCAGCTCCGAGACGTAGATGTGCGACTGCGTCGGCGTCCAGTCCCTGCCGCCCCATTCGCTGGGCCAGTGCGGCACGGCCAGGCCGTGGGAGTTGAGGATGCGCTGGCTGGTGACGATGTCCTCGCGCGTGGTCCGGTTCAGCGCGCTGCGCCTGCGGATGTCCTCCGGAATCTCCCGGAGGAACACCTCCCGTAGGCCGTCCCGGAATTCGCGGTCCGCTTCGGACAGCTCCAGATCCATGACGTCGGTGTCCTTTCTACGGCTTTCAGCGGTCCGCGCGCAGGGCGGCGAGGACCTCGGTGGTGCTCTCTCCGGCTCGCTCGGCGTGCCGTCGGAACCCTACGGGCGTGGCGGAGAAGTGCAGCGGGCTCTCCACGACCCGGACGGTGCCTTCCGTGGGGTGCTCCCTCTCCTTGATCAACCCGACCTCCTGAACATAGGGGTCGCCGGGCAGGTCCGCGATATCGACCACCGTGGCGTAGGGCACGTCGTGGGCCGTGAGGTACTCCTCCCACTCGGCGGTCGTGCGGTTCGTCGAGTTGGCCAGCACCTTCTCGACACCCGCGGTGAACACCTCGCGGTCGATCACCGGCGAGTCCCACGCCGGGTCGGCGGCCTCCTCGTGCAGGCCCGCCCCGACGAGCAGCGTGCGGACGGCCTCGTTGGTGTAGGGCACCGCGGCGATGGCGCCACCGTCGGCGGTGCGCATGGCCGCGTGGGTGCCCGACAGCGACAACGGGTTGCCGACATCGCCTGCCGGCGGCACGAGCACCTCACCGGCGAGGTGCTCGACGAGGTTGACCGCGATCATCGCGTCGGCCATGGCGAGCGTGAGGTGCTGGCCCTCGCCGGTGCGCTGACGGTGGTACAGCGCGGCCAGCACGCCGCTGAGCAGGTACAGCGCGGCGGTCTTGTCGGCGATCAGCGTCGGGACGAACTGCATGCTGCCCGCGGCCCGGTTCTGCAGGCTGACCAGGCCCGACGAGGCCTGGATGACCTCGTCGTAGGCGGGCCTGCCGCCGCGGGAGGAGTCGGCGGCGAAGCCCTGCGCGTGGGCGTAGACCAGGCCGGGGCACCGTTGCCGCACCTCTTCGTAGCCGAGACCGAGGCGTTCGAGCGCGCCCGCGCGCATATTGGTGACGAACACGTCGGCGTCGGCGAGCAACGCGAGCAGGTCCTCACGTCCCGCCGGATCCTTCAGGTCGAGGCTGACGCTGCGTTTGTTGCGGTTGACCTGCATGTACAGGGGCGCCATCCCCGGCGAGCGCCCGGTGTTCGCCGGGGAGTGCCTGGCGACGTCGCGCAGCGGCTCGACGCGGATCACGTCGGCGCCGAAGTCGCCCAGAATCTGGGTCGCGTACGGGCCCATGACGGCAGACGACAGGTCGACCACGGTCACACCGGCGAGCGGCCCCTCTCCGGTCACAGCCTCGGATTCCGGCGGTTCGGACGAGGTCATCGCGCTCCTTTCCTCCTCACGATCGGCTCACCGACGACGTTAGGTAGCGGAGCGTGACGAGGGAATGACCGTCTGCCTCACGCTGGTATGTCCGCGGTGATAACACCGCGGTTACGCTGCGGGGTGTGGAGATGCATCACCTGCGGTACTTCCTCGCGGTCGCACGGGAGCTGAACTTCACGCGCGCCGCCCGGTCGCTGAACATGTCGGTGCCGCCGTTGAGCCAGCGCATCCGCGATCTGGAACGCGAACTCGGTGAACCGCTGTTCGACCGCTCCACCCACCACACCCGGCTGTCGGCGGCCGGGGAGGCGCTGCTGCCGCTGGCCGAGTCGGTCGTGGCGGACTTCGACGCCATCCCCGGGCTGATCAGTTCGCGCGATCAGCGATGCGACGTGCGGCTTGCCGTGCCCGACGTGCTCAATCCGACGCACCGGCGCAACCTCAGCGCGTCGATCAGGTCGCTGGAGGAGCGGTTCCGGTTCACGATCCGCCAGCTGCCGTCGCTGGAGATGGAGTCGGCGCTGCTCAGCCATTCGCTGGACCTGGCGATCTCGCACGTGGGCACGAGCGACGACCGCCTGGCGACGGTGGTGCTGTACCGCGAGCCGCTCGGCGCGGTCGTCGACGCGAGCCATTTTCCCGGCAGGACGTCACTGACCCTGGCGGATCTGCGCGGTTTCACCTACATCCAGGGGCCACGGCACTGGGATCTGGGATCGCACCGCGCCGACCGGCTGGCCGCACAGGGCGTGGTGGTGGACAAGGACGCCCAGTTCACCGACACCAGCGGGCTGCTGGTGTTTCTGCGCAGCACCAAGGGATTCAGTCTCGCTCCGGTGGAGTCGGCGACGGCGCTGGCGCTCGACCCGGAGTGCACGGTCCTGCCCGTCGAGGACCTGGGCGCGACACTCACGACGTACCTGGTGTGGCGTGCCGCCGACGCGCGGTTCGAGCCGGTCGTGCAGGTACTGCGCCGAGCCCGCGACTAGCGAGCTCCATCGGCGCGACACACACTCCACCCCCCAAACGCGTGTCGTCCGTTCGTGGACACCACCGCCATGCCACCGCCGCACCACGCATGGAGTCCACTGTGGTCGCTGCGTGCGGCATCGGCGCCGCGCGCAGCCAAAGGAGGTTTGCCATGAGGCACAACGTGAAACGGATTCTGGGCGGCATGACCGGGGTCGTCCTGGTGACCGTCGCCGGTACCGGTGTCGCACAGGCCCAGCCGCAGGCTCCTGCCTTCCAGGAACCGCCGCAGACCAAGCAGCTCGGCGGTACCGGCTACGCCCCGCCGGGAGGGGCGTGGGGTCCGGTGTCGCAGAGCACGGATTACGTCCTGGGCTACCCCGGGACCGTGATCGACTACAGCTATCAGTCGCAGTCGGATGCGAGCCCCATCCACGCGACGGCCAAGCACTACACCAACGCCCAGGGCAGCGATCCGGGACCCGAGGCGTGGAGCGAGTTCGGAGCGGGCACGACGGGGCGCAGCGGTCCGATGGTGTGGGGCAACGCCGGCGCGTATCCGGCGATGCGGTTCCAGTCGGTGAACGTGCTCGGCGCCCAGGTGACCTGGACCGCAGGCGCGGGTGTGCCGTGAGGTGACCATGCGTAACAGCATCCGCCTGGGTGCGCTCGCCCTCGGCGTCGCAGCGGTGACCGCCTGCGGCGCCGAGGGGCAGCCGAGCGAATCCGCGCAACAGAACGCCGACGAGGTCGTGCGCCACTACATCGAACTTCGCAACCAGGGCGACGTCGACGGAATGCTCGCCCGATCATGCGGCGACCTCTACTCGTGGGGACGGGACGTGGCAGGCAAATCCCGGCAGGAACGACAGCAGATCCTCGCGGCGATGCGCCAACATCCCGTGCGCGTCGAATCGGTGACGATCGACCACGCCGACGGCTACCGTCTCGACGGCACCGTCACCGGCTCGGCACACACCCCCGCCGGCCGCCGCACCGACACCCAACACGTCACCGTGCGCCAATACGACGACGGTTACCGCGTCTGCGCCCTCACCGCACCACGAAAACCACACTGACCACCGTCGTCCGACGCTCGGCGGACGCCGCATCCGTCCCGCGTCCGGCCGGGAGCGGTCAGCCGCGGTAGACCATCTCAGTGGGGACGCTGACGTGCTGGTCGAGCACGTCAGCGGGGTTTGCGTCGAATGCGGATTCGGCCACAGCCGGCACCGCGTCGGACATCACGTCGGGCGTCACGTCGTCGGACGTGGGCTCGTCCAACTCGACCGGGATCAGCTGGGCCACCCGGTCACCGTCGGCGGCTTCGTGCTGCATCATGGCTTCCTCCGCAAACTGTTCGTCGAGGTTCCCTGACTTCGAGGAGTTGCGACGTCGAGGGATTCAGCGCGTGCCTGCGGTGATCCGCCGGATCACGCGCTGATCTCCTTGCGCTCCCCTCCGCCGGTGATGGCGATCTTGCGCGGTTTCGCCTGTTCGGCGACGGGGATGCGCACGGTCAACACGCCCGCGTCGTAGCTCGCCTGCACCCGGTCGACGTCGAGCGTGTCCCCGAGGAACAGTTGCCGGGAGAACGTCCCACGTGGACGTTCCCCGACCTGGACGTCGTCGCCGTCGCGGTAGTTCGCTTCGCGCTCGGCCTTGACGGTGAGCACGTTGCGCTCGACGTCCAGGTCGATCGAGTCGGCAGAGACACCCGGCAGGTCGAACTCGACGACGTACTCGTCCCCGGAACGGTAGGCGTCCATCGGCATCGCGGCGGGACGCGTCGACGTTCCGTTCTGTCCGAAGAGCTGCTGGGACATGCGGTCCAGCTCCCGGAACGGGTCGGTCCTCATCAGCATGACCACCACCTCCTGTCCAGTCGTTTCGCCTCATACACCGCCCGCGGCCGCCACTCGGGCAGCCGGGACGTCACAACCAGAACCAGCGTTCGGAACCGAGGAATCACGGAAAGCCACCCCGGAGGCCGCGTGCCTCTACGGGGCCGTGAGATGTCGCCTGCTGGGCAGAAGGTCTATCGCCGTCAGCATCGTGAATCACTCCGAAACCGTCTGTCGACCGACTCCAGGTCATTCACCGCTCTACAAATTTTGTATCGACGACTGCAAACTCTGTCAACCCCGCGATTCAGGTCGACGACGAGCACTTTCACCACCCAACCGTCGACCCGGCACAGCCGGCCAGTCCCGATCTTGACATGCACCGACGAAGACCCGAGATAATAGAAACGATTTTCATTTCTGGCAGCACGGTGGAGACCGTCACCATCGAAGGGATCCCATGAACGACGAGTACTCCGAGTCCGCCGAGTTCATCGACCTGCTCATCGAACCGTTCTGGACGATGCTGCGCCCCGTGCTCACCGAGGCTCTCTCACCGACCTCCCCGACTTCCCCGACGACCGCGACCTCCCCGACGACCGCGGTCGACCTCGGCGCGGGAAGCGGCCACGGCACCCTGTTGCTCGCACAGACGTTGCCGGTGCGGACGTGGTCGCCGTCGAGCCGTCGCCGGGGCTGCGCAGCGCCCTGTTGGCGCGCGTGCACGGCGACGAGGACCTGCGCACCCGCGTCACCGTCCTGCCCTCGTCGTTCCCCGACGTCGAGTTGCCGGAACGGTTCTCCGCGCTCATCGCGATGAACGTGCTCGGTCACTTCGACACCGCGCAGCGGGGCGTGTTGTGGTCGCTGCTGGCCGAACGCCTCGACCGCGGAGGTGTCGCCGTGGTGAACCTCCAGCCGCCCGCCGAGCCGGTACCCGTGCCCGAGTCCGTTGCCTCGACGGCCCGGGTGGGCAGGCTGACCTATGAGGGGCGCGCGAAGGCGGAACCGACCGGCGACGGCACGCTGACGTGGTTCATGACCTACCGCACGCTCGACGGTGAAACCCAGCTCGACGAGCGCACCGTGAGCTACCGGTGGCACCTCGTCGACGCCGACGGCCTGCGCACCGAGACGGCCGCACACGGGCTGACGCTCGCACCGGCGGGCGACCCGGAACTCGGCGTGTACACGATCACCCACACCTGAGGCCGCGACGACTGACTGGGCGCCGCCTTTGCGCGTGCGGTCAAACTCTCTTCAGTTCCGGACAACCGTCAGTGCTCCCCGCGGGCCGACACTGCCTGCAGCGACCGGAATCGGAGGGAGTTCGACGGTGAACACGCCCAGTACACGAACCGGCCACGAGACAGCGACACCGCGGGCACGGCGGACGGCGGCGTGGGCAAGCTTCGTCGGCACCACCGTCGAGTGGTACGACTACCACGTCTACTCGATCGCCTCGGCGCTCGTCATCGGCGACCTGTTCTTTCCGTCGTCGTCCGCCGTCGGAGGCATGCTCGCCGCGTTCGCGACGTTCGCGGTCGGATTCGTCGCCCGCCCCCTCGGCGGAGTCATCGCCGGCCACCTCGGGGACCGGATCGGGCGTAAACGCGTCATGCTGGCCACGCTGCTGCTGATGGGCGCCTCGACCACGCTGATCGGGTTGCTGCCCACCTACGCGTCGATCGGCGCGGCAGCCCCGGCCCTGCTGGTCGTGCTCCGGCTGCTGCAGGGCCTGTCCGCCGGTGGCGAGTGGGGTGGCGCGTCGCTACTCGCGGTCGAACACGCGCCGGCCCACAAGCGCGGCCTCTACGGCAACTTCACGCAGCTCGGCACGCCCGCAGGCATGTTCATCGCGAACGTCGTGCTGCTCGCCGCCACGTTCGCGCTGCCCGACGACGCGTTCCGCGAGTGGGGCTGGCGCATTCCGTTCCTGGCCAGTTTCGTCATGGTGCTCATCGGTTACTACATCCGGCGCAGGACCGAGGAGAGCCCCGTCTTCCGAGAACTGCGCCAGGCCAAGGAGACCGCACGGGTCCCACTGGTGGAACTGTTCCGCGATCACAAGAAGCGCATGGTGATCGCCATCGGATCGTTCGTCGGCAACAACGCGTGCGGCTACGTGTTCCTGGCGTTCGTCACCGCCTACGGAACGTCGGAACTGGGGCTCTCCCGCAACTTCATGCTCGACGTGTTGCTCGTCGGCTGCGCCACCTGGTTCGCCAGCATGATCGGCTTTGCGAAACTGTCCGATCGCTACGGTCGGCGCCCGGTGTACCTGGGCGGATACCTCGGTATCGTCGTGTGGGCCGTGCCGTTCTTCGCGCTGCTCAACACCGCGGAGCCGGTGCTGGTGTTCCTGGCCGTCGTGGTTCTGACGTTCGGGCTCGCCGCGACGTACGGGCCGCAGGCCGCCCTGTTCGCGGAGCTGTTCCCACCGCAGGTCCGCATGAGCGGCAGTTCCATCTCCTACGCGATCGGCGCCTGCCTCGCAGGCGGGTTCTCCCCGCTGATCGCGACGGCACTGTGGGGCGCGGCCGGCAGTGTCTTCGCCGTGTCGGCGTTCATGATCGTGTTCTGCCTGATCAGCGTGGCGTCGGTGCTGGGACTGCGCCGGTACTCGTCGTCCCTTCCCGAACCCGACGGTTCCCACCGCCGGTTGTGATCCGAGAAAGGAAGTTCATGCTGCGCGACGAAGAGTTCGAACTCGGCCGGGACCTGCGGCGCCGGATGTTCGGCACGGCCGGAGCCGACGACCAGATCGAGTCCACCACCGAACTCACCGACAAACTGCAGGAGATCGTCACCCGCAACGTCTTCGGGGACATCTGGCAACGCCCCGAGCTCGACACCCGGACCAGGAGCATGCTGACGCTCGCGATGCTCGTCGCACTCGGCCGCACGCACGAGGTGCGAATCCACCTGCGCGGAGCGTTGGCCAACGGCGTCACGCCCGAGGAGATCAGGGAGATCATGTTGCACTCGTCGCTCTACTGTGGAATTCCCGCCGCCGTCGACGGAATACGCACCGCGGGAGAGATCTTCGCCGAGGACGGCGTGACGTTCGGGAACGCGTCATGATCCGCGTGGCGTTCATCGGTCTCGGTACGATGGGCGGCCCGATGTCGCGCAACGTCGCGGAGGCGGGTTTTCCCTTGCTGTTGCACGATGCCGACACCGAGCTCGCGCGGAGGCTGGCCGACGAGTACGGCGCGAAGGCCGTGGAATCGTCCGAGGACTTCGCCGACATCGACTGTGTCGTGACGATGCTGCCGACCAGCGCGCACGTGGCCGCCGCACTGACCGGCAGCGAACACCGGCGGTCGATCGCCGAGGTTCTCCCGGACGGTGCCGTCGTCGTCGAGATGAGCTCGTCCAATCCACTCGAGACGGTCGAGCTGTCCACAACCCTCTCGCACCACGGAGTGCGTCTGGTGGACGCGCCCGTCTCGGGGGCCGTCGAGCGCGCCCGCAGCGGCACGTTGTCGATCATGCTCGGAGCCGACGACGAGGAGGCGGCGTCGGTGGCGTTGTCGGTGCTCGACGCTATGAGCGAACGCGTGTTCCGCACCGGGGGAATCGGTACCGGGCACACGATGAAGGCGCTCAACAACTTCGTCGCGGCCGCTGCGTACACGGCCGCGTCCGAAGCGCTCATCGCGGGCGCGCAACGTGGTCTGGACTCGCAGCTGATGGTCGACATCCTCGACGCCTCCACGGGGCAGAGTTTCGTCACGAGCAATGTGCTCGGCCCGCACGTGGTGCAGCAGCAGCACGCATCCGGGTTCTCACTGCCGTTGATGACGAAGGACGTCGGCATCGCGTTGGAGGTCACGCGGGATGCGCTCGGTGACGCGCCGGTGTGCGAGGCGGTGCAGGGACGGCTCGCCGATGCGCTCGAAGCGCTCGGTGCGGTCGACCACACCGAGGCGTTCGAGCACTGGCGTCAACGCGCGAGTTCGCGGTAACGAGCGGGCGGCACCCCGTAGCGGCTTTTGAAGGTGCGGCTGAAGTGCGCCGCGTCGGTGAAACCCCAGCGCCTGCCGATGGCCGCTACGGGTTCGGCCGCCCGTTCCGGGATGGCCAGCTCGCGTCGGCACCGTTCGAGCCGCCTGCCTCGGATCCACGCGCTCAGGGTGGTGCCGTCGTTGCTGAAGAGGTTCTGCACGTGGCGGGGCGAGACGAAGTGCGTGGCCGCGATCCGGCCGGGTGAGAGATCTTCGTCGGCGAGGTGCTGGTCGATCCAGTCCTTGATGTCGGCCAGCGTGGGCGCGCCGTGCGGCTCGACATCCGTGTCGAGTACGTCGACCAGCAGGGTGGTCACGAGGTCGAGCGCGTTGTGGGTGAACCGCATCGCCTGCGTCTCCGACAGTTCGAGCACTGTCGCCCCGAGTTCGCGCAGGAACGGCACGACGAGCCTGCCCGCGGGGTCGTTCCCGTGGACCGGGAGCGCGGTGACGGCACTCAGTTGCCGGTCGGTGAGGTCGATCGCCGACCGGGGGAACGCGAAGACGAGGCAGCGGATCGTTTCGTCGAACGCGAGGGTGTAGGGCCGTGCGGTGTCGTAGATCGCGGCGTCGCCGGGGTGCAGGGTGGCCTGTCTGCCGTCCTGGACCACGAGGCCGGTGCCGGTCAGCTGCACGCTGAGTTTGAGTACGGCGGGGTCGCGCGGTGAGATCTGGGAGGGCGCGCGGATGACGCGATGCGAGTCGGCGGTGATCTCGGCGACGGACACGTGCCGTAGTGCGCGTTCACGGAGGGTGCCGGAGAAGGTTTCGCCTTGGTCGCTGACGAGGCGCACGGGGACGAACCGGTGCCCGAGCATCGCTTTCCATTCGTCGAAGCCACGGGCGTGGTGGATACCGCTGTCGTCTCGGCTGACGGACCGTGTCGCGCTGGTCATGGCCGCTCCTCGTGGGGACTGGCGGGTGCGTCGTTGCACTCGCCCTGCGAGCTTCGACCAGGCTACGCCGCAAGTCCAGCCGTACCCCCGCACGAGCGCCCACGCCCGGGCCCAGGAGCGAACAACCAGGACCTGCTCCAGCACCGGGATACACGCGCGGACGCGAAACCACCGGCCCAGGAGCGAAGCGACGAAGGCCCCACTCCCGTGCTGGTCCGAACCGACGGAACCAGGCCGGGTCGGAAGGAGCACGCACCGTGGGGGCCTGGGGGCTCGGCCCCCAGAAACAATCGGCGAAACGCAAAAGGTCCGCGCCCTCTGCGGACACGGACCTCTGATGCGTGGAGCTAAGGGGATTCGAACCCCTGACCTTCTCACTGCCAGTGAGACGCGCTACCAACTGCGCCATAGCCCCGTGTGTTCGCGGCTCTCACCGCTGCCTGTGCGAAATAATGTACCCCATCGCTTCGGGGGCTCTGCACAGGGGGTCCATCGGGGCGTCACCGGGGGTCCATGTGCCCGGTGACCGGCGCTGTCACGCGTGGTCGCGCAGGTGTGCGCTGATGGGGACGACCAGCGGGGTGCCTGCGACGGGGTCGGGCAGGACCTTCGCGTCGAGGCCGAAGACGTCGGACAGCAGCTGTTCGGTGAGTACCTCGCCGGGTGGTCCTTGGGCGACGATGCGTCCTTCGTTCATGGCGACGAGCGTGTGGGCGTAGCGGGCGGCGAGGTTGAGGTCGTGGAGCACCATGACGACGGTGGTGCCGCGTTCGGTGTGGAGGCGGTGGGCGAGGTCGAGGACCTCCACCTGGTGTGCGAGGTCGAGGTAGGTGATGGGTTCGTCGAGCAGCAGGAGCGAGGTGTCCTGGGCGAGGGTCATCGAGATCCAGGCGCGTTGGCGTTGTCCGCCGGACAGTTCGTCGACGACGCGGTCGGCGTAGGCGTCCATGCCGGTGACGGCGAGTGCGTGGGTGACGGCGTCCTCGTCGTCGGCCGACCATTGGCGGTACCAGCGTTGGTGGGGTTGCCGTCCGCGTGAGACGAGGTCGCCGACGGTCAGTCCTTCGGGGGCGCTCGGGGTCTGGGGCAGCACTCCGACGTGCTTGGCGACCTCCTTGGTCGGCATGCGGTCGATGCGCCGTCCGTCGAGCAGCACCGCTCCGCCGCGGGGCCGCAGCAGTCTGCCCATGCCGCGCAGCAACGTCGACTTTCCGCAGCCGTTCGGGCCGATGATGACGGTGATCTCGTCGTCGGCGACGTCGAGGTCGAGTCCGTCGACGACGGTCCGCTCGTCGTAGCCCAAGCGAACCGCATCGACCTGCAGGCGGCATCCGGTCATGCCCGGACCTCCTTACGCGTGCGCAGGATGAGGAAGATCAGGTAGGGGGCGCCGAGCACGGCGGTGAGCACGCCGACGGGCAGATCGCCTGCGACGAGCCGCACGCACAGGTCGGCGCTCACGGTGAGCAGCGCGCCGAGGATCATCGAACCGACGAGCGGTGGTTGCGGGGTGCGGACCAGGCGCAGCGCGATCTGCGGTGTGGCCAGCGCGACGAACGTGAGGGGGCCGGCGACCGCGGTGGCGACGGCGGCCAGCGCCGTCGCGAGCAGCAGCAGCGTGGCGCGCGCGGCGTCGACGCGGATCCCGATCCCGCGCGCGGTCTCGTCCCCGAACTGCAGACCGCCGAGGGTGTGCGCGGCGGCGAGGGTCACCGGCACGAGCAGGCCCAGTGCCAGCGCGACCGGTGCGATGGCCTCCCAGCCGACGCCTGCGAGGTTGCCGACGATCCACGTGGTCGCCCGCGTGGCGTCGTCGACGTCGCCGATCGTGAGCAGCCAGTACACGACGTTGCTGCCGATCGCGGCGAGACCGATCCCGACGAGCACCATCCGGTACCCCTCGATGCCCCGCCGCCAGGCCAACGCGTAGAGCAGGAGCCCGGCGACCAGACCGCCGCTCAGCCCGGCCAGCGGTACGCCGAGTTCGGCGGCGGCGCCGCTGACCTGACCGGCCGAGCCCCCGAGCACGATCACCGACACGGCACCGACGCCGGCTCCCCACGTGACGCCGAGGATGTCCGGACTGGCCAGCGGGTTGCGCGCGATCGTCTGGAACAGCGCACCGGCGAGACCGAACGCGGCCCCCACGAGGACGCCCGCGAGCGTGCGCGGCAGCCGGAGGTCGACGATGATGCCGGTCTCGCGCTCGTCCCCTCCCCCGGCCAGCGTCCGCAGCACGTCGAGGACCTCGATGTCGGAGCTGCCCCTGCCGATGTTCACCGCGGCCACGAGCACGAGCGCCGCGAGGCACAGCACGGGAACGAGCACCGACCGCGGCCGGAACGCCCCGGCGACCTTCCCGACGCGCACGTGCTTGCGGCCCGGCACGGGTGCGATGTCGCGCACGGCCCTCATATCTTGCTCAACCCCCGACGCCGGACCAGGTGGATGAAACCGGGCGCGCCGACGGCGGCCAGCAGGATGCCGACCTCCAGCCGGTCGCCCGCGACGAGTCGGCCGAGCACGTCCGCGGCCAGCACGAGCACGGCGCCGAGCAGTCCGGCGTACGGCACGAGCCAGCGGTAGTCGGGTCCGGTGATCGCCCGTGCGATGTGAGGTACGAGCAGTCCCACGAACGCGATCGGTCCGCACGCCGACACGGCGGCCCCGACCAGCAGCGTGATCGCGACGATGCCGAGGATCCGCGTGCGGCGCACGTCCCGGCCCAGCGCCGTCGAGACGTCCTCGCCGAGCGCGAGGCTGTTGAGCCCCGGAGTGTTCGCCAGCGCCAGGAGCAGGCCGATGAGCAGGAACGGTGCGAGCTGTCCGGCGACGGCCAGTTCCCGTCCCGCGATCGACCCGACGTGCCAGAACCGGTACATCTCCATGCCCTGCCGGTCGCCGAGGACGATGGCCGAGAGCAGCCCGTACAGCAACGCGCTGACCGCCGCGCCCGCGAGCGCGAGCGTCACGGGCGTGGCACCGCCGCGGACGGTGCCGAGCACGAACACGACGACGGCCGCGATCAACGCGCCCGCGAAGCCGAACCAGATGTAGGTACTCAGCGACGTGACACCGAACACGACGACGGCGAGCACCACCCCCAGCGCCGCTCCCTGGTTCACCCCAAGCAGACCGGGGTCGGCGAGCGGGTTGCGGGTGTGCCCCTGCATCAACGCTCCGCCGACGCCGAGCGCGATGCCTGCCAGCACGCCCAGCACGGTGCGCGGCACCCGCAGCGACCGGACGATGATGTCGTGCTCGCCACTGCCGGGTGCGACGAGCGCACGCCAGACGGCATCGAGCGGTACGGGGTGCGCACCGTAGGCCAGGCTGGCCGCCACGGCGGCGATCAGCGCGAGGACCAGGGCGAACAGGCCCAGCAGCCGCCGGGTGCGCCGCCTCCGCAACGCGCCTCCGGCCGCGCTCGGCGAGCTCGGCGGGGTCGCCGCGAACGTGGCGTTCATCGCGTCCGCTCCTTGCAGCTTTCCTTAACGACCCTTCCGCAAACCGCAGCGGTCGTTTATGGTCTCGAGGCCTGTTAGGGAAGCCTAACCGAATGAGAAAGGTAGGCAATGATGCGCTTGTCTCATCCACGCCGCACGGCCGGCACGGCTGTGGCCCTCGGACTCGCGGCGTGCCTCGGCCTGACGGCCTGCGCGTCGAACGAGAGCGCACCGTCCGGATCCGGGGAGCAGGGCGGGTTCCCCCGCACCATCTCCGACTCCATGGGCGAGGTCACCGTCGAGAAACAGCCGCAGAAGGTCGCGGCGTTGGATTCGAGCTACGCCGACGCGGCTGCCTCTCTCGAGACCGACGTCGTGGCGTACACGAAGTACCCGTCGTCGGACGGGCTGCCCGACTACCTCGGAAAGGACAAACGGTTCCTCGAGGGCGGCAAGGAGATCGGCGACCTGTCCGCACCGGACGTCGAAGCGCTGTACGACGTGCAGCCCGATCTGATCGTCTCGGCCAAGATCCGCCACGAGGCGATCCACTCCGAGCTGTCCAATGTGGCCCCGACGGTGTTCAGCGAGTCGACGGGCGCGACGTGGAAGGACAACATCCGCCTGCTGGCCAAGGCGCTCGGCAAGGATCAACTCGCCGAACGCAAGATCGGCGAGTACGAGCAGCGGGCACAGGCCATCGGCGAGGCCATCGAGAAGAAGGAGGGCTCGATGCCCACCTACTCCCTCGTGCGGTTCATCGAGGGCGAGCAGACGGTCCGGCTGTACGCCAGCAACTCGTTCCCGGCCATCGTCATGCGCGACGTCGGCCTGAAGCGGCCGAAGGGTCAGCCCGACACCACCGACGACATCTCCGTCGACCTCAGCCAGGAGGACATCGGCAAGCTCGACGCCGACCGCGTGTTCGTCTCGTCCTACGCCGACGCCACGCAGAAGGCCGCGGACCCGAAGAAGAAGTTCGAGTCGAATCCGCTGTGGAGCAAGCTTTCCGGCGACCTCACCGACGTCGACGACGAGACCTGGTACGTCTCGGTCAGCCTGCAGGGTGCGCACGCGATGCTCGACGACATCGCCGAGCGGTACGGCGTCGACCCGGCCAAGAGCTGAGCCGGCACCCGTCCGAACACGGCGATGGCGGGGTCGTGGACGTCCACGACCCCGCCATCCCCGCTGGTCAGCTGTTGGCGCCGGAGGTGATCCGGTCGAGCCAGCCGTCGCCGAGCTGGACGATCCGGCCCTCGTGCGTGACGGTCGGCGTGCTGAAGCCCTTGCCCTGCGGGCCTTCCTGGGCGAGCTTCGGATCCTTCGCGATCTTCTCGAACGCGTCGGTCAGCTGCTTGTCGTACTTGCCGTTGCGGATGCCGTCGGCGAAGGCCTTGCTCTCGATGCCGATGTCGCGGCCGAGCTGGATCAGCTGCTTGTCGTCGTAGCCGCGGGCGCCCTCGGCGGGCTGGTTCTCGAAGAGGCTGTCGTGGAAGGTGGTGAACTGGCCCTCGTCGGCGGCGAGCAGTGCCGCGTTGGCCGCGTCCAGCGAGTAGCCGGGCGGGTCGGAGGCCTCGACGAGCATCGGCACCATGTGGGTGCGCACCTTCAGTGACCCGTCGGCGACCTTCTGGTTCAGCTCGTCGCCGTACTGCTGGTAGAACGACCCGCACGCGGGGCACAGGAAGTCGGCGTAGACGTCGATGGTCGCCTCGGCCTGTGGGTTTCCGGTCTCCACCACGACGCCGTCGCGTTTCTCCGGATACTCCGACTTCACCGGCTGCGCGACCGGGATGCCCTGGCCCTGGGTCTCGTTCTTCGAGGCGTTCGTCCACAGCACGCCGCCGACGACCACGGCCGCGACCAGCACGACGACGCCCACGATCAGGCCGACGCGTTTGCCGCCACCGCCCGCGGCGCGCGCCTGCGCCACGACGTTGCGTCCCTGTTGCCGTTGTTGCTGCCGCCGCTTCCGCGCGGTCCGTTCCGCTCCGCCCACTGGGGTCCTTCCTCGCGTGTGCCGCCTCCTAGGCTACGTAAACCGGGTAAAACCCCTGTCCACCCATCCGGCCCCGTGAGGAGCGACACGAGCATGCGGCTGTCCGACCTCCCGGTGCGCAGCGTCCTGCCCGCCCTCGGACAGGCCCTGGACGAGCGCGGCACGGCCGTCCTCGTCGCCCCGCCGGGCACGGGCAAGACCACCGTCGTGCCGCTGGACCTCGCCGACGCCTGCTCGGCGAGCCGGGGAAAGGTCGTCGTCGCCGAACCACGGCGGGTGGCGGCCCGCGCGGCAGCCAGGCGCATGGCCGAGCTGCTGGGCGAGCCGGTGGGCGAGACGGTCGGGTACGCCGTGCGTGGTGAGCGGAGGACGTCGGCGAGAACGCGGATCGAGGTTGTCACGACGGGTCTGCTGCTCCGCCGGGTGCAGCACGATCCCGAACTGCCCGGCACGTCGGCCGTGGTGCTCGACGAGTGCCACGAACGCCACCTCGACGCCGACCTGCTGCTCGCCCTGCTGCTCGACGTGCGCGCGGGGCTGCGCGAGGACCTGCGCCTGATCGCGACGTCGGCGACGGTCGCCACCGACCGGCTGTCCGCGGTGCTCGACGACGCGCCCGTCGTCACCGCCCACGCCAGGACCTATCCGGTCGAGGTCCGCCACAGCCCTCCCGCGCGGGGCGAACGTCTGGAGACGTGTGTCGCGAGGACGATCACCACGGCGCTGCGCGAGGCCGACGGCGACGTGCTGGTGTTCCTGCCCGGCGCGGCCGAGATCGGGCGGGTCCGCAGGCAGCTCGACGTGCCCGGGGTGGACGTGCAGACGTTGCACGGACGACTCTCGGCGACCGAGCAGGACTCCGCACTGGCCGAGGGCCCGCGGCGCCGGGTGGTGCTCGCGACTGCGGTGGCCGAGTCGAGCCTCACCGTGCCGGGCGTACGGGTGGTGGTCGACGCGGGCCTGTCCCGGGTTCCGCGGGTCGACCACCGGCGCGGACTGTCCGGGCTCACGACGGTGCGCACCCCGCAGGCGGTCGCCGAACAGCGAGCCGGCCGTGCGGGCAGACAGGGTCCCGGTGTGGCGTACCGCTGTTGGCCGGAGCACGAGACGTCGAGCCTGCCCGCGTACCCGGAGCCGGAGATCCGCACCGCGGACCTCACGCGGCTGGCGCTGGAACTCGCGTGCTGGTCGACCCCGGACGGACACGGTCTGTCCTGGTGGGATCCACCTCCCGAGGGCGCACTCGCCGCGGGCCGACGCGTGCTCCACACGCTGGGTGCGGT
>Ga0079224_100002269_pt1 | contig 23159 bp, 20 predicted proteins | sample Stecom2015_FD_80414 | JGI IMG/M metagenome (GOLD analysis project Ga0079224, IMG submission 80414) | Agricultural soil microbial communities from Utah to study Nitrogen management - Steer compost 2015 | ecosystem: Environmental > Terrestrial > Soil > Agricultural land | place: USA: Utah... | reverse complement strand
CCGGCCTCGTGTTCGTCGGCCTCGGCGTCCTTGGCATCCTGCTGCCGGGCCTGCCCGCCACACCGTTCCTGCTGCTCGCCGCCTACTGCTTCGCGAAGAGCTTCCCGCGCCTGCACCACTGGCTCGTCACGCATCCGTGGCTCGGCCCGTACATCAAGGCGGCGCGTTCCGGCTGGCGCATCCCGCGGCGTCAGGCCCTGCAGACCATCGCGGTGCTCTGGCTCTCGATGGGCATCTCGGCATGGCTCGTCGATCGCTGGTGGGTGCGCGGGCTCTTGCTCTCGATCGCGCTGGGTGTGACGATTTTTCTCGAGCGGCGCTCGCGTCCGGCGCAGGCTGGGCTCGAGGGGCCCCATCCGGACGCACAACACGAAGGAAGGGACTGACCCGATGGCAGCGTACGTAGTCGTGAACGTCGACGTGAAGAATCCCGAGCGCTATGCCGCGTACCGGACGATGGTGCCGCCGAGCCTCGAGAAGTATGGCGGCCGCTTCCTCGTGCGCGGGCCCGAGCTGCACGAAATGGAAGGCAAGTGGCCTCGTCCGCGGCTCGTCATCGTGGAGTTTCCCGACGTCGAGACCGCGAAGCGCTGGTGGGCGTCGCCCGAATACGCCGAGGCCAAAGCGCTGCGCCAGGCCAACGCTGAAACCGACCTCGTCATCGTCGAGGGCTTCGCAGGCTGATCGCGGCTGCACGCGCCGCGCCTCGCCGGCTGCGCATCGCGCCGCTGCGTCGGGGATGAGCGCCGCGTGTCGCTCGGCTGGCTGGGACGCGCGGTATTGGCTCCGCCTCCTGTCGGCCAGGCGTCAACAAGTCCTAGAAAGCCTGGCCTCCGAAGTCGGCGTTCGCAAACACCGCGCATCCCGCCGCGCTTCGCCTGCTGCGGCGCGCTGACTATTTGATTGGCGGGACGAAGATCGTCGGGTCGACGGGAACGTTGACGTCGATGGACTCGACGTAGACGGCGTAGGTCTGGCCCATGACGTCGCGGTCTTCGTCCATGGCGAAGGGGAACAGCACGCCCTCTACTTCGCGCCAGTCGCTGAAGTCGAGGATGAACGCCACGACCTCGCCGTTCGGCAGGCGGTAGGGGCCGCTGTGGCGGCGTTCGAGGAAGGTCTCGGCGTCCAGATAGACGTTGCGCTCGAGGCCGCTCCTGAGCGTGACCCTCAGATGATGCGCATCGCGTCCGCCGACCCTGGCCATGCCGACGTACTCGGCGCGATGGCCCTTCGCCTCATAGTCGACCAGGAAGCCGTCGAAATCGGCGTCGAGATCACGTCCTTCGGCGGCAGCCTGCGGTGATCGCGTGGTCCAGCCCTGCGGCGTCTCGTCCCACGCGCCTTCGCTCGTCACAATGCGCGCCGTCATCGGCCGTCCCTCGACGCCCTGCTCGATGCGCACGAGGTCCGGACGCTGCCGCGTCATGACGACTCGGACGTTGGAAAAGGGCGTGCCGATGACGCGCGTGTGGCGCAGCGTCGTGATGGCGCGCATCTTCTCGAGACCGCCGCGCGCATCGATGTTCTTCTGAATCAACACGTCGGCTGTCAGCGGCTGCAGCGCGTGCGTGACAGGCGCGCCGGCGAGCAGGGCCGTGGTCACGGCGGTCATCAGGGCGAGGCGGGGCAGACGTCCGTGCATGCGGCGATTCTGCCGCAGATCGGACGGTGACGTGCCGGCGAGGGACGAGCCGTGCGCGCGCCGTGACGGGCGCGCCCGCGATAGAATCGCCGGATGCGTGTTGCCCGTCTGCTGTCGATTTGCGCCCTGACTGTTTCTACCGCCGCGTTTGCCGCGGGCTGCGGCCGCGGGCCGGGCAACGCCGGTGATATACCCGCGCCGTCCGATGTGGCCGCGCCTCCTGCCGATGCCGAGCGGACCGAGTCGGGACTCGCCAGCAAGGTGCTGCAGGCCGGTACCGGCACCGTGCATCCGAAGCGCGATTCGAGCGTGCGCGTGCACTACACGGGCTGGACGACCGACGGTGCGATGTTCGACAGCTCGGTCGCGCGTGGCGAGTCGATCGTCTTCCGCCTCGATCAGGTGATTCCCGGCTGGACCGAAGGCGTGCAGCTGATGGTGGCGGGTGAGAAGCGCCGCCTGTGGATTCCGTCGGAACTGGCCTACGACGGCGCGCCGGGCGCACCGCAGGGCATGCTCGTCTTCGATGTCGAACTGATCGACGTGCTCGAGCCGCCCGCCGTCCCTGAAGACGTCGCCGGTCCGCCGGATGACGCCGATCGCGCGCCGTCGGGTCTTGCGTTCCGTGTACTGCAGCCAGGCACGGGCACGTCGAAGCCCGATCACGACGACACCGTGACGGTGCACTACACCGGCTGGACGACCGACGGGCGCTTGTTCGACAGCTCGCTCACGCGCGGTGAACCGGCGACCTTTCCGATTGCCGACACCGTGCCCGGTTTCCGCGAGGGCGTGCAGCTGATGGTCGAAGGCGAGAAGCGCCGGCTGTGGATTCCCGAAGACCTCGGGTACGCAGGACAGCCGGGCGCGCCGCGGGGCATGCTGGTGTTCGACGTCGAGCTCGTGAAGATCGAGAAGTAGCGGCTATACTCGCGCGCGATGCGGCAACTACGCTGGGTCCTGCTGGGCGTGGCCACGGCGTCGCTGGCGGGAGCCGTGTGGCTGCGCGCGCAGTCGACGCTCACGCTGCCGGCGGCCGATCAGGACTCGCTCGTCGCCTTCTACGAGTCGCGAGCCTACGAATCCTGGACGCGCGACGTCTCGATTCGTCCGACCGGGCCGCTCGTCGACGGCGTCGACTATTCAACGCACGGCAACGTCCGCGTCTTCTATTCCCCCGGCATTGTCGACTGGCTGAAACGGGGACGCCCCGAGGGCGGCATTCCTGACGGCGCCGTCATCTACAAGATTCACTATCCGACCGGACCGGACGCGCCCAACAAGGACGTGCCGACTGGCTTCGCGGCCATGGTGCGCAAGAGGGACCTGTCGTACGACGGCTGGTTCTGGAGCGTCTATTCGCCCGGCGGGATCAATCGCGGCGGCGCGTTCATCCCCTGGTGTCTCGGCTGCCATGCGTCAGCGGAGCGCGAGCAGACGTTCGTCACGCTGCGCAACATCGAAGGCGTGCCCGATACGTACGCCGGCGCCGGCGCGCCCGACATGCCGCGCCTGACGAAGGCCCACGACGATACGGATGCGGACGACGTCGCCCAACGCGCGGCCAGTCTGTCGTTGCTGCCGAAGCCGCTCGAGACGCCCGATGCGGCATTCCTTCGGCAGTTTCCCGACGCGCGCGTGGCCGGTTCCGTGCGCGCGTTGCCGTCGAGCCGTTTCGATCACGTTGCGCCGCGGCCCGACGGCTCCGGCTTCGTGACGTCGAGCGTGTGCGGCGGCTGTCACGACGCCGATCTGCAGCTCGACAACGCGGAGCCCGCTATGATCGCGGCGGATCCGGAAGGACGTCGCATCAATCTGTCGCCGTTCGGTGAATGGGGTGCGTCGCTGATGGGGCTCGCGGGGCGCGACCCGGTGTTCCACGCCCAGCTCGAATCGGAGAAGGCGCTGCGTCCCGAGCTGTCGGCGTTCCTCGATCAGACCTGCTACCGCTGTCATGGCGTGATGGGGCAGCGCGAAGCGCACGCCACCGGCACGTCGTTCACGCACGACATGATCTATGAGACGGGCAGCGGCCCGTCTGCTCGTCTCGGTGCGCTGGCCCGCGACGGCGTGTCGTGTGCCGCGTGCCATCGCGCCGCCCCAACGGGTCTCGGCACGCCCTCCACCTACACCGGTCTCTTCGAAGCCGCGCCCGCGTCGACGCTCTTCGGCCCCTTCGCCGATCCGCTCGTGCACCCGATGCAGCAGGCTATCGGTGCGACGCCGCAGTACGGCCCGCAGATCTCGAGCGCCGCGCTCTGCGGCTCGTGTCACACCGTCATCCTTCCCGCGCTGCCGGCTGGCTCTCCGTACACGGGCGCCGATCCCTTCACCGACGCCGCCATCGTCAAGGGACACGAGCAGACGACGTATCTCGAGTGGCGGAACAGCGCGTATCAGAACGAGCGCGAGCCGCAGCCTGGTGCGAAGACGTGCCAGGCGTGCCACATGCCGCAGACCTACCGCAACAGCGGCCCGCTGTCGTTCCGCATTGCGAACATCGAAGACAGCCGCTATCCGGCGGTCGACCATCGCGCGCCCGACGATCGCCTCGCGCTTCGTGCGCGTGCGCCATACTCGCGCCACACGCTGGTCGGCCTGAACCTGTTCGTGATGGCGATGTTCCAGCAGTTTCCTGCCCTGCTGGGGCTCGAGACGAACGACATCAACGTGCCGGGCGACACGGCGTCGAGCCTGCGCGTGGCGGCGGCGGAAGCCGCGCGCTTTGGCCGTGGCGAGACCGCGCGCGTCGAGATCGTCACGCTCGCGCGCACGGCTGGATCGCTCGATGCGCGTGTGCGGGTAACGAATCTGGCAGGTCACAAGCTGCCCTCGGGTGTGGGGTTCCGTCGCGCCTTTCTCGAAGTCGAGGCGCGCGACGCGTCGGGACGCCGAGTCTGGTCGTCGGGCCGCCCGTCGCCACTCGGCGTCATCGTCGACGGACAGGGACGTCCACTGCGGACCGAGTTCTCGGACACGGCCTGGCAGCCGCACCACGACGTGATCACCGATGAGTCACAGGCGCAGATCTACGAGACGCGCCACCTCGACTCGACCGGCAAGCTCACGACGAGCTTTCTCGGCCTGTCGAAGGAAGTGAAGGACAACCGGCTGCTGCCCCGCGGCTGGTCGACGACCGCACCCGACACCGACTTCATGCAGCCGATTGGCGTCGGCCGCGACGTGCGGTATGCGGATGGCAGCGGAACGGATGAGGTGCTGTACCGGATTCCCGAGGTACGTGCTGCCGGCGCGATCACTGTGGTGGCGCGTCTGCACTACCAATCGATCCCGCCGTACTATCTGCGCGATCGCTTCACCATCGGGCGCGGCGCTGAAACCGATCGCCTGCGCCATCTTGCCAGCCGCCTGAATGTCACGGGCACACCCATCGACGGATGGGTGTTCACCATCGCCGAAGCGCGTGCGGCCGCGCCGCGCTGATCGTTTTCTCCACCATGTCGCATTTGACCGCGCCCCGGCATCATCTGAACGACTACGAGCACGCCATCGATCGCCTCGTCAACGTCATCGCCTTCATCGCGCCGCTGTCGAGCCTTCCGCAGATCATCGAGATCTGGTTCATCGACAACAACGCGCACGGCGTGTCGCTGGTCACCTGGTCGTTGTTCGTCGTGATGTCGACCGTATGGTTGTTCTATGGCCTGGTGCACAAACAGCGCCCGATCATCGTCTCGAACGTGCTCTGGATCATCGCCCAGGGCCTCGTGGTGATTGGCGCGCTGCGGTTCGATCTGGACTGGCTGTGATCTGATGCGCACCCTCGAAGCGGGCGCGGGCGAGCCCCTCGTCCTGCTGCATCCGTTTCCGCTCGACGCCGGCTACTGGGCGCCGCAGCTTGCGGCGCCGCCGGACGGCTGGCATCTACTGGCGCCCGATTTCCGCGGCTTCGGCCGCGACGCCGCCGCCGACGCGGCGGTCGCCAGTCTCGACGACTACGCGCGCGACACGCTGGACCTGCTCGACGCGCGGGGGATCGTCCGCGCCGTCATTGCGGGCGTCTCGATGGGCGGCTACGTCGCATTCGCGATGCTTCGCCTTGCGCCCGAGCGCGTGCGTGGGCTCGTCCTCGCCAACACACGGATGGACGCTGATCCGCCCGACGGGCTCGCGAAGCGCCGCGCCATGCTCGAGCTGATTGCGCGCGAGGGCAGTGCTGGCGTCGCGCGCGACATGCCACCCCTCCTCGGCGCCCGGACGATGCGCGAGCGGCCGGAGATGGTGGAGCGCGTCCGCGCGATGGTGGCCGCAGCCCCGGCCGAGGGCATGGCCGCCGCCGTCCAAGCCATGATGGCCCGCCCCGATTCCACGGACACACTCGCGGCCTTCTCCGGCCCCACGCTCATCGTCTCCGGAACAGACGATCTGCTGACGCCGCCGGGATTGCAGGAGGCCATGGCGCGTGTGAGGCCGAGAGCACTCCACGAGACCATCGAACAGGCTGGACACCTGGCGAGCCTCGAGCAGCCCGAGGCGTTCAACGCCGCGCTGCTGCGTTTCTTGCATACTCTGTAGGCCGATGACATTCCGACTTATCGCCGTTGCCGCCGTTACCGTCCTTGCGACGCAGCTGCCCGCGCCGCCGCCCGGGCTGCCCGCGCGGGACCGCGCCTACGACACGCTGCTCGACACGAACGTGCGCGACGGCCTGGTCTACTACAACGCGATGAAGGCGCAGCGCGCGCAGCTGGCCAGCTACATCGCGTCGCTCGATGTCTCGCCAGCCGCATTCGAGGCGATGCCGCGCGGCGCGCAGATGTCGCTGCTGGTCAACGCCTACAACGCGATCGTGCTCCACACGGTTGCCAGTCACTATCCGATTGCCGGCCGCTCCGACGCGTTTCCGCGCAACAGCATCCGGCAGATTCCCGGCGCCTTCGAGCGCAAGCATCGCGTCGCCGGCCGCAGCGTTTCGCTGGACGAACTCGAGCGGTGGCTGCTCGACGCCTACCAGGACCCGCGCGTGATCTTCCTGCTGGGCCGTGGCGCCGTCGACGGTGGCCGCCTCAGGAGCGAGGCGATCTACGCCGGCAGGCTCGAAGAACAGCTCGCCAGCTCCACCGCCGAATTCGTCAAGCGCGCCGGGCACTTCCGCATCGACGAGGGGGACAAGGTCATCACGGTCACGCCGCTCTACAGCTGGCGCAGTGATGACTTCGCGGCGGCGTATGCCGACAAGGCCGACCCGGTGTTCGAGAACCGCAGCCCCATCGAACGGGCGATTCTCGCGCTCACCATTGGGGAGCTGTTCAAGAGTGAGCAGGCCTGGCTCCGCGAAAACGCGTTCCGCATGGCGTTCGGCGAGTTCGACTGGCGGCTCAACGATCTGTCGGGCGGCGGGGTAAACTGACGCCGCTCAGACATGCATCTCGAACTCGACGACAAAGTCGCTCTCATCTCCGGTTCCAGCAAGGGCCTTGGCCTCGCCAGCGCGCGGTCGCTCGCAGCTGACGGCTGCCGCGTCGTGCTGTGCGCGCGCGGCAAGGATGCCCTCGAGGCCGCCGCCGCGGATCTCGCGTCCATCGCCGGCGCCGATCACGTGCACGCCGTCGCTACCGACGTCACCACCGCCGACGGGGCCGAGCGCGTCGTCCGCGCCGCGATCGATCGCTTCGGCCGCCTCGACATCCTCGTCAACAACGTCGGCAAGGCGACCGGCAACGACATCGTGACGACGCCCGATGACGAGTGGCAGGCGGCGTTCGATCAGACGCTGTATCCAGCCATCCGTCTATCGCGCCTCGCGATTCCGCACATGCGGCGGCAGGGCGGCGGCGTCATCCTGATGATTGCGTCGATCTGGGGACGCGAGTCGGGCGGCCGCATGACCTACAACGCCGTGAAGGCCGCGGAAATCAGCCTCGCGAAGGCGATGGCGCAGCAGCTGGCGCGCGACAACATCCGCGTCAACAGCGTCGCGCCGGGATCGATTCTGTTCCCCGGCGGCTCCTGGGAGAAGCGTGCGAAGGACGATCCCGAGTTCGTCGCCGACATGCTCGCGCGCGATCTGCCCTTCGGCCGCTTCGGCCGCGCCGAAGAAGTCGGCGACGTCGTCGCGTTCCTCGCGTCGGCGCGCGCCAGCTGGATCTCGGGCGCCTCGATCACGGTCGACGGCTGCCAGAGCAGGAGCAATATTTGAGCATCTGATCGTCGGCGGGGACCCCTGCACCCCGCCTGGCCTCGTCTCTCGCTGGGGCCCCTGCGCCCCGCTCCGTTCCTCGGCGTCGGTTCACCCTGCCGCCGTGGTAGCCTCCTCGCACGATGATCGCCGATACGATTTCGACTGTCGCTGACGCGGTGTTCATGCCATGGGTCGTGATCGCGCTCATGGGCACCGCCATCTTCCTCACGGTGCGGCTCGGCGCGGTGCAGTTCCGGCGCATCCGCGAGGCGTTTCGTGCGATGGTCGCGGGCCAGTCCGCCGATGCCGGCGGCGCGCTCTCGCCCTTCCAGGCCTTCATGCTGGCGCTGGCCGCGTCGATCGGCACCGGCAACATCGCCGGCGTCGCCACGGCCATCATTTCGGGCGGTCCGGGTGCGCTGTTCTGGATCTGGGTGTTCGGCGCATTCGCGGCGACGCTGAAGTTCGCCGAAGCGACGCTGGGTCTGACCTTCCGCGAGATCATCGGCGACCGCACGCGCACCGGCCCGATGTACTACCTGCGCGACGGCCTCAAGAAGCCCTGGCTCGCCTGGACGTACGCGTTCGTCGCCGGTATCGCGGCGCTGACGACGACGCCGTTTACGCAGCCGAATTCGATTGCGGTCGTGTGGCAGAGCGAGTTCGACATTCCGACCTGGGTGACCGGGGTCATCGTCGCCGTGCTGACGTGGCTCGTCATCATCGGGGGCGTGAAGTCGATCGGCCGCGCGATGGAGAAGCTCGCGCCGCTCAAAGTCGGTCTGTATCTGGCCGGCGGCCTCATCGTGCTGATCTCGTTCGCCGATGAACTGCCGCGGGTGTTCGCGCTCGTCTTCCGCGAGGCGTTCGCGATGGATTCGGCGCTCGGCTTCGGCATGTTCGTCGCGATCCGCTACGGTATCGCGCGCGGCGTCTATGCCACCGAGGCGGGCTACGGCACGGCGGCCGTCGCCTACGGCACGGCGCGCAGCGACCGTCCGTCGCAGCAGGGCCTGCAGGCCGTCATGGAAGTCTTCATCGTCTGCTTCATCACGGCGACGATCAGCGCGCTGACGATTCTCGTGACCGGTGTGGCCATGCGGTCGATCGAGGCCGGCCCCGATGGGGCGGGCTATCTCACGAGCACGGCTGCTGTGGCGGCGGGCTTCAACGCCGCGATGCCGGTGGTGGGCGGGTGGATGGTCGCGTTCTGCGCGTTCCTCTTCGGCTACGGCACGCTGATCGGCTGGGCCTACTACGGCGAGCAGTTCCTCGAGTACTTCCTCGGCAAGAGCGTGACGGTGCCGTATCGCTGGATCTACTGTCTGCTGATTCCTTTCGGCGCGATGGCGCGCGTCGACGCCGTGTGGGCCTGGGGCGACTTCATGAACGCGCTGCAGGTCTTCCCGAACGTCGTCGGCCTCATCGGCCTCTCCGGAATCGTCGCCAAGTACGCCTTCGACACGCGGAAGCCGCAGACGACGGGCAATCTGCAGGCCTGAGCCCGCAGGGCTACGCTCTCTCGGCTCTCTGCTCTCGGGCCCAGGGCTCAGGGCTGTCCTGCTCTTTCGCCTATTGTTCTCCCTGCAGCGTCCTGTTACGATCCCCCTTCACGTTTCTGCACACCGTGAGCAATCTGCAACTCCGCAAGGATTCGGGTCTCGACGAGGCGCTCAAGCGTCTGGCGGCGACGCCGCGGCCGTATTCGGGGGGCCTCGCGCCCGACGACCCGGTGGTCACGGCCATGCGGCGGCTGCCGGCGGTCGAGGCGGTGCATGCCGACTGGCCCGGACTCGCGCCGGCGGTCATCGAGACGTACGCCGCGCGGGGTATCGAGCGTCCCTACAGCCATCAGGCCGAAGCCATCGAGCATGTGCTGGCCCGGCGCAACGTCGTGGTGATCACGCCGACGGCGTCGGGGAAGACGCTCTGCTACAACGCGCCGGTGCTGAGCGCGATCGTCAACGACCGCTCCGCGCGCGCCCTGTATCTGTTCCCGACGAAGGCCCTCGCGCAGGACCAACTGGCTGAGCTGCACGGGCTGGCCTCGAGCCTGTCGTCGAACGCGGATGCCGAAGGTGTGGGCGAGGGGGCCGGCATCGGCGTGTTCACCTACGACGGCGACACGCCGAACGACGCGCGCCGCGCGATTCGCGGCAAGGCGCACGTCGTGCTGACGAATCCCGACATGGTGCACTCGGGCATCCTGCCGCACCATCCGCGCTGGGCGAAGCTCTTCGAGAACCTCCGCTTCGTCGTCATCGACGAGCTGCATGCGTATCGCGGTGTGTTCGGCAGCCACCTCGCGAACATCGTGAGGCGTCTGCATCGCATCTGCCGGCACTACGGATCGGATCCGGTGTTCATCTGTTCGTCGGCAACCATCGCCAATCCCGGCGAGCTGGCCGAGCGGCTCGTCGGCGAGCCGTTCTCGCTCGTCGAGCAGAGCGGCGCGCCGCGCGGCGAGAAGTACTTCCTGTTCGTCAATCCCCCGGTCGTCAACGCCGAGCTCGGCATCCGGCGTTCGTATCTCGCCGAAACGCGTCGCGTCGCCGGTGAGTTCCTCAAGCGCGGGCTGCAGACGATCGTCTTCGCGCAGAGCCGGCTGTCGACCGAGATTCTGACGACGTATCTCAAGGAGGCGTTCGAGGGGCCTCCGGGCACTCCCGAGGTGATTCGCGGGTATCGCGGCGGCTATCTGCCGTTGCGACGTCGTGAGATCGAGCGAGGGCTGCGCGAGGGCAGCGTGCGGGGCGTCGTGTCGACCAACGCGCTGGAGCTTGGCATCGACATCGGTGCGCTCGACGTCGCGGTCATGGCGGGTTATCCGGGCACCATCGCGTCGACGTGGCAGCGTGCGGGACGCGCGGGACGCCGGGCTGGGCGATCGGCGGCGGTGATGGTGGCGTCGAGTGCGCCGCTCGATCAGTTCGTCGTGCGGCATCCGGAGTACTTCTTCGACGCAAGTCCCGAGCACGCGCTCATCAATCCGGACAACCTGCACATCCTGCTCGACCACGTGAAGTGCGCGGCGTTCGAGCTGCCGTTCGTCACGAAGCATGGCAATCCCGATCCGACTGCCGAAGACGAGCAATACGGCACGCTGAACGTGCAGGAAGTGCTGTCGATTCTGGCCGAGGAAGGGTTCGTCCATCGCGCGGACGGCCAGTGGAACTGGACGCACGAGTCGTATCCGGCCGACGCCGTGAGCCTGCGGTCGATCAGTTCTGACAACTTCGTCGTCATCGACACGACGCACGGCGAGCAGGTGATTGCCGAGACCGACTTCATCTCGGGCCCGCGGATGCTGCACGAGAAGGCGATCTATCTGATCGAGGGACGCATCTTCCAGGTGGAGCGCTTCGACTTCGACGGCCGCAAGGCCTACCTGCGCGAGGCGGACTGCGACTACTACACGGACGCCATCACGTACACGCGCGTGACGATTCTCGAGACGCTCGGCACGGACGAGCGGGCGAACGCGCAGGAGCGCGCCGCGTTGCCCGACATCAGCGCGGCCGCGGCCGGCACCGAGAACGAAGTGCGCGGCCTGCCCGCCGAGACGCCTCCGTGGGCTGAGCATGGCGGCATCGCGCCCGTACAGCCGGCGGCCGGCGACGGCGCGGGCATTCGCGCCTGGGGCGATGTCCATGTCGTCTCGCGCGTGGTCGGCTTCAAGAAGATCAAGTTCTATACGAACGAGAACGTCGGCTCGGGCGAGCTCGACCTGCCCGAGCAGCAGATGCACACGAGTGCGTACTGGCTGACCGTGCCGCGCGAGGCATACGACGCGCTGCCGTGGGCGGCCGACGATCGCCGCGACGGCATTGCCGGCCTCGCCTACGCGATGCACAGCGTCGCGCAGTTGCTGCTGATGTGCGATCGTGGCGACATCGGCCTGTCGGTGACGACCGGCGAGGGGGAAGAGGGGATTCCCCGCATCTTCATCTACGACAGTTATCCGGGCGGCATTGGCTTCAGCGAGCCGCTGTATCTGATGCACGGCGTGCTGCTGGAACGCACGCGCGACGTCATTCACGAGTGTCCGTGCGCGAAGGGGTGTCCCTCGTGCGTCGGGCCAGAGGGCAACCAGGGCCCTCGCGCGAAGGAAGTCGCGCTGGGGCTGCTCGATGTGCTGATGTCGGACCGGGCCGCGGCATGACGAGGCGGGCGCGATGAGAGACCTGTCGTCGAAGCTTCGCGCGATCGTCTCGAACAATCCCGTGCGCCAGCCGGCGAGCGAAGGTGTGCGTGAGCTGACGTTCACGCCCGATGTGCCGGAGAAGCGCGGGGAACTGCCGCCTGCGCCCGACGTCTCGCGCGCGGCTGCGGCCCTCGGTGGGCGCCCACTCGAAAACAAGTATGGCGTCGTGTTGACGATCGATCGCCGCTATGAGGCCGATCGCTGGCATGGCGCGGAGCAGATCGGCAACTGCGAGATCGAGGACCTCGAGCCCTTGCGCGCGCTCGACGCCCGCTTCGCCGCTTCCGAGAGGCGAGAGCCGACAGTCGAAAGCCGACCGCTGTTCTTCGATCTGGAGACCACCGGCCTCAACGGCGGCGCGGGCACCGTCGCGTTCCTCGTCGGGTGCGCGTGGTTCGACTGCGGCGCGCTGCAGGTGCGGCAGTTCCTGTTGACGAGCCTGGCCGCCGAGCGTGCGTTGCTCGAGGCGCTGGTCCATCAGTTCGACGCCGCGCCGTTCGTGGCCAGCTACAACGGCCGCACGTTCGATGCGCCGTTGATGGACGTGCGCTGGGCGTTCCATCGCATGGCGTCGCCGCTCGAGAAGAAGCCGCACTTCGACATGCTGCCGCCCGCGCGGCGACTGTGGAAACACCGCGGCGAGCAGCCGGGCGGCGCGCTTGCGCGCTTCAATGAGCGATCGGGTTGCAGCCTGATGGCGTTCGAGCGCCAGCTGCTCGGCTTCAGGCGGACGGAAGACGTGCCAGGCTTCGAGATTCCGTCGCGCTATTTCCACTTCCTGCGCACCGGCGATGCCTCGGCGCTCGATCGCGTGCTCGAACACAACCGGCTCGACCTGGTGTCGCTGGCGGTGCTCACGGCGCGCGCGGCGCGGCTCGTCCGGGGCGGCCCTTCGGCCTGCGTCGACGCGCGTGAGTCGCTCGCGCTTGGCCGCATCTACGAGCAGAACGGACGCGTCGACGAGGCTCGGTCGTGCTACGAACGTGCGGGTCGGGAAGGGGACCGTGCGACGCGTGCCGATGCGTGGTCGCGGCTGGCGGTGTCGCTGCGAAAAGAGAAGCGCTTCGACGAGGCGGCGGCGGTGTGGCGGCGGCTGCTCGAGAAACTCTTCCCGGTTGAGTTTTCCCGGTCAGAGTCTTCAACCGGGAAAACTCAACCGGGAAGGGTTTCGCTGCTGCCGCTCGAACGGCTCGCGCTCGAAGCGCTGGCCGTCCACCACGAACATCGCGAGAAGGACCTCGCGCTGGCAAAGAAGTTCGCCGAGGCCTTAAATGACGAAAACGGCGACGAAGCCATTCGCCGCCGTCTTCACCGGCTCGATCGAAAGATGAGCGAGCGTCAGGCCCCGCTGCTCGGCTGACGGAACGTCAGCCTACGCGCGCGCTGACTTCGCGCCCTTCTTCTTGGCGGCCGACGCCGCCTTGTTGGCCGCGGCCGCTTCCTTGCGCTTCTCGACCGACATCGTGCCGAACCGCTTGGTGAAGCGGTCGACGCGACCTTCGGTGTCGATCAGCTTCTGCCGGCCCGTGAAGAACGGATGGCAGTTCGAGCAGATCTCGAGATGCAGCTCCTGCTTGGTCGAGTGCGTCTTCCAGGTCGCGCCACACGCGCAGCGGGCCTCGACCTCGAAATACTGGGGGTGAATCGCTTCCTTCACGGGAACTCCTCATCCCGGACTTACCGCAGCACTGTCGCGTCCACGGGACTGTCGGGGAAAAGGACAGTATAGCAGGTGAGGCCTTACTCCACCTCATACCCCCGCTCCCACCGGTGCCGCCTGAGCGCCTCCAGCTCTGCCGGCGTGAGCCCACGACCGTCGGAAACCGCCATATTCCGCTCGACGTGGGCCGGGCGGCGCATGCCGGGGATGACGGTCGAGACGTCCGGGCTGGCCAGCACGAACCGGAGGGCGGCCTCGGGCATCGGCATGCCGGCGGGCAGGTCCGCCTCGAGGGCTGCGACCCGGGTCAGCGTCGCCTGCAGGTTCTCGGGCGTGAAGTAGGTATTCCGCCAGTCGCCCTCGGGCCAGGTCGTGCCAGGGCCCAGCGTGCCGGTCAGCGACCCCTCGTCGAACGGCACGCGCGCAATCACCGCGACGCCGTGCTGACGGCACGCGATGAACAGCTCGTCTTCGGGCGCCTGGTCGAAGATGTTGTAGACCACCTGCACGGCGTCGACGAGGCCGGTCTCGAGGGCCTGCAGCACGTTCGCCGGCTCCCAGCGGTTGACGCTGATGCCGACGCCGCGCACCTTGCCAGCCTGCTTCAACCGGTCCAGTTCGCGCCACCCGTCGTCATCGACCCACGCGTCACTCCACACGTGCAGTTGCTGCAGGTCGATGCGTTCGACGCCGAGGTTGCGCAGGCTCGTCTCCGTCGCCTCGCGCACGTGCGCGGCGGGGAAGGCCTCGCCTGGCGGCGTCGACGCGCGGCCGGGCCATCTGCGGTTCTTCGGCGGCACCTTCGTGGCGACGAACAGCTCGCGATCGCGGTGACGCGCGAGCATCGCGCCGACCAGCGACTCGCTGTGGCCGTTGCCATACGCCAGGGCGGTGTCGAAGAACGAGCACCCGAGCTCGACCGCCCGATCGAGCGCCGCGGCCGACAACGCATCGTCAGCGCCCGACCATCCGCCCATGCCCCATGTGCCGAAGCCGACTTCCGACACCCGCCACCCAAGCCGCCCGAACGTGCGATAGCGCATCAGGCCGATGATAGCGTCCGTGACGACTCTCCGAGGGCCGAGGGCCGAGGGCCGGACTTGACACACTCCTACGTCCGGCGTAGTATTACGCAGGACGTAATAGTGCGTCGCCCCGTATGAAGCGAAGAGATGTGGACTCGCTCGACCTCGGACGGTTCTCGGAACCGGCGCTGAACGTGCTCATCAGCCTCGCTGATGGCCCGAAGCACGGCTACGCGATGACCGACGACATCGAGATGCTGACGGGGAAGCGGCCGGGCCCCGGCACGCTCTACGGCGCGCTGACGCGGCTCGAAGAGGCCGGTCTGATCGAACGGCTCGAGAGCAGCGATCGCCGCAATCCATACCGCCTCACGGCAAAGGGCGGCCGCGTGCTGAAGGCGCGGCTGGCCGCCCTCGAAGCGCTGGCCCGCGCGGGACAGAAACGGCTGGCCGACGTATGACACCCACGGCCGCCGACCGGCTCGTGGCGCTCTATCCAGCGTCGTGGCGTGCCCGCTACGGCGACGAATTCCGGCTCGTGCTGCTCGAGCAGCGTCTGACGCTGCTGCTCGCGCTCGATGTAATGGGCGGCGCGGTCGACGCCCGCCTGATGGGAGGACGTATGACGTTGCAGATGATGGCGCGATGTGCGGCGGGAGGTCCGAAGATGGGCACCGCAGAGACGTGGCGTGCCGCGTTCGTCATGCTCGGCATGGCGATCGCGCTCGCCGGCACCATGATGTTGGCCAGAGCGACATTCCGGGACGGTCCCTACATCGACGCCTTCGCGCAGATGCTGTTCCCGGCGGCGTTTCTCGTGACGATGCCGTTTCTCTATATGCGTGGGGCAAGCCGCCGCAGGAAGATCCTGGTGGTCGGCGTGTCGCTCGTCATCATGCTCGCCGCGACGATGCTGTCCGTCCTGATCTGACGCCGCGCTACTTCAACTCGCCACGCCTGAGCCGCCGGTACAGGTCGAGCGCCTCGCGGACGATTCTGATCGCCGGCTCGGGCCCGAGCATGTCTTCGACGACGACCTCCTTGTTTTCCAGCGCTTTGTAGTCCTGGAAGAATCGCCGCACTTCGCGCAGCAGGTGCGCCGGCAACTCCGACTTGTCGCGATAGTCGACGAACGCAGGATCGCGCACCGACACCGCGACGATCTTGTCGTCGATGCCCTTCTCGTCGCGCATCCGCATGACGCCGATTGCGCGCGCCTCGACGATCGTCAGCGGATGCACGGGTTCCTGCCCGAGCACCAGTGCGTCGAGCGGATCGCCGTCATCACAGTACGTGCGCGGGATGAAGCCGTAGTCGGCAGGGTAGTAGACGGCGCTGTGCAGCACGCGATCGAGCCGCAGGAGACCGGTCTCCTTGTCGAGTTCGTACTTGTTCTTGCTGCCCTTCGGAATTTCGATGACGACTGGAAACGACGTCGCCACCGACGCATCGTCCAGGTAAGTGTCGTGCCAGGGGTGCATGAGAGAAGAATACAGACTACACTCCCCGCATGCATCGGGTAATTGCGGCATTCGTGGTGGTCGGGCTGGTGGCGTCGGTGTCGGCGCGGCAGGTGGCGGGCGAGGATGCAGCGCTGGCGGCGATTCGGGCCGAGGGGCTCGAACGGTCGCAGGTGATGGACACGCTGTTCTGGTTGACGGACCGACACGGTCCGCGCCTGACCGGCTCTCCAGGCTTCGAGGAGGCCGGCGACTTCGTGGTGGCACGGCTCGAGTCGTGGGGCACTGCGAACGTGCGGCGCGAGCGATTTCCCTACGGCACCGGCTGGGAGCTGGTGCGCTTCAGCGCACAGATGGTCGAGCCACGCGTGATGCCGATCATCGGCATGCCGAAGGCGTGGACGCCGGGAACGAACGGTCCCGTCACGGCCGATGTCGTGCTTGCAGACCTTCGGACCGCCGCCGACGCCGCGGCCCTTGCCGGCACGCTCAGGGGACGCATCGTCCTCTCGCAGCCCGCACGTGAAGTGCGCATGCTCGACGGCCGCATCGTCCTGCGGATGAACGACAAGGACATCGAAGAAGCGCTGGCGCCGGTGTCACAGGACGAGGAGCCAGAGACGCCAGCAACACCGCCTCCCGCAGATGCACTGACACGGGCGGAGATCGCCGACTTCTTCGTCAAGGAAGGCGTGGCCGCGGTGATCGATCGCGGCAGCGATGCCTTTACCGTGTCGGGCGGCAGTGACCTCTCGTGGCAGACCCAGCGGGTCGACGGCGGTACCGTGTTCGTCGGCGGCGCGCCCCGCACTGTTGCTCCCGAAGACACGGTCCCGCAGATCACCATTGCCGTCGAGCACTACAACCGGATGGTGCGCCTGCTGGAGCACGGAGTACCAGTGCGAATGACGCTCGACGTCGAGACGAAGTACCACCCCGAGGATCCTGCCCGACCGAACGGGTTCAACGTCATTGCCGACATTCCCGGCACCGACAAGGCGGATGAAGTCGTGCTGATCGGCGCACACCTCGACTCGTGGCACGGCGCGACGGGCGCCACCGACAACGCGACCGGGGTAGCCGCGATGATGGAAGCGATGCGCATCCTGAAGCAGACTGGACTCGCGCCGCGCCGGACGATTCGCATCGGTCTCTGGGGCGGCGAGGAGAACGGGTTGTTGGGATCGCGCCACTACGTGCGCACGCATCTCGGTACGCGGCAGGCGCCGCAGCCCGGGCTGGCGAAGCACGTCGCCTACTTCAACATCGACAACGGCACGGGGCGGGTTCGCGGCGTCTGGATGCAGGAGAACGACGCGGCGATGGCCGTCTTCCGCGACTGGATTGCGCCGCTGCGCGATCTCGGCGTCGAGCTGCTGAGCCCGCGGCGCGTAACGAGCACCGACCACGTCGCCTTCGACGCCGTCGGCGTGCCCGGTTTCCAGTTCATCCAGGAACGCTACGAGTACCGTTCACGTACGCATCATTCGACCATGGACTTCTACGACAGAGTCCAGGAAGAAGACCTCAAACAGATCGCAACAGTCGCTGCGACGTTTGCGTGGAAAGCGGCGAACGCCGATGAGCCCCTGCCGAGGCGGAATCCCGTCTACGATCTACGATGAACCAAGCGCCTCGCGCACTTTACGGGCGAGCGTCGACAGCGTGAACGGCTTCGAGAGGAAGGGCGCCTCGCCTTCACGCACCCCGTAGCGCACGATTGCGTCGGCGGGATAGCCGGACATGTAGAGCACGCGCACGTGCGGGCGCAGGTTCCGGAGCTCCTCAACCAGCATGCGTCCGCTGGCGCCCGGCATGACGACGTCGGTCAGCACCAGATCGATCGGGGCCGCGTGCGCGAGGGCGGCGGCCAGGGCATCGGATGCCGAATGGGCCGTCAGCACCGTGTAGCCGAGCCGCTTCAGCAGCGATTCGGCCAGCCGCGCGACGGCGACCTCGTCCTCAACCAGCAGAATTGTCTCCGTGCCCCCGGGCGTCGGTTGTTCGGCGACGCCCTCTGCGTCGGGCTTCGGTGCGTCGACCAGCGGCAGCAGGATGCGGAAGAGTGTGCCCTGTCCGGGCGTGCTCGCGGCGTCGACGTGTCCGCCGCTCTGTTTGACGATGCCGTAGACCGTGGCCAGGCCGAGCCCGGTGCCTTCGCCGACTTCCTTCGTCGTGAAGAACGGTTCGAACACGCGCTGCAGCGTGTCGGCGCTCATGCCGCAGCCGGTGTCGCGCACGGAGATCTCGGCCACGCGGCCCGGAGGGAGGCCGCGCTCCTGCGCCCATCCCCTCGCCAGCATGCGCGTCTTCGTGGTGATCTGCAGGACGCCGCTGCCCGACATCGCGTCGCGGGCGTTGCTCGCAAGGTTGAGCAGCACCTGCGCGATCTGCGCTGCGTCGGCGTCCACCCAGAGCGGTTCCTCCGAGAGCGACAGCTGCAACACGACCGACTCGCCGAGCAGCCGTTCCAGGAACGTCATGTTCTGCTGGATGACGAGGTTGACGTCGATGGTGCGTGTCTGCAGGACCTGCCGGCGACCGAAGGCCAGCAGCTGCCGCGTCAGATGCGCCGCGCGTTCGGCAGCGCGACGGATCTCGGCCAGGTCGGCGCGGCTGACGTCCGTCGCCGGCACGCGTTCTTCGAGCAGGTCGGCGTAGCCGCCGATCACGCTCAACATGTTGTTGAAGTCGTGTGCGACGCCGCCGGCCAGGCGGCCGAGCGCCTCGAGACGGCGCGCTTCCGACAGCTCGTGCTCGAGTCGGCGCCGCTCGGTGACGTCGACCATCATCGCGATGTCTTCGCCTTCGGCGTCGCCTCGCAGCACCGAGAGCAGCGCGTAGCGTGGACCGGTGCGCGTCCTGAAGCCGAACTCGACCGCTTGAATGGGCGCACGCGACTCCCAGGCGGCGAACAACCGCGCGCGCGCGTCGAGGTCGAGCCACATGTCGTCGAAGCCGTGGATCGACGCGCCTTCGATCTCCTGACGCTTCAGGCCGAAGAATCGCAGCAGCGACTCGTTGACGTCGCGCACCGTCTGCGTCTTCACGTCGATGATGGCCGCGAGGATGAGGCCCGACTGGAACAGCCGCGAGAAGCGCGCCTGCGATTCGCGGAGCGATTTCTCGGCCTCGCGCCGCTCGGTGACGTCGCGCTCGATGCCCGAGACGCCGACGATCTCGCCAGAAGCGTCGTAGATCGGCGACAGGGTCATCGACACCGTGATGTCGCGGCCGTCCTTGTGGCGCGCCGCGACGTCGAACATGCGCACCGCGCGTCCGGCGACGACGTCGGCGAGCATCTGTCGGAACGTCGGGCCGCCCGAGGGCGGGTGCAGGATCGCGATCGATCGGCCGGTCATCTCCTGTTCGCTGTAGCCGAACATCCGCTCGGCGCCTGGGTTCCACGCCTGCACGCGGCCGCGCAGGTCCGTCGCGATGATCGCGTCGTGCGATCCGGCAACGACCGAGGCCAGCCGATCGCGTGCGACCTCGAGCTGGTGGGTGCCGGTGACGTCGGTGATGACCGAGAGACGGGCCTCGCGCCCATCGTCCAGGCTCACGCTGGCGGTGGTGATGTCGACGGTCAGGTCGCGTCCGTCGCGGGTGCGGTGGCGTACCTTGCCGATGTGGGTGAGGCCGGGGCCGACCGAGAGGGCGCGCTGTCGGAAGGACTCGACCTCTTCCGGCGCGCGCAGGTCAATCAGGGTGCGTGCGGTGAGTTCCGCCGTGCTCCAGCCGTAGAGCCGCGCCGCGGCGTCATTGGCCGCGACAATCCGCCACGTGCCGACTTCGAACAGCAGCATCGCGTGCGGATTGGCCTCGAAGAGCAGCCGGTAGGCCTCGAGGCTCAGCGGAAGCGACATGCATCACTTTCCCGCGGACATCGCCGCGAGGAAGTCGGCATTGCTCTTCGTCTTGCCCATCTTCGAGAGCAGCAGCTCCATCGCTTCGACTGGCGACAGCGGGTTGAGCACCTTGCGCAGCACCCAGACGCGGTTCAGGTCTTCCCTGGGAATCAGCAGTTCTTCCTTGCGCGTGCCGCTCTTCTGGATGTCGATTGAGGGGAACACGCGGCGATCCGACAGCTTGCGATCCAGGTGGATCTCCATGTTGCCGGTGCCCTTGAACTCTTCGAAGATGACTTCGTCCATGCGCGAGCCGGTCTCGATGAGGGCCGTCGCGATGATCGTCAGCGATCCGCCGCCTTCGATGTTGCGTGCCGCGCCGAAGAACCGCTTCGGCCGCTGCAGCGCGTTCGAATCGACGCCGCCCGACAGCACCTTGCCCGAGGGCGGCACGATGGTGTTGTAGGCGCGCGCGAGACGCGTGATCGAGTCGAGCAGGATGACGACGTCCTTGCCGTGTTCGACGAGGCGCTTGGCCTTCTCGATGACCATCTCGGCCACCTGCACGTGCCGCTGCGCCGGCTCGTCGAACGTCGACGAGATGACCTCGCCCTTGACCGAGCGCTGCATGTCGGTGACTTCTTCGGGCCGCTCGTCGATGAGCAGCACGATCAGGTAGATCTCAGGGTGGTTCGTCGTGATGCTGTTGGCAATCGCCTGCAGCAGCATCGTCTTGCCCGTGCGGGGCGGCGCGACGATGAGGCCGCGCTGGCCTTTGCCGATGGGCGTCATCAAATCCATGATGCGGCCCGACAGGTTGTCGGACGCCGTCTCGAGCGTGATGCGCTCCTGCGGGTAGAGCGGCGTCAGGTTCTCGAAGAACACGCGCTCGCGCGTCCGGTCCGGCGGCTCGAAGTTGACCGCCTCGACCTTGATCAGCGCGAAGTAGCGCTCGCCGTCCTTCGGCGCGCGAATCTGGCCCGAGACCGTGTCGCCGGTGTGGAGATCGAACTTGCGAATCTGCGAAGGCGAGACGTAGATGTCGTCCGGACCGGGCAGGTAGTTGTAGTCGGGCGCGCGGAGGAAGCCGAAGCCGTCGGGCAGCGTCTCGAGCACGCCTTCCGAGAAGAGCAGGCCGCTCTTCTCGGCGCGCGCGCGCAGGATCTCGAAGATCAGATCCTGCTTGCGCATGCCGGTCGATCCCGGGATGTCGAGCTGCTTGGCGACCTTCGTCAGTTCGCCAACGCTCATCTCTTTCATCGCCGAGAGATCTACCGAGGGGGCGCCGCCCCCTTTCTGGGGGCGCTCGGCGGGTTCGGGCTTCGCAGCAGCTTTGCTATCTGTTTCCACAGTTCGTCCAGTCCTTCTCCCCGGTCCGCGGAGACCTCCACGACCGGTGCGTTCAGGGCCTCGGCGCGCTGCCGGGCCGTTCGCGCGCGCTCGGCGCGCGAGAGTTTGTCAATCTTGTTGGCGACGACGATCGTCGGCACGCCGAGCGCGGCCAGCCACGCGTGGGCGCCGGCATCGGCCTCGAGTCCCGGGTGCCGGGCGTCGACGATGAGCAGCGCCGCGTCCGGGCCGTGGCCCTGGTCGCGCAGCGCGAAGTACTCGCTCGTCAGCGCCTGGAACTCGCGCTGCGAGACCTCACCGCCCCGCGCGTAGCCGTAGCCGGGCAGGTCCACGAGATAGCCCCGCACCGGCCCGTCGTCGATCCGATAGATATTGGCCAGCCGCGTCTTGCCCGGCTTGGCACTCGTACGCGCGAGCCGCTGCTTCGTCAGCGCGTTGATCAGCGACGACTTGCCGACGTTCGACCGCCCGACCAGCGCCACCTGCGGCAGGCCATCGCGCGGCGTGTCGTCGGCGTGCGCCGCGCTCGTGACGAACTCTGCGCTGATGGCTCGCATCGTCAGAATACAGAATGCAGAACACAGAACACAGAAGCAGCCCTGCCACTCATGCTGTGTCCTGCATTCTGCGGTCTGTGTTCTTCGTTCAGTGCGTAATCCGCTCCTCGGCGCCGCCCTCCATGGGCTCGGCGCCGGGCTGGATGGCCGGCAGCGTCCCGTCGAGCGCGATCTTCAGCACCTCGTCCATCGTCTCGACCAGGTGCACGTTCATGACGTCGAGCACGTTCTTGGGAATGTCGGCGAGATCCTTCTCGTTGTCCTTCGGCGCGATGATCGTCAGCACGCCGGCGCGGTGCGCAGCCAGCAGCTTCTCCTTGATGCCGCCGATGGGGAGGACCTTGCCTCGAAGCGTGATCTCGCCGGTCATCGCGACGTCGCGCCGCACGGGCACGCGGGTCAGCGCCGAGACGAGCGCGGTGGCGAGCGTGATGCCGGCCGACGGACCGTCCTTCGGGATGGCGCCTTCGGGCAGGTGCACGTGGATGTCGGTGTTGCGGTTGAAGTGCTTCGGGATACCGAACTCTTCGGTCTTGCCGCGCACCCAGCTCATGGCCGCCTGCGCCGACTCCTGCATGACGTCGCCCAGCTTGCCCGTCAGCGTCAGACGTCCCTTGCCGGGCATCAGCGTCGCTTCGGTGACCAGCAGTTCGCCGCCGACTTCCGTCCACGCGAGGCCGGCGGCGATGCCGACCTCGTTCGTCTCGCCGGCGACGGTCGAACGATAGCGCGGCACGCCGAGGTGCTTGGTCACGCGCTCAGGCGTGATCTCCTCCGAGTACTGCTTGCCCTCGGTGACGACCTGGCGCGCGATCTTCCGGCAGATCGACGACAGTTCGCGTTCGAGGTTGCGGACGCCGGCTTCGCGCGTGTAGCGGCCGATGACGGTCTGGATGGCCTCGTCGGTGAAGGTCACGTTGGCGGCCGTCAGGCCCGCGCCCTCGATGGCGCGCGGCACGAGGAAGCGCTTTGCGATTTCGACCTTCTCCTGCTCGGTGTAGCCGGCCAGCTGCAGCACTTCCATGCGGTCGCGCAGCGCCTGCGGAATCGTGTGCAGCACGTTGGCCGTGCAGATGAACATGACGTTCGACAGGTCGTACTCGACGTCGAGATAGTGGTCCTGGAACGTGTTGTTCTGCTCGGGGTCGAGCACTTCGAGCAGCGCCGCCGACGGGTCGCCGCGGAAGTCCATCGACATCTTGTCGACTTCGTCGAGCAGGAACACCGGGTTCATCGTCCCGGCCTTCTTCATCATCTGGATGATCTGG
>Ga0079224_100002268_pt1 | contig 23161 bp, 26 predicted proteins | sample Stecom2015_FD_80414 | JGI IMG/M metagenome (GOLD analysis project Ga0079224, IMG submission 80414) | Agricultural soil microbial communities from Utah to study Nitrogen management - Steer compost 2015 | ecosystem: Environmental > Terrestrial > Soil > Agricultural land | place: USA: Utah... | reverse complement strand
CTACAACATAATATTGTCACAGTTTATTGAACTAAGATGTATTAGATCTTGCCAAAGCACTTAAAGATAAACCCAGAATAGATGTTTTAAGGTATTTCCTTTCCACTAAATTTCACATGAGAAAACATGAAATTGAACAATAGATTACATATCATCCTAAGTTTATTCGCTACATTATTAATGTCTGCTGGGGTCTGTGCCGGCAAAGATAATTTGGAAGCTTCGCAGAGTAATGATAATGAAATGGTGATTAACATCGATTTTAAAGTCACAGAACAATTTTCAGGGATAAAAGAATCAGCAAGCGCAAAAAGGCAAATGACAATTCAATTTGATGAGTGGCAAGCAGTTGAGTTGGATAAGTACTTTATTAAATACAAAGTAACTGGAATCCCAGCTGATGGAAACGAGTCGCAGAAGTTGTTTCTTATTGAAACCGAGCTTCTGAACATCGAAAGAGAAAAATTTAAGAATGCAGCTTCAGTCGTTAAGGCTAATAAGGTGTTTGCCATGAAGATAAGTGGTCATACAATCAATGAGCCGGAATTCAGTCTCAGTTTTGAAATTGCATTAAAATAATCTGATAAACAAAAGCCATATCACTTAAATATGACAAGAATTGCTGATTCGTATACGAGCGGCTTTTAGTTTGCTTCACCGATTCAGAAGTCCCGCAGTAAATTGCCTAAGGCCAGCACCACAAAAGCCACTGTCATAGTTGGGTGTAGTGTTTTAAATACTGCACTAGTACTCATAACCGCTAATGACCGGAATGGCAGTCACTTTAGCTGATACAATCGATAACACCGCCAGAATCACGGCAATAATAAAAACCACTTGTTTAGGTGCGCTTAATTTCATTTAACTTCCTCTTTTTAGTTTGTTTAAAATCATTGTTCAATAAGTTTATTGTATTGAGGAACCTATTTTCCTGTGAGTACAGTTTGTGCACACTATATTCTGACTGTAAAAAAATCGACTCTACCAGTATGGATTAGGGTGAGTTTAAATGAAAAGCTTTAATAATGTGACTATTTCGAGGTATCGAAAAGTTAATTTTTTGAGAAGATTAAACGAGTAGTTGCTTCTAAATGACTTTCAGTGGTGGGCACGACTGGGATTGAACCAGTGACCCCTTCGATGTCAACGAAGTGCTCTCCCGCTGAGCTACGCGCCCACTGAAAGTATGGATGAGCAAAATAGCCACTCATCAAAGTGGCGTCATTCTATCGTAAGATGATTTAGGATGCGATAGAAATTTTTTCTTTTTTGCGCATAACTTCAAGGTTGAATCCGTCTGAAAGGTTAAGATTTGATAACGCTTTTACGGCTTGTTTCGGCGTAGTGACAGCTTTGCCGTTGATCGATAAAATGACATCACCTTCAGCTAAGGCCAGCTGATTATCGGCACTAACATTGACAATTAAAACACCTTGCTTAGTGCCAAAATAAAATTCAAGTCCTGCGTTTACGGCAATCAATTGATGGTTATCACCGAGCCATTCTTGAAGTTTATGATGGCGCATAATGACATAGGGTGTTACATTCCTATCGCCATCTATACTGATAAATTCAATATTTTTTACAGAAGGTGGTGTGGGTGGTATGGGAGGTAACACAGCGTCACTTAAAGAGCGTTTTTGGGCGGTGATTTTTAAAGTCTTCATTTTGTTGTCACGTTTGATTTTAAAGGTGGTTTTCTGCCCAGCCTTCGCTTGTTTCGTTAGGTTTTTTAATTGAACGCCGTCACCGCCGGTTTTTTTGCCATCAACTTCAATAATTAAGTCGCCTTTCTGTAAACCGGCTTGAGCTGCACCGCTGTCGGGAATAATTGTAAGCACCTGCCAGCCTTGGTCCTCCACCACGGCCAGAAAGCCATAGTAAACACGGTCACTATCATTAGCTTTGAGTACTTCTCTATCAATTTTAATAACTCTGTTGTTACTGTCCGCATTAACTTCAATGATATGTTTTCGAGAGGCTCTTTCTATCAATTCATTTAATTCAACATTGTCATCAATTTTAATATGTTCTTCGATGACTTCAATTTCACCGTTATTATTGTTTTTAAAGGTGATATGTGCTGTATCGTCAATCACTTCAACATCTATTCTTTCAAGTTGTTGACCGGATATAAGTTTGGCAGATGATGGCATTTGGGGTGGCTTTTCAATACCATGTTTTTTAAAGAAATCCGCAATCACTTGATCGACATCCGTTTTATCAGTGATTTCAAAAGATTCTTCTATTTTATTTTGTTTGCCCTCTTTTTCATGAAAAATAATAATTTTGCCTTCGTTATCGTCCATGTTGACTTGCACATCTAAAAGTTTATTTTCATTGGCCGATAAAGTGGCTGTGAATAGTAATAGGCTAATGATTAATAGGTGTTTCATGGTCTACTCCTGGGTTTAAATGAGTTCAATGGTTGGGATGTTTGGGTTTAGGTTCTGTAAAACAGATAATTTGGCTTGTAGCAAACTCTGTTTCTGTTGCGTATTGTGAGATTCAGATAATCGTTTGTTCAGATGATCCAGCCATTGCTCTAACATCACTTCATTTTCTAATTGAGCCGAGCCCGGGTTGCTAACTATGGCTGTATCGCTGGTTAGCAGCTGCTGTTCAAGTTGACTGACTTGTTGTTGCAATTGGATGATGGCTGCTTTGTTAAGTGATGTCTCAGATACTGGTGTATGGTGATAAAAGAAGCTGACTCCGATGGTCATCAGGGCGATTCCGGCGGCAACAGACCATGCATAAATCAGCCTGTTCAATGTTTTGGGTTTATCGAGTTGCTGATATATGGCTGCAAAGTCATCTTTTGGCGGTGACATCGGTGGCTGGCTTTTGAGCCACTGATTAATATTAGAGGGTGTTTTCATAGCTGCTGACCTGTTGGTTATGTTTGTTTAACAAGTGGCTCAATTGTTGTTTAGCCCGTGCCAAGCGTGATTTTGAGAAACTTTCGCTGCGATCGAAGAACGCACCAATTTCCTGATGAGTGAAGCCCTCGACTTCGTAAAGCCAAATAATGGTTCTCATGACTGGTGATAAGCTTTTTAGGTAATGATTGGCATCATGGCTATGATCGTAAGTTATTGTAGTTTCGTCCGCTATCACAGCGATCATTTGATTATCATCACTTAAAATTTGTGGCGTTCTTTTTTTCAGTAAATCAAGTGAATGGTTTATGACAATCCGACGTAACCAAAATCCAAATGCAACCTGTTGTGACCACTGCTCAGTTTTACTGAAAACAGTTAGAAAACTAACCTGACTTATATCTTGGGCATCTTCCGCATTCTGTAGCATCCGGTAAGCCAAGTTATAAACCGGCGTGGCAAATTGATGGTAAACTTGTCGGCAGGCATTCTGTTGCCGTCGCTTTAAATGGCGGAATGTCTTATTGTCAATGTTTTGATTAAAAGGGCTCAAAATTAAGTATTATTTTAGTTGGCAGATACTTACTAAGACGATTAATACGGCAAAAGGGTCGCAACGATTTAAAAACAATCTATAAGCCAAGTTAAAACAACGACAGGGTTCACCAGCACAAAATATAACTCTAGCGCTTGGGGGTAATCCAAAGGCCTCTAAAGATAGTGTCGCATTCCATCGATAAAACGTTGTTGATTAAAGTCTTCAGCACGGGCTTCACAGGCAGTGCGCATAGCGGCCGCACGATTTGATGTTAATTGCTTAATGGCATTTATCAGGCTGCTTTTGAGTTGGTCTTCGTCAATAAATAAACCGGTTTCCTGGTCAATAACGGTTTCAATGATTCCGCCTTGGCGGCTGGCAATCACTGATTTGCCGGCGGCCATGGATTCAACCGGAGTCATGCCAAAATCTTCATCTTCAGGAATATAAATAGTGGCTAAGCAGTTGCCCAATAAATCCAGTAATTGAGGTTCATCCAGCCAGCCGGTAAAACGAATATTGTCATAACCTTGGGCTAGTTTTTTGAGTTTTTCGGTCTCACTGCCACCGGATGCCACCACCAGTGTTTTATCAGGCATGACTTTAAAGGCCTCAATTATCACATTAATCCTTTTTAATGGATCGTGGCGACCTAAGGATAAATAGTAATCACCTTGTGAGCGCCAATTAAAATAAGTGGTATCACAGGGTGGATAAACCACCTGTGCGGTAAGTTGTAAATGGTTTTGTATTCGCTTTTTGATATGATTGGAGTTAGCAATCAGGACATCCATACGGCTGACAGCTTCTTCGTATTGGGGTTGAAACCAACGAATTAAGGCAGCTAAAGCCGGTCTTTGCCAAGCCGGTAAACCTTCTAGATAATGATTTCTTTTATCGTAAATAAATCGCGGTGGGGTATGGCAATAAAAGATATTTTTTGATTGCATAAAGTGACGGTTGGCGAGTACTGTGGCCACACCACTATAAATTATGTGCGCATAATCGCTACGAACGGTAGGAACTCGTTTAAAGGCGCGTGCCAATTGCCAGGTTTTTATGCCCGGCATTTTACCTAACGCATTTAGATTGACTGTTTTACCTGGCAGAGCAGTTAAATCAAAGCTATCGGGGCTGATGGCTGCGGTTAACAAATCACTCGGCAGGTGTTGGCAAAGCGTCATAACTAAACGTTCACCGCCGCCTTTAATGTAAAACAAGTCGTGAACGGTTAAAATATCGATATTCATGCCATTGATTGGAAAAAAAGATGCAAAAGAACTCCCAAGTTAAGATTGTTTCGGCTATAACTATCAGCTATTTTAACCGCCAAATAACTCGATGAAGACTTTAATCGTTATCCCTGCTTTTAATGAGGCTGATAATTTAGCACAGCTGCTGCCTGAATTGCGTAAGATTTCAGATTTAGATGTGTTAGTGGTTGATGATTTTAGTTCAGATAAGACCGTTGAGGTGGTGACCGGTTTAGGGGTGTCGTGTTTACAGCTGGCAATCCAGTTGGGAGCTTGGGGCGCGACCCAAGCCGGAATTCGCTATGCTAAAAGGAACGGTTATAACCATGTAATAACTATGGATGCAGATGGTCAGCACTTGCCGCAAGAATTGGCGACTCTGGTTGAGAAGATTGCGGATGGTCCTTACAATGTCGTTATAGGAACCTGCCCACAGCGCTTGAGCCGTTTGAAAAAGTTGGCTTGGGCTTACTTTAAACTGCTGAGCCGTATAAAAATAGAAGACCTTACTTCGGGCTTTCGTATCTATGATAAAAGAGCCATCAATATACTCTCCGATAAGGCGGCCAGCCTATTAGACTACCAAGATGTGGGTGTGCTGCTGCTATTATTGCAAGCAGACTTAAAAATCTGTGAAATCCCTGTTAAAATGGAACTGCGACACGATGGAAAATCGCGGGTATTTAGTTCATGGTTAGTGGTTTTCAAATATATGCTACAAACCACCACACTGTGTATTGCTAACTTTGGAGCCAAACAATCAAAATGACCACCCTAACCATTTTTATCATTGGAGCAATTTTGTCTGTCAGTATCCTGTTTTTGGTACGGAAAGGAAAAATGCACGGACCATATGCGACATGGTGGTTACTGGTGGCTGTCTGCGCAATTATTGTATCTTCGTTCCCACAAATAGTCGATTGGATAGCGATGCGTGTTGGTATCACTTATCCACCCACTTTGATTTTGGTGGTGGCCATTAGTTTAATTTTAATCCGGATGCTGACCATGGATTTAGCCCTGTCACGTAAAGAACAAAAAATCCGCCGTTTAACGCAAAGACTGGCTATTTTGGAAGCTGAAATCAAGGAAAGTCTTCGCGATTAAAATGAAGTTACTGCACATCGGTAAGTACTACCCACCGTTTCATGGTGGTATGGAGACGTACTTGCGTGATTTGGTCGAGGCACAAGTGCAGCAAGGCCATGAGGTGACGGTGTTGATTCATAATCATGAGTGGGGTCTGTTACGCTCAAAGACTTCCATTGAACAGCCTCAAACGGGTCTAACCCTTATTAGACAAGCGTCACTAAGACCAATTTTGTTCACTCCTTTAATGCTGGGCTTGAACCGTCGTTTAAAAAAACTTCTGCTCAAAACTGAGTTTGATTTGATTCATTTACATGTTCCAAATCCGAGTCTATTTGCTCTCTTATTTAGTCGATCAGCGAAAAGAATTCCTTGGGTAATCCGCTGGCATTCAGATATGGTGACGGAATCATCGTCTTGGCTATTAAAAGCCCTCTATCGATTGCTAAAACCCATGGAAACAGCCTTGTTAAAGAAGGCCGATAAAATCCTAATTAGTAGTCAAAACTATATTGAAGGTTCGCCGGTGTTACAGCAGTTTAGTGATCGTCTGGCGGTTGTGCCATTGGGCTTACAAATAGCTGATATTGAGGTTGCACCGGTAACGACTCTTATCAACGATAACCACGAATTTTCATTGCAGCTATTTACCTTAGGGCGACTAACGTATTATAAAAATCATCGCCTGTTAATTGCAGCAATGCAGGATTTGCCGACAATGCAGTTAACGATTGCTGGCAGCGGTGACTTGGCTGAGGCTTTGCATAAACAAATTGCTCAATTGCAATTAGCTAAACGCGTGCAATTAACAGGGGCCATTACTGAAGCGGAAAAAAACCATTATTTTGCGCAATGTCAGGTATTTTGTCTGGCCTCCAATGATCGCGCTGAATCTTATGGCATGGTGTTATTAGAAGCGATGGTCAGAAATAAAATTATATTAGTTGCGGATACTGCCGGTTCGGGCATGCAATGGCTGGCTAACAACTATAACAAAGGCTTTACTTTTGCCGCTAATCAAGAAAGTGACTTGGTCGCGAAATTAAACTATATTCATGCTAATTACCAAGATATTCAAAATCAGCAAGATGAATTTGAATTAACCATAGAACACACCGCAGCCGCAATAGATCGGCTTTACCGAAATCTTAAACCCAGAGAGTCTTTATGAAAAAATTCATGATTTTAGTTATTACCTTATGGTCACTGGTGGGTTGCCAGTCTTCGACATCGGAATCAAGCCAAGATGAGACCGCCTTAAAATCTACTGAAACCACCCAAGAACAGCGTGAAGTGGCGTATCAGTTAGACCCGAAAGTGGATTTTGTTAAAACTCCGGAAAAACTAGATAAGGGTCACATGTTGATGTCTAAATACGCCGAATTCACTTTGCAATCCGACTTGTCCGGTCTGAGTGTCGAGCAAAAGCAAATGCTTGGCTATTTAATTGATGCGGCAGAAATTATGGACGAATTATTTTGGCGACAAAGTTACGGTGAAAAGGCTGATTTAATGGCGACAATAAAAGACCCTAACTTGAGGCGATTTGCAGAAATTAATTACGGCCATTGGGATCGTTTAGATGGTAATGCTCCGTTTGTTGAAGGTTATGTGGCAAAACCCTTGGGTGCACGATTTTACCCGCCGGATATGGAGAAATCAGAATTTGAGCAGCAGGCGACACCCGCTTTAAAAAGCTTATATACCTTAGTTCGTAGTGATGAAAATGACCGATTGCAAGCCATTCCTTACCATGTGGTCTTTCAAAAAGAGTTACAGCAGGCATCTGATTTACTTGTTAAAGCGTCTGAGCTGGCCAAAGATGCAGGTTTTAAAAAGTACCTGACATTGCGCGCCGAAGCGCTAATAACCGATGAGTTTAGAGCCTCAGATATGGCCTGGTTGGATATGAAAAACAATCAGATTGATGTGGTTATCGGGCCGATTGAGACGTATGAAGATCAGTTGTTCGGCTATAAAGCGGCTTATGAAGCGTATGTGCTTATTAAAGATATGGCATGGAGTGAGCGGCTGGCTAAATATGCTGCATTTTTACCGCAGTTACAGACTGAATTGCCGGTGGCAGAGATTTATAAAAGTGAACAGCCAGGCACTGATTCGGATTTAAATGCTTACGATGCGATTTATTATGCCGGTGATACCAATGCCGGTAGTAAAACCATTGCCATTAATTTGCCCAATGACGAGCAAGTGCAATTGCAAAAAGGTACCCGTCGTTTACAATTGAAAAACAGCATGCACGCAAAGTTTGAAAAAATTCTGTTACCAATTGCTCATGAATTGGTGGTGCCGGAACAGCGCAAGCACATTACCTTTGATGCGTTCTTTGCCAACACCATGTTCCATGAAGTTGCTCATGGTTTGGGCATCAAAAATACGGTCAATAATAACGGTACGGTGCGGGAAGCTTTACAGCAATACGCCGGTGCTATTGAGGAAGGTAAAGCCGACATTTTAGGGTTATATATGGTTGAAAAGTTACACCGTATGGGTGAACTGGAAAGTGCTGAAATGATGGATTATTACACTACTTTTATGGCCGGAATCTTCCGTTCAGTCCGCTTCGGCTCCAGTTCTGCTCACGGGGTTGCCAATTTGTTACGTTTTAATTATTTTGCCGAACATGGGGCCTTTAATTATGATGAAAAAAGTGGTTATTACTCGGTTGATCCTGAGAAAATGTCCAAGTCTATTGCCTCGTTGTCAGAAAAAATACTGACTTTTCAGGGCGATGGTGATTACCAAGGGGTTAAAAGTTGGTTTAAAAAGGACGGTCAAATTAGCCCACAGTTACAAACTGCACTGGATAAAATCAATGCTGCTGGCATTCCGGTTGATATCGTCTTTAAACAAGGTAAGTCAGTACTTGGCTTATAGAACTCAATAGTAAGTAGTAACCAAGACCGATGGTTGAATCAAACCATCGGTTTTTTCGTATTGAACAGACTGCTTAAAAGGGTAAATAATAAGAAAATATAACAGGGCATTAACTGCAATAAAATTCGATTGACCGCAGTAAAATCTAACGCATATTTTGCTGCCGGCGTCAGGTAAAAAAGCACCAAAAAAGTTATAAATGCAATGATAAAGAATAGGTGACTGACCTGAAGTGCTTTACTGTGCTTCTTCATTACCATGTAAGCCACTAAAAAGGGCAAGCCAAACCATAGTAAAGACCAATTAAATTGCCAAAATAAGCCATTGATTATGGCTTCTGAAACCTGGGTGTAAGTAAAGGATAGATAGGCTTTATTGAACAGGTTAATCTCTGTTGGGGTTATGTTAAAAGGTCCCCAGGGGGTATTAAGTGAGATTCCACCAAGTAATAACCATAAGGCAAAAGTGGCCAGTAAAGCGACTAAAATAATGACTCGCTGCTTAAGACCAAACCACATAATTATGGTATGGCTAAAAAAGAAAATAAGTAGCCAAGCCCAGCCTTCTAATTTAAGCATTGGCAGCATCAATGCATAAGCTATTAGTGTTAACCGTAAGCCTCTGTTGGGTTGGTCGTTATAATCCAATAACACCAACATAATTAGCATAATGTAGCAGGCCAGCCAAATGTCGGCATAGCCCGGTAACAGAATGTGATTAATTAACAGTGGGGTGCTGTACATAACCAGCAGTAAAAACAACCTTATAATAAAAGGGGCAGCTAATTTTTCAAGTCGATTACTCATCAAAAGGACTAAAAAACCATAGGCTGTTATATAAAGACCTAAAAGCGCTGGTTTAATGGTCTCATTAAAAGCCACAATTGGGTAAATAATTAGGGACAATCCATCGGGGTAATGCGACGATAAATTTAGCAGCACCGTTGATTGTGTTAGCCAGTGTTCGGGCTGCACAAAATCAGAAGAGAGCCCATGGTAATACCACTGTTTAGCCCGCGCTATCCAGACCGTCCAGGTATCCCAAGCAAGATTTGGGACATTGTGACTGTTGTAAAAAATAAACAAAGAGGCCGTTACTATAAGCATGAAGATAATGAGCTGTTGCTTACGGTCATTACTTTTGTGTATTAAGGTCAATCCTCGGAAATGATAAATGCCAATTATTAAAGCAAATCCAATGGCGATGGTGGCTATAATAAAACCATTTGTTGCATTGCTCAGGTGAAGTAATTGCAAACAGTTCAACAACGTGACATGAGCAAACAAACCAATAAAAAAGCCATGAGCGAGTAACCCGGATAAACGTCTGGAATGGATTGTATAGCCAATTAGGGTAAAGGACATGATGCGCAGCCCTATGCCCATAATTAATAAATAGCCAACGTATACGAATGTAAACAGCAATCCGGTCATAAACGCACCAAACAATAATCGTGCTCGAGAATAAGCCGCTTTGAGGTTTCAGACGTAACTATACTGGAAGATTTATGACATAAATCCAAATGAGGGGGCAGTATAAGGGTGTAACTATTTGTGACACCTAAGTTTTTGAGAATCGTATCTATTGTATTTATGATGCCGGCGTTATGATTTAGTAAGTAATAATTTAGTCGGTATTTTTCAAATTGATCCTTGCCGAGTATAAAAACTTTGGCAGCAGTTGGATCATGAGAGTCTTTTGCAATGGCTTTATTAACCTGACTGGCAATATTAACAAGCCGCTGGTCAATTTTATTTAATGCTGAACCCTGATTGCTAAAACGAACCTTATGGGAATTAATTTGCTGGTTAAAGTTATAGGCATAAACGGCGCTAGCGGATAGCCAAACTAAAATCAATGTTAATAGCAGATGAATGGCAGGTGGTTTCAAAACAAGATATAAAGAAATCGTTAATAAGAGCCAGAGGCCCAAGCGCATGAGGAAATTACGATAAACCAATTCATTGTTACTGCTGTGTAGATTTAATGATACAAAATTTAAAGGCACAAATGTATGTAGCTCACTGGATAATCGTTGCAGTGGTGCAATGTCGCTGTGATTGAGCATTTCTATGGATTGCCAGCTGACCTCGGCGTCATAATCATTGACAAAACCCAAGCTAATGTCCACTTCAATAATGAGGTTTAACTGAGTGATGTCAGTGCCGCTCCACCAGTCTGGCGGTAGTCTATTAATAGACTGTTTGTAGCCGTTCAGCTGGAACTGGTAAGGGGCTGAGTTTGGGTTTTGTAATGTTTGCCATTGCCAATACAGGTTAATATGCGGATTACTGTTAAGCCCTTTGATGACCAAAGTATCATAGCGTGCAGGATTTTTGGGAATATCTTTGATTGGCAATACCAAGCGTGTGGTGCCGGTCATATCCACATGATACGTCCCTTTGATTTGATAATACCTGCCACGTGGAATATCTATGCCGGTAGTTAGATTGATGGCTGAAGCGTGGTGATCAATTGTTTGACCTTGGTTTTTCTGTAGCCAATTAGTCACTATGGTTACTGCGATAAGCAATAGTCCGGTTATCAACCAATATGAAACAATTCTCGCTGAAGTCTTCACGCAAAATCCGTATACTTTGATTGCCTATTTTAGTCAATTGCGACAACGATGCCAATGGAAAGATTAAAACTGCTGAGTGGGTCACATATTTAATGAGGACTGATGGAGTGATGACGATGTATCATCAAGCTTTTAAGGAACTTAATGGATATTTTTAATGTTTGTCGCTAAAATCGCTGCAGGATGAAATTATTAATCAAAAAAACCGGCACCGCATTTATGGTGCCCGATAAAGAACCGCTGTTGGTTGGCAATAGTAGCGAATGTCAATTACAACTTAATCATCCGCAAGTGTGGGGATGCCACGCTCGTATTCAAAAAATGTCGTATGGCTATGTACTTGAAGTTGAATCAGCCCCTTTTACCGTTAATGGTATAGACATTAAAGAACGCTGTTTGTTGTATCCGGGTGATGAATTAACATTGGCTGATATTCGACTGCTGACGGTTGATGAAAACTATGTTCCTTTAGCTGTTAAAGAAGTTGTTGCTGATGATATGAGTCAGCAGTTGTCATCTGTTTTTGGATTACGGTATTTAAATGGCTTTAATAGCGGTGCTTTTATTAGACAAGAATTCAAACATGAAAGTGGTTGGTATATTCAGCGCGGTGAATCACAATTAATATTTTATGCTAATAATGCTGAAGTGTGGATCAATGGCCAATCTGTTGATGAGGCTATTTTGCAAAATGGTGATACCATTGTGACTGCTAAAGATCGCTTTAGGGTAGAATCTCCTGGTCACTCAGGGTATTCTAAGTTCAGTCCTTCTCATCCACGGAATGTGGAACTCAGTGAGTCCTTGCGAAACAAAGACGAACCGGTTGTCCATGCCTCTTTATTGGAGCGTTTACGGCCTCATTTTTGGTGGCTTACTTTAATGGTAGGTATGACTGCAATTTTAGGTCTGGCGTATTTAGCGAGCATTTAGTTACTTGATTATCGGCCTATGCTGACTAACTGGCTCATACTTTGGTAAAAGAAAAGCGCTATTAGCAGTTGACCTTAGTGAACAATTTAAGTAAAATCCCCGCTCTTTGAAAGAACAACCGAATTGGAGTAGTTTCATGCACGCAGTTGTAGCTACAGGCGGCAAGCAATACCGAGTTAAAGCCGGCGATATAATAAAAGTAGAAACCATTAAAGCCGAAGCAGGCGATACCATTGAACTGGATCAAGTTTTAATGCTGTCAGATGGTGAGAAATTTGAAATAGGCGCGCCTATGTTGGCGGGTAAAGTTGTCTCTGCTGAGGTATTGTCTCAAGGTCGCGGTAAAAAAGTACGTATCATTAAATTCAAACGACGTAAACACCATATGAAACAAATGGGTCATCGTCAGAATTTTACTGAATTGAAAATCACAAACATAGGATAAGAGGTTAATCATGGCACATAAGAAAGCAGCAGGTAGTACTGATAACGGTCGCGATTCAAATCCTAAATACCTTGGTGTTAAAATGTACGGCGGTCAAAGTGTTTTGGCCGGTAATATTTTAGTACGTCAGCGTGGTACCAAATTTCACGCCGGTGACAATGTGGGTGTCGGCAAGGACCATACTTTATTCGCACTTAAAGAAGGTGTTGTTAAGTTTGTCAAAAAAGGTAAAAACTACCGTCAATACGTTTGTGTTGAAACACAAAAATAAAACGTATTACAATTGACCCTGTAAAAAGCTCACTATACAGTGGGCTTTTTTTATGCATAAAAATGCTTAAAATGGAAAATCATGAAGTTTGTTGATGAAGTTGAAATAACCGTAAAGGCTGGAAACGGCGGCAGTGGCTCCGCTAGCTTTCGTCGTGAAAAATTTATCCCCCACGGTGGCCCGGATGGTGGTGATGGTGGCGACGGTGGTGATGTTATTTTAATTGGTGATCAGGGCTTGAACACCTTAGTGGATTTTCGCCATCAACGACATTTTGAAGCGCAAAAAGGTGAATCAGGACGTGGCCGTCAACAATATGGCAAAGGTGGGAAAGATAGCATTATAAAAGTGCCAACAGGAACTGAAGTTTATGATTTGGAGACCGATGAAAAACTGGCCGATATCACTGAGCATGGACAAACGTTAGTGGTAGCTAAAGGTGGTGTTGGTGGTTTAGGTAATATGCATTTTAAAAGTTCAACCAACCGCACCCCGCGACAATTTACTTCCGGAAAACCCGGTGAGTTGCGAACCTTAAAGCTGGAATTAAAAGTACTGGCTGATGTTGGCCTTTTGGGATTTCCTAACGCCGGCAAGTCAACATTTGTAGATGCCGTGTCACAAGCCAAGCCAAAAATTGCCGATTATCCGTTTACCACCTTATATCCGGCGTTAGGGGTTGTGCGAATAGATCGCGAAACCAGTTTTGTGGTTGCTGATATTCCTGGATTAATCGAAGGTGCTGCTGAAGGTGCCGGTTTAGGTATTCAGTTTTTAAAACATTTACAACGTACCGGCTTACTATTGCACATGATTGAACTGCCTGCCTATGAAGGTATGCCAAGCCCGGTCGAACAGTTTCACCAACTGAACCATGAGTTGCTTAAGTTTTCCGCTGAGTTAAAAGATAAAACCCGCTGGTTGGTATTTACTAAGGCTGATATCACAGTACCCGAAGAAGCCCAAAAAATGGCAGAAAGCTATGTGGCGGATATAGGCTGGGATGGGCCGGTATATGTTATATCTTCGATAGCCAAACAAGGATTGGATAAACTCACCAAAGATATTGCCGATTATTTAACAGGTGGTAAAGAAGATTGGTAGGGTTGGATACCTGTTTTCTTAAACTTATCAATCTCAGCAAACAACCATTGTCGAATAATCTGCACTTTTTGATCTTGCATTGTGTTGCTGGGATAAACAAGGTAATAGGCCATTTTTCCCGGTATTTTTATATCGAAGGGCGCCACTAAGAAACCTCGATTAATGTCATCTTGAACCAATGGGGTACGACCTAAGCCAAAACCTTGATGATTTTCAACTGCCTCCAACATGGTCACCAAATGACTGAAACGGGTGCCGCGCATATTTGTGGGTGGCTTTAAACCAGCGGCTTTAAACCAGTCATCCCAGCGCTCAGTTGTGAAATCGTCGTGACATAATTCAGCGGTCAGTAAATCCTCAGGTTTTAATTGTCCCTTATAAGCTTCATAAAACGCTTTACTGCAAACCGGAAACACATCTTCTGTTAGCAAAAGCTCAGCAGTTAATCCGGGATAGTTGGGGTCATTGGTGTAACGAATGGCAATGTCACAATTATCTTTTTTAAAATCTGTCATCCATTCAAAAGAGGCAATGCGAACATCCAATTCCTTATATTGCTGCTGGAAGCGCCATATTCTTTTTGATAACCATTTAGTGGCAAATGAAGGTAATACCGAAATATTTAAGGTTCCGGCGGCATCGCGGCTAATTAATTGTCTGGTAGCGGTTTCAATATTCTCTAAAGCCTGACGAATGGTGATTAAATAAAGACGGCCCTCGAAAGTAATTTTTAAACTACGGTTTATACGATCAAATAACTTCACGCCGGTAAGGTCTTCCAGGTTTTTAATTTGATGACTTATGGCAGCTTGGGTGACGTTCAATTCTTCAGCTGCTCGCGTAAAACTGAGTAATCGGGCAGATGCCTCAAATGCTTTAATGGCGCGCAAAGGTGGGATGTGTTTATAGCGTTGTGTGGACATATCGATTAGTTTTGTTTATCAATAGCGTAAATTAATATGGGTTGTCATTTTCAGTTATAACCTTATAATACGTCATCTAAGCCTATATTGTCACTTTTAAAGCTTAAAGTACATATTAGTGAAAATAATTTGAACTTTTTAAATTATAGTGGTCAAAACAGGTAAATGAAGCATTATTCACATAATATTCATTTTAAAAATGTAAAATAACTCTTAGTAGAAATTTTTCATTGTTCCCCTTAAGAAATCGCAAGATTTCTAGTATGTGAGCTACTCACATACGCAAAGTAGCTGAGGTTTTTCCTCCCTCTTCCTCAGCGAATTGATTAAGGCGCCATCCCTTGGCGCCTTTTTTTTATCTTGAATTTACGTCTTAAAACAGCCCGTTTAAGCATGCTATACTGCATAATTTTCGAAGTTCATTATTATGACCGATTTCATTGGCGTCTATGAAAACGCCTTATCTGCCGAATTTTGTCACCATTGTATGGATAAATTTGCACAAAGTCGTGCCGTAAAACCCGGAGAAACCGGTCATGGTGTTGATTTAAATAAAAAAAACAGTCACGATTTACTGCTAAATGCTCAACCGGATTGGCACAGTGAACTCGCAACAATTCAGCAGGCTGTTCTAAATGGTTTACTACGTTATGTTAGACAATGGCCCTATGTTCTGGTTGGTGCGATTTCGTTACAGGTGCAATCACCAAAAGGACCACATCAAATAACAGCTGAAGACATCAAAACTATGGATGATGCACAGCTGTCGGGTTTAATAAAAGCAGTTTTTCGATTGGGAAATACCAACCTACAAAAATATGAGAAGCATCAGGGTGGGTATTTTTATTACCATTCAGAGTTTTACCCACATCCAAATGATCCGCAGCAAGATTCACTGCATCGGGTGTTGTTATGGATGTTTTACTTAAATGATATCTCAATCGGTGGTGAGACAGAGTTTTATTTCCAACAAAGAAAGTTGCAGCCGCAACAAGGTGCGCTGATTATCGCGCCGGCTGGCTTCACGCACACCCACCGAGGAAATCGTCCAAAATCTGATGATAAGTATATATTAACCTCTTGGCTTATGTACCGACAAGCGGCTCAATTATATGGTCAGAGGTAATAAATGCACTTGCAGTTCGTGTTAATTTCTGTATAATCGACACACTTTGAATTTGAGCGGTAATTATGAAAGTTCTGTCATCATTAAAATCAGCCAAGACTCGAGCACGAGACTGTAAGGTGGTGCGTCGCCGCGGTAAAGTTTTTGTGATTTGTAAATCAAATCCTAAATTGAAAGCCCGCCAAAGATAAATTACTTTGCGCTGAATAAACTAAAATACCCTCATTGATGAGGGTATTTTTTTGTCTGTTAATTCAGTAGAGTAACGGGTTAGGGAAGTTATTGAAATGACTTTAATTGTTATGAATAAGCATCAAGCACAGCACTTTGCGGTCTTCTGACATAAGGATATTAAAGGTTCGGGCGGCCGCCTGATTGTTTAATACCTCAAACCCAATATTGGCCTTTAACAACGGTGTCAATATGTCCGTATCAGGGAATTCAATGTGTTTTCCGGTGGCAAGTAAAATGACTTCGGGCTGCATTTTAGCCAGTTTTTTTATCAGTTTAATGGTGAGCTTTCGTACTTCTTTAAATTCAACGGGCTCTATGGCTGCATCCCAAGGAATAATAATGCTTTGGTCATAACTGCGATGATAAAAATGGCAGTTGTTGGCATTTGCTGATTTAATGATGTTTGGATGCCTTGAGATTGTTTCAGATAAATCCATAATTGCTGACTAATTATTAACGTGGTAATTCGTAAACTGGTTTTTTTGGGTTGGCGCGATACAAAGTAACGGTTTGCCCGATGCTTTGGATTTCAGTGGCGCCGCTACTGGCAATCAGTTTTTTTATTAGTTCGGGGCGATCATTTCGATCTGCTCTGACTTTAACTTTAACCAGTTCGTGGTGGTCCAAAGCTATCTCAAGTTCATTAAGAATATTTTCGGTGATGCCTTTATCCGCTACAGTGACATAAGGGTTTAAGCCGTGAGAGATGCCTTTTAAGTATTTAACAGCGGCTTTGCTGAGTGATTTATGAGTCATTCAATGGTAAAATTTCAGTGAATTCACTATTTTAACAGGAATAGCACAAAAAGCCATGTCCAGAAGTAAAAGTTCCAATCAATGGTTACAAGAACATTTCGGTGATCAATACGTAAAGCAGTCTCAAAAGGCTGGTTATCGAGCACGATCGGCCTATAAGTTACTGGAAATTATTGAAAAATATGATTTACTAGATGGGGTTCGTTCAGTGGTTGATCTAGGTGCTGCGCCGGGTGGCTGGTGCCAGGTTGTTCAGCAATTAGCAGATTCTGATCACAAGATCATTGGTTTGGATTTATTGGCGATTGAGCCTATGGACGGAGTACACTTTATTCAAGGTGACTTTACCGAGGACGCTGTATATGAGCAGCTTTTAGCGTCTCTAAAAGGTGATAAAATAAACCTTGTTTTATCTGACATGGCCCCCAATTTAAGTGGTGTAAACGCCACCGACCAACCAAAAAGTATGTATTTGGCTGAGTTGGCTTTGGACTTTTGTCGGCAGGCGCTCGAACCGAATGGAGCGCATGTGGTCAAATTGTTTCAAGGCGAAGGTTTTGACAGTCACATCGCAGAGCTGAGACAATGTTTTAAACAGGTGGTCATTTATAAACCGAATTCGTCGCGAGCACGCTCCAGAGAAGTGTTTGCGGTGGCCAAAGGCTTTAAATAAGCGTAATCGAAGAGGCATAGTTTGAATAATATAACAAAGAATATTTTATTGTGGGTCGTGGTGCTGATGGTGCTGATGAGTGTGTTCGGCAGTATGGTGCAGCCACCGCATAGTAATACCGAAGTTGCTTATTCTGAATTTATAAAAATGGTTCAGAATGGACAAATCAATGAAGTGGTGATTAACCCTGAAACCAGTGTTCATCGAAAAATTATGGCCACCACCTCCAGTGGTGAGCAGTTAACAGTTCAAGGCGGTGATGACCCGCATCTGGAAGATGATTTAATTCTAAACAACGTTAAATATTCAGTTAAAGCGCCACAACAAGATGGTTGGGGATGGCGTGTTTTCGAAACCATTTTCCCAATCCTATTATTTATCGGTTTGTTTTTCTTAATTATGCGCCACATGCAAGGCGGCGGTGGAAAAGGTGGAGCCATGAGTTTCGGCCGCTCAAAAGCAAAACTGCTTAATGAGGAAAATGCCTTGGTAACTTTTGCCGATATGGCCGGTGCTGAGGAGGCTAAGGAAGAGGTCTCCGAAGTCGTTGATTTTCTTAAAGACCCGACAAAATTTAATAAGCTGGGCGGAAAAATTCCCCGCGGTATTCTAATGGTTGGTCCTCCGGGTACCGGTAAAACACTCTTAGCTCGCGCCATTGCCGGAGAAGCTAAAGTACCTTTTTTTAGTATTTCCGGTTCAGATTTCGTGGAAATGTTTGTGGGTGTAGGTGCCTCACGGGTACGTGATATGTTTGAACAGGCCAAAAAAACAGCACCTTGTATTATTTTCATTGACGAAATTGATGCGGTTGGTCGCCAACGTGGTGCCGGTTTAGGTGGTGGTCACGATGAGCGTGAACAAACTTTGAATCAGTTGTTAGTTGAGATGGATGGTTTTGAGGGCAATGACGGCGTTATTGTTATTGCGGCCACTAACCGCCCTGATGTGCTCGACCCAGCCTTATTACGGCCCGGTCGATTTGACCGGCAAGTGGTGGTGCCATTACCGGATATTCAAGGTCGCGAAGCTATTTTAAAAGTGCACATGAAAAAAGTGCCGTTGGCTGATGATGTTAAGCCCGGTATTATTGCCCGTGGAACCCCTGGTTTTTCCGGTGCTGACTTAGCTAATTTGGTCAATGAAGCGGCGTTATTTGCAGCCCGCGAAGATGCCACAGAAATAGCCATGGAAATGTTTGATAAAGCCCGTGATAAAATCATGATGGGTGCCGAACGTCGTTCTATGGTGATGAAGGAATCTGAAAAGCGCAATACCGCTTACCATGAGGCTGGTCACGCCATTGTTGGACTATTAGTGCCAGAGCATGATCCTGTTTACAAGGTAACCATTATTCCTCGTGGTCGTGCTCTGGGAGTTACCATGTTCTTACCCGAGGAAGATAAGTACTCATATAGTAAAACAGCGCTAGAAAGCCAAATTTCTTCACTGTATGGTGGCCGTATAGCAGAAGAAATAATTGGTGGTCCCGATGCCGTTACCACCGGTGCTTCAAATGACATTGAACGCGCCACAGCTATTGCCAAAAATATGGTAACTAAATGGGGGCTTTCCGATGAGTTAGGGCCATTGAGTTATTCCGAAGATGAAGGTGAAGTTTTCTTAGGTCGTCAAGTAACCCAGCACAAAAATATTTCGGATACCACCGCTGCAAAAATCGATAAGGCTATCCGAGAATTGATTGATCGCAACTATGATCGAGCTGAAAAAATATTGAAAGAGAACATCGAAAAGCTGCATGCAATGGCCAAAGCGTTGATTAAATACGAAACCATTGATAGTAAGCAAATTGCTGAAATCATGCAAGGTAAAGAGCCTTCACCGCCAGCCGGTTGGCAGGCCTCTGATGACGATGATGACAGTTCGAATAAGCCACCAAAAAAAGATCGCTCACCAAAGCAATCTGGATTTAATGATCCTGCTGAACAAACTTAAATAACTATGCGCTGCTCGCGATTAAAACTTAATGGCTGATTTTAAAATCATGGGGGTTCTTAATGTAACCCCCGATTCTTTTTCAGATGGTGGTCACTTCACAGATTTAAAAAAGGCCACTGAGCACGCTGCCATTATGATTCAAGCTGGTGCTGATATACTCGATATTGGTGGCGAGTCCACCCGCCCGGGTGCCGAAATTATTGATGAAAACACTGAAATAAATCGGGTTGTACCCATTATTCAAGCATTGCGTCGAGACTTTCCTAATACAATCCTATCTATAGACACCCGTAAAGCTGAGGTGATGGCCGCTGCACTTCATGCCGGCGCTAATTTCATTAACGATATTAATGCGTTACAAGATGATGACGCCTTAGAAATAGCTGCCCAATACGATGTCCCAGTGTGCTTAATGCATATGCAGGGTGAGCCCCAAACCATGCAGATAAGCCCCCATTATGATGATGTTGTGCAGACTGTGTTGGATTTTTTTGCTGAACGAGTAGAGGCTTGTTTAGCTGCCGGTATTCGTATTGAGAATTTAATACTAGATCCGGGTATCGGTTTTGGTAAGACTGTTGAGCATAATTTACAATTGATTAAGAATATAGCAACCCTGAAACAAATGGGTGCCCCTATTTTAATTGGTGCTTCACGTAAATCTATGTTTAAAACACTGCTTAACCGTGATGTTGATGAACGCTTGCCGGGTTCATTGGCAGTGGCTCAATTTGCCTACTTTCAAGGTGCTGATTATTTCCGGGTTCATGACGTGGCTGCGACCCGTGATGTACTCACCATCAGTCAAATATTACTGGCAACTTAGGACTCTAATTATGCATAAAAAATACTTTGGTACAGATGGAATTCGTGGCCGAGTGGGTGGCGAAGTAATGACCGCGGAGTTTGCCTTGAAACTAGGCTATGCTGCCGGTCGAGTTCTGGGCCAAGCCAAACCCAATAAAACCATTGTCATCGGTAAAGACACCCGTGTTTCTGGCTATTTATTTGAGTCCGCTTTAGAGGCCGGCTTGGCTTCAGCCGGGGTTAATATTATTTTATTTGGTCCTATGCCGACCCCCGCAGTGGCTTGGTTAACACGCACCTTACACGCCAGTGCAGGCATTGTTATTAGCGCTTCGCACAATCCATTTTTTGATAACGGCATTAAGTTTTTTAACCAACAAGGTGAAAAGTTATCAGATGAACAGGAACTGGCCATTGAAGCGCTATTGGACGCACCAATGGAAATGGTTGATTCAGCCTCACTGGGTAAAGCCAAAAGAATGGCAGATGTGGATGGACGCTATATCGAATATTGTAAAGCCGCTGCTAACAGTCATTTGTTGGCCGGTAAAAAAATTGTTCTTGATTGTGCCAATGGCGCTTGTTACCAAATCGCTCCCCAGGTATTTAATGAGTTGGGCGCTGACTTAGTGGTTATTGGCAATAAGCCTGACGGGTTTAATATTAACCGGGATTGTGGTTCCACTGAAGTGGCCGTACTGCAAGAAAAAGTGCTCGAAAGCAAAGCGGATGTAGGTATTGCCTTAGATGGTGATGGTGATCGGGTAGTCATGGTTGATCATACGGGCAATGAAGTTAATGGCGATCAATTGATATTTTTGGTGGCCAAGCATTTGCATGAAAAAGGTACATTGAATGGGGGCGTAGTGGGAACATTGATGTCCAACCAAGGAATGGAAACCGGGTTAAAATCTTTAGGGATTCCATTTAAGCGCGCCAAGGTGGGCGATCGCCACGTCCATCAAATGTTACATAAAAACAACTGGATATTAGGTGGTGAATCATCAGGACACATATTGAATTTAACGATGGCCACCACCGGCGATGGAATTATCAGCGCCCTCATGGTGCTAAATGTGATGATTGCCACCGGTAAATCATTAAAAGAATTGGCTGAGCAAATGCAATTATACCCACAAGTAATGATCAATGTGGCACATAATGATCCCAAGCAATTATCTAAAAACAATCAATTATTAGAAGCCGCTGAACAGGTAACCAAAACCTTGGGTGATGCAGGTCGTGTACTTATTAGACCCTCCGGAACCGAGCCGAAGTTAAGGGTTATGGTTGAAGCAATCGATAAACAGCAAGCGCAACACCATGCTGAATCCCTTTCTGCCATTGCCAGCCAATTATAACTAAGTCCAAAATGAGTGAATCAATTATGAAAATGATAAAAATACTTTCGTTAAGTTTACTACTGATATCTTTATCTGCGCTTGGCCAGGAATTACCTACAGCTGAAAATGCTTGGTTACGGGCCGCACCGCCTAATGCCAAAATGTTGGCCGCCTATGTGCAATTACAAAATAACAGCGACCAAACCATTAGCTTAATTGGCGCGCAAAGTGATTTGTTTCATATGACTGAAATTCACCTTACAGTAGAAGTAGATGGCGTTTTCAAGATGCGAGAACAAAAATCCTTAGCCATTGCGGCCGGTGAAACTTTGCTGATGGAGCCGGGCGGTTTACATATCATGTTGATGATGCCTCAGACAAGTTTGGAATTAGGTCAGATGGTGGATATTACCTTGGTATATGAAACGGAAGACGGTGATCAAATAGAACAAAGCCTGCCGTTTGAAGTTAAAAAAGAACGCTAAACAATCATTTTATTATGCAGAAAAAGGACTTTTATTATCAGCTGCCACCCGAGTTAATCGCCCAGTATCCGGCTGAAAAGCGCACAGACAGTCGCTTATTGCGTCTGGACAAGAACACGGGTGTTATTGAGGACGGCCAATTTCGTGACCTATTAAGGTATTTGTCGGCCGGAGACCTATTGGTATTTAATAACACCAAAGTGATTCCGGCACGTCTATTAGGTCATAAAAGCACCGGTGGTAAAATCGAGGTTTTTATTGAACGGTTTTTAACCCAAAATAGCGCCAAAGTCTTACTCAAAGCCAATAAACCAGTCCGTTTAGGTACTCAAATTTATTTTGATAATAAACCTTTACTAACAGTGACTGCCCGTCGCGGCATGTTTTTCTTGTTGGAAACCTGTCAACAGGAGATAGACTTTGATGCCATTATGGCGGCTTACGGCTCCATGCCTTTACCCCCATATATTCAGCGACCGACAGATGCAGAGGACAGTCATCGTTATCAAACTGTGTATGCTGAAACCGCCGGTGCGGTGGCCGCACCAACGGCAGGTTTGCATTTTGATGATGGTATGTTGGCAGCCATTGAACGTGCAGGCATAAACAGTGCTTATGTGACTTTGCACGTGGGTGCCGGCACGTTCCAACCGGTTAAGACAGATAATATTCACGACCATAAAATGCATAAAGAGTGGCTACAGGTGGATGAGGATGTCGTGACTGCGGTTAATGAAACCAAAGCCTCTGGCGGTCGGGTAATCGCCGTCGGTACCACTGCAGTACGCTGTTTAGAAACAGCCGCCAGCAGTGGTCAAATCAAGCCCTATGTTGGTGACACGGATATATTTATTTATCCCG
>Ga0079224_100002267_pt1 | contig 23165 bp, 17 predicted proteins | sample Stecom2015_FD_80414 | JGI IMG/M metagenome (GOLD analysis project Ga0079224, IMG submission 80414) | Agricultural soil microbial communities from Utah to study Nitrogen management - Steer compost 2015 | ecosystem: Environmental > Terrestrial > Soil > Agricultural land | place: USA: Utah... | reverse complement strand
GGTGCGACGGGAGTCTGTGAGCTGCAAACTCCGCCTCCCCTCCTGCGTTTTGACAAGCGTGAAGTAGTTGCCGCCGCAGTGGCTGATCCTGTCGCCGGCCCAGAACTCGTACTCCGTCCACGCTGAGGCCAAATCATCCTCGATCGCGATAAGAACGCGCCCGATCCGCTCATCCAGCACCAGTTGCGGGTTCTGCTCCTTCGTTCTCCCCACGCTTGCCAGGAAGTCATCGATGCTGGTGGCGTTGATCGTTGTCGGATCCTGACGACTGTTCACGCTCAGGAGCGACACGCCCGGCATGAACGCCGCGCGCATGGTTGCCGTGTCACCGGCACGCATGGCATCGAACATCGATGCTATCACTGCGCGTACGCCGGCAGTGTCTGCGGCAACTGGCTGCTGTGCCCCTGCTACTGCGGGAATCGAGAGAGCGATGGAGGCCACGATCAGGCGTGCGAGCATTTTAGTGCAGCGAGAGTTTGAAGGTGAAACCGGCTACCCGTTTCCGGGCAGCGCATGGAGCAATCATTGAACTGCACCGCGTGATGCCTGACGCGGACCCTGCTACAGCTCGGGACTGCCACCATCCCTCCGACCCGCCAGCGCACGGTAGTAGCGCTCTATGGACTCCCGGTACTCGGGTGAGATGGCTTCCAGCCTGCGCTCCAGCGGTGCATCCCCTTCCCGGGCGACCACGGCCCTTAGCAGACGGAACTCCACCAGCTTCCATCCCTCCACCACGGCGGTCTGCAACCGACGCAGCTCGTCAGGGTCATCCGACGATCGCATCCGTTCCAGCTGCCGCATCTGCTCGAGCAATCGGTCAACATCGCCAACGTCCATACCCTGCCTGGCGAGATCGCGCCGGAGTTCCTCTCCATCGCTGCGCCTCTCCGCGAGCTCGCGGGAGCGCTGCCGGTCGGATGCAGCGCCGGACTGCGACATGCCTTGTCCACCGCCGCCGGGGTTGATCGCTACACCGCCCTGGGCTCCACCCTGCTGTTGGCCCTGCTGACCACCGCCCTGTTGCCCGTGGCCTTGTTGACCCTGGCCCTGCTGGCCTTGTTGACCCTGCTGTCCCTGGCCTTGCTGGCCTGGTTGACCCTGCTGTCCCTGGCCTTGCTGGCCTTGTTGCCCCTGCTGTCCCTGTCCCTGCTGCCCTTCCGCCCCCTGCTGCCGGTCACGCTCCTGCAGCGACTCCAGGCCCCTCACGAGCGACCGCGCGCGGTCCAGCGCCGCCGACGGGTCGCGTCCCTGCGAAGCCACCGCCTGACGCTGCGCCTCCTCCACCTGCTCTCTAACCCCCGAGATGTTCTCGGCGATCATTTCCTCGAGCGACGTGGCACTCCTGCCGTCGAGCACTCCGAGTCGATCGGCCGAGTACCTGAGCTTGTCCGCAATACGATCATTCCTGATCGAGTTGGCTGCGGCCTGCGCCGATCGTGCGGCCTCGGGCTGATCCGAACGGCTCTGTCGTGAGACCCGATCCAGCTCGCGCTCCAGTGCCTCCAGCGCCTCCGCACGCGCAAGGCGGTCCTGCTGTGAAGACTGCCTGGACTCCTGTGACTCTCGGGCAGCCGCCGCCTCACGCGCAGCACGCCCAACGGCAGACCGCTGGTCATTCTCGAGACGTCTCGCAGTTTCCGCAGCACGTTCAAGCGACTCGGCTGCCGATGCCGAGCCTTCGCGGTCGAGCGCCCGTGTTGCTTCACGAAGCCTGTCAAGCGCCTCCGCCGACTGACGCGGATCTCCCTGAGAGGAGTTTGCAGCTGCCCGGCGCATTGCCTCGGCAGCATCTCGCAGGCGCTGCGCTCCTTCCTGAAGAGCTGGCGACTGGCGCTCTCTGGCCAACCGCTCCAGCCTTCGCGCTTCCTCCTCTGCCTCCTGGGCACGTGCACGCTGCGAAGTGGAGCCTGACGATCCGCCACCGCTTGCCTGCGCGCCCGCCCTGGCGAGCGAGTCCAGGAGGCGGCGCGCTTCCTCATTTTCGCGCTGCTGGCGCGCAGCGAGTTCACGAAGCCGTTCACGAAGCTCGTCTACCTCACGGTCCAGATGCGCTTCCTGCTCGGCGCTGCGAGCGAGTGTCTCGTACTGATTGCGCAGCCTGTCCGTTTCCAGGCTGAACAGGTCGGCGAGGTCTTCTGCATTCTGCTGCTCCCCGCCGCCTCCGCCACCACCTGCCTGCGAGCCGAAGTTGACCGTTACTTCGTTGAACAGAGCATCCGCGCGCTGAGCATAGGCCAGAGCACGCCGGGCATGCAACAGGGCCCCGTCAGCGTCACGCTGCGTGAGGCGCGCCTCCGCGTCCTTCATGGCAGATGAAGCGGTGTCGAGCGTTGCGGCGAGCATTACCATCGTGGAGTCGCCAGACAGGAACCCGCGCTGCTGAATGCGGCCCACCAGTTCCCGCACCTCGCCCTCCAGCCTCCCCTGCGACAGGGCGAGGGTTGCCACGCGCTCGCGGAATTCGGATTCGCCCGCACGCGAGCGGTCTCGTGAGGCGTTGTAGGTTCCGGCGACTATCTCCCGCTGAACGCGAACGATGTCTGATGGCTGCTCACCGCCGCCCTGTCCGCCCGGCATGCCTCCCGACTCTCCCTGTCGGTATTCGCGCGAGAACGGGCGTATGGTCACGAAGAAGATGTCACTCTGCGCGGACTTCGGCCCCTTCACGCCATCCGCGTCGCGAGCACGCGCGTGATATGCAACCAGGTCGCCGGGCTGCAGTTCCAGCTCCTCAAGGTAGAAGGTATGGCCGGCAGACACCTCACGTCGTCCAGGTGACCCGCCTCGCCATAACGGCACGACCTGGTCATCCCCCCCGTTCACCGAGTACACGAGTTCGAGTGATGAAACTCCGAAGTCATCGCTCGCCTCCGCTTCCAGATACAGTTCCTCCAGCGTGGTGGCCTGAATGTCCCGCCCGGGACGCCTCATGTGCACCAGCGGTCCGGCGTCAGGCAGCACGTCAATCACGTAATCCAGAGACGCCGGATGCCAGCGACCATCGGCAGACTGCAACTCCACGCGATAGAAGCCTGGCGCCCTGACCGTCATGCTTCCCACCAGCCGGTCACCGCTGTCCGGCACCGCCAGAGAGACGGTGTCTGCACCCTCGACTACAATGCGGCCAGCCTGAGCGGGAATCGTGGTCTCGACTGACAGTTGCACCGACGTGCCGGCCACGGCGGCGATATCCCCGCCGTTGGCAACCGTGTCCGGTGCGAGGCCTGTGTACGCGGGATAGGTGTACGCCAGGTCCAGCTGCGACACGTAAGGCAGTGCGCTAACCGTGATGCGGAATCGCGCAGAACGGATGCCGCCGGCTTCAACGTGGTAATCGGTGAGCGTGTCGAGATCGAACAGGCGTGCCGTCCACCTGCCATCGGAATCCTGCGCCATGCCTACGCGCTCCTCCAGCCCTGTCTCCCAGCCGCCGCGCAGCACAATCAGCATTGCGTCCGATGCATCGAAATTGCCGGTGGTGGCAACGACCGCGAGGTCTGCATGCACCGGCAGATTGATGTTTCCCGGCTCCACCTGTATGAATGGAAGCGCACTGGCCTGCTCACTGCCCGGAACTGCCAGGAGCAGGCTCATTGCGCGACGCAACTCGGGCGGCCCGCCAGCAAGCATGCCTGCGAGCAGCGCAACAGCGCAGGAGAGAGTGCCGGCAGATACGAGGTCAGCCTTCACATCCTCTTTTCTTCGTCCTTTCGCAAGTTCGGCGCGCGCGGCGGCATCGCGTCCAAGCCGCGCGGCAAGCGCGGGCGCCGTGTCTGCTGTACGAGGATCCGCTGCGGTTACCAGCGCTCCGTCCAGGCCCGGATCTACTTCCTCCACATACCGGGCAATCTCGGCCCTGGCAGGACGTTTCGCGAACGCGAGAGCGAGCGCACCCGCAACGAGAAGCAATGCGGCCGCAAGCAGGGACAATCGTGCTGTGCCGATAGTGCCTTCGTCGAAGCCTGACGACCTTACGATGATGGCAACTGCCAGGAGCACCACGATGAACGCGCTAACCGCAACCGCAAGCAACCGAAGCATGCGTCTGCGCCGCCACCTGCGGAGCGCGGCGTCGAGCGCGGAGTCCAGTGATCGGACTGCAGCTCCTCTGACAAGTGTGCTCATGGCCTCGCTCCTCTGCCTGTGACCTGCGTTGGCACGTGCGGACGCGCCAACCTGTTCGCCAGGGCCCCTTCTGCGGCAAGCATCAGGCCTGCCGCGAGCAGCGCCCACCACCACATCTTCTGCTCTCGTTCAACCTCCACCCTCGCCTGCTCCGGGGCAATGACCGACTGTTGCGGAGACATCTCCTCTTCCGCGGTCACGGATGGGACGATCTCATCTACACTGAGATGCTCGCCGATCCATTCCTCGGCCGGCACGTTCACGGCCAGCTGCATCGCGCTCTCGGCGCCGCTTCCGCGCCGCACCTCATAAAAGCCCGGCACTCCGAGACGAGCGACAGCCGCGCCGCTCACCACCTTCACCTCTTCACGTTCGCCATCAGGAAGGGCCAGGGTGAGAACCTCGCCTTCAGAAGGTGGGCTTCCGCGCACCGACCTTGCCGCCACCAGCGCCGCGAGGTCCACGAGGTCGCCAGACTCGAGAAACGACGGCGGCGGCTCGCTGCCCATGGCCCGTACCGCAATTCCGTGCGACAGCGGTACGAAACCAGGATGACGTACAACGCTGTTCCACCGGTCGTCCAGAGTGGAAGCCCAGACCAGAATGCGTCCTCGACCCATCGGCTGCTCAACGAGGAGTGGTGAACCGTCGTCTGCGCGAACGAGAACCTCGCTGCCCTGGGCAGGCACGAGCCTGTGATACCGAATGACTGACGCACCTGGCAGGGATATCGCCGCCGCGCGCCTGGCACCGGCAAACGCAGGGTGGCTTGCATCCACCGTTGCTACGGTGCCGGTGGCGCGCTCCACCAGCGAACCGCGAGACAGTCCGGCCGCCGAGGCGAGCGCGGCAGGCAGGTCAGCGGCTTCCGGTCCTAACGACATGACCAGTCCGCCCCCATCCTGCACCCACTGCAGCAGACGCTCGGCGTCTCCGCTCGCGACGGACATCCCGTCCAGCACCAGCACGGGAATCTCGGCAAGATTGCGAGCAGGCGGCAGCGTTCCGCGCCACACGGTCACATCGATCGGCGGCGTTTCGGATGCGCGAAGTGCAATAGCCATATAGCCGTCAGACGCAGATCGCGCCGAGCGTACCACGGCGATTTCGGGCAACGGGTGCCGCTCCAGTATCAGTCGAACTGCATCGTCAGGCCCGCCCGGACGCAGCGGTATGCGCGCGCGCAGCGGGCGCTCCGGCAAAGGGATGGATGGGAACGTAAACAGGTTGCCCGATCCGGCACTGTCTGCCCTTCCTGCTTCACGACCGTCCACCTCCAGCGACCACTCGGCCTGCCCTGTGGCCCGCACCTGCACTGTAGCCAACTCCCTTTCGCCACGAAGCGAACTGCTGAAGTCAACCATGGTGGGCCGCACCGACGGTGATCCGTTCAGCTCACCGCTACCAACCGGCACCACGCGAAGCCGGGTACCGGCCGGCAGCACCGCGTTCTCCGCCGGAGACCAGCCCACACTCTGCAGGTCTCCAATCAGCACGATCTCAGCCTCGCTGCGTTCGCCGTCCGCAACAAGTCGCGACGCCATCTGCAGGGCGGGGGCATAACGAGTTGCTCCGCCGTCCGGTTCCAGGCCTCGCACCACTCCCTGCAACAATCCGTGATCGCCGGTAAGCTCCGTCATGGCATGGGCCCGGTTGCTGAACGTGACCACAGCCGCGCGATCCCTGCCGCCGAGTGCACTCAATTCATTCAGGGCTGCCGCCCTCATCGCTTCGAATCGGCCATCCACCTGCATGCTGGGAGAAACGTCCAGCAACAGCACGACATCACGCCCGCCGTCCAGCAACCCTTGCGGCAGCACACGCTCCATTACCGGACGCGCAAATGCGAACACGAGCAGCAGCACTACCCCAATGCGCAGCGCGAGCAGTATGAGGTTATCGAGCCTCCGCCTGCTCGCGTCAGGCGGTGGTGAGCCGCGCAGGAACATGAGCGACGGAAACACTATCACGTTTCGTCGCTCACGCTTTCGCAGGTGCAGCAACAGCGGAACTGCCGCAGCGAGCCCGCCGAACAGGAAGAGAGGCGCCAGGAATGACATCAGCGAATTCTGCCCAGGCGTTCGCGCTCAGCCAGGTAGCGATGAAGTGCATCGCCCAGTGGCTGGTCCGTGGTAAATAGTGCAGTGTCAATCCCCCGCCCTCGGAGTGCACGCTTCACCTCGCCCACATGCCGCTCGATCTCCTCCCTGTACCGCTCCCTCACGTCAGGCGCTGACAGCGGAAGTTCCTCGCCGGTTTCAGCATCCACGAACGTTGCCGCCTCCGCATACGGCAATGCCAGCTCTGCCGGATCGAGCACATGCATCGCGATCACCTCGCCCCCGTGTGCGAGCAGTGCTCCCACCGCCTCCGCCAGTTCGTCCGGCGGGCTGTAGAAGTCGGATACAACTACCCAGATGCGCCTGCGACGTGAGGTTGCGGCTGCAGCACGCAGTGGCTCGCGGAGCCTTCCGGCACCCTCCGCAGTGGCTCTTGCCAGATGCTGCAGGATGAGCGGAACGTGCTTCAGCGACGGTGGAATCACCTGCTGGACATCTCCACCGAACAGCACAAGGCCAACCCTGTCTCGCTGCCGTGCCGAAAGGTGTGCGAGGCAGGCAACGAGAATGCGCGCATAGTCCAGCTTCGAATGCGAGCCGGAGCCGAAGCGCATTGAACCCGAGGTATCGACCGCGAACATCACCTCCGTGTTGGTTTCCGCTTCGAACTCGCGCACATGCAGTCGATCCGTGCGTGCATAGATCCGCCAGTCAACTCGCCGAATGTCATCGCCCGGCTGATAGGTTCGATGCTCGGCAAAATCGGTTGACACGCCAAGGCGCGGCGACCGGTGCAGCCCGGACAGGAACCCGTCCACTACTGCACGAGCCACCAGCTCCAGATCATCGATTCTCGCGAGAACCGCCGGATCCAGGAGCGAGGCCGCCAGTCGAGGTACCGTTGACGCACTCATCGGGTTGCCGGTCAGATTCCCGAGCGTGCCGGCCGCACCGACTTCACCACGTCGGCCACGATCTGGTCTACCGTCACGTTGTCGGCCTGCGCCTGGAAGTTGCGAAGCACGCGATGGCGAAGCACCGGGGCAGCGAGCGCACGAATGTCATCGTACCCTACGTGTGCACGCCCGTGAAGGAGCGCGCGAGCCTTGCCACCAAGCACGAGATTCTGCGCGGCGCGCACGCTTGCGCCATAGGACACATACCTGCTGACAAGCTCCGGGCTTCCGGGCGCTCCGGGACGTGTGCGCCTCACGAGCTCAACGGCGAATTCCACAACCTCGTCCGACACCGGGATGCGCCTCACGAGCCCCTGGTACTCGATCAGGTCGTCGCGCTCGAGTACCCGTCGCAATTCGGGCTTGCGGCCACTGGTGGTACCGCGAACGACCGCTACTTCGTCTGCCGCCGACAGATAGTCCACTACCACCTGAAACATGAATCGATCCAGCTGAGCCTCCGGCAGAGGGTACGTGCCTTCCAGTTCGATCGGGTTCTGTGTGGCGAACACGAAGAACGGCTCCTCCAGTTCGTACGTGCGTCCCTGCACGGTTACGTGCCGCTCCTGCATGGCCTCCAGCAAAGCGGACTGAGTTTTCGGAGGCGTGCGATTGATCTCGTCTGCAAGCACAACGTTCGCGAACAGCGGACCCGCAACGAACGTCAGGTGTCGCCCGCCTTCCTCATCCTCCTGGATTATGTCGGTTCCAGTGATGTCCGACGGCATGAGGTCCGGCGTAAACTGGATACGGTTGAATTTCAGGTTCAGGACTCTCGCGATCGTGCTTACCAGGAGCGTCTTGGCCAGTCCCGGAACACCGACAATCAGGCAGTGCCCACCGCCGAGCAGTGCGATGAGGGTCTGCTCCACAACGTCGTCCTGCCCCACGATAACCTTGCGCAGCTCGCTAACCACTGCGTCGCGGGAGCGTGCCAGCCGGTCGGCAAGTGCAGCATCATCGGCATTCGAAGTCACACCCGATTCGGGGGTTATCGGAGTTGAAGTTGAAGTCACAGGCTAATAATCGAGAGAGTGGACGGCGTGGACACGGCGGACCGTAACGCGGGATCGTTAAGCATCGCTGCGGGTTCGAGCAGCATGGACATACGGCTAGTGAGTCAATGCGTAAATCACGTAATTGACGCCGAGCTTGTAGGCCTCGTTGGAAAGCTCGATCGGGAGGAATCCCTGGTCAGACCACTCCCAGTAGTCGCCAATGTCATTGTTGTAGTTGGCAATGAAGAGCAGCCTTCCTGCCGGGTCATTGTTCTCGAACATTCCCCAGAACTCCGAGGGCGTGCCGCGGTTGGGATCACGGAAGTCCAGTGATTCAATCCGGAAAAAGGAGTCGAACACCGGATGAGACGCGTCCAGCTGCACGAGTCTCTGGTCTGGAAACACCCGGCGCACCTGCTCTTCGAAGTTCATCCAGTGGCGACCACCTATGAAGTCGTCGAAGATGATGAAGCCGCCCTTGTAGACATATTCGCGAAGCGCTGCAACTTCTTCGTCGTTCGGCCACCAGAAGCCCGGCTCACAGAGATAGAGCACTGGATGGCGAAAGATCTCGGGGTCGGTGAGCGTGAGAACGTTGCTGCCCTGCAGGTGAACGTCCATGATGCTGATTTCCTGCAGGATTCGCGTGAAGTTCCGCTCGGCCCTGGGGTAATCATGGTTCCACTTGAGGTCTCCCCTGCCGCCGAAGAACCCGCGACCGCCGCCGCCGCCGCCGTCACCCACGTCGAACTTCACACGCGCGAACGTGAAGCGGCCGTCGTACGGAATTGTATCCAGAATTTCGGTTGCATCCCGCTGCCGAAATCGCTGGGCAGACAGACTCGCGGCCACCGTCACCACGGCCGCCGCAGCCATTACAAGATGTCGAGCTCTCATGGAGACCTCTCGGGTGTGTTGCCCGACGAACGAAGCTCGAGCAATAGATCCTGTGCATCTGCAAAATTCGGAGCAATTTCGAGAGCACGCAGCACCTCGCTGCGGGCCTCCCGAAACTGCCCTGCGTCACGAAGCGACAGCGCGAGTTCGTACCGCGCACCTGCCATATCCGTAGGCTTCAGTGCAACCAGCGCACGTCGTTCCCGGACCGCCAGATCATGCTTGCCTGCGGCACTTGCGGCAGCAGCCAGTCGGGAATGCACCTCTGTATCGTAAGGCAGGAGCCAGACTGTGCGGTCGAGCGGCGCGACGGCGCGACCCGAATCCCCTCGCCCTTCGTAAAGCGATGCAAGGAGAAGGTTGGATTCATGATCCGTTTCGGCCAGGGAGGTATGCTGCTCCAGCAGGCTGATTGCAGCAGTGGTATCGCCGATTGCGAGCTGTGCTGCAGCGGCCAGCGCTCGAGGCGCATTCACACCACCATAGTCAGGCAGGGCCTCGATAGCCTCTGAAAGCGGGACCAGTGCCTCACGCGCCCTGCCGGACTGCAACTCTCGCGCACCCCGGGCTGTCGCCTCCACGAACGCCTGAACGGAACGCTCCGGGTTCCCATTGAGCACAGCCGGAAAACGCTGCTTCATCCACGCGTCGAAGCCGGAATCCAGTTGCTCAGCGCTCAGCTGCAGTGCGCTATGCATAGCCTCATCCTGGCTGACCCCTCCGGCAAATGCCTTCACGAAGGCAGGAAGAGCCTGATCACCCCTGGTGTCGGCAATGTACTCGGCAACGAGCGACGCGAGGGTGTAAGCCTGGCCCAGACGCGCTGGAGTTCCGGGATTGGCGAATGCCTCTCCAAGCCGGGAGGGAGGTGGAAGACTGTCAGATGCATAGGCGAGCAGCATGGCCGGATCCGGCCTGGAGCCAAAGCCGGGCCTGGCACGTCGCTCCTCGTAAACCGAAATGCCCTCAGAAAGCCATCTGGGAACCTTGCCCTCGCTCAGGCCGAGGGTGAAAGTGTGCGCGAGCTCATGCCATGCTGTGGAGCCGTAGTTGAACTGCCCGCTCTCGCGTGCGGCAGGGGAATCCATTGCCAGAACGTCACCGAAGCTCACCCCGAGTGCGCCAAGCCCCGCCAGCCCGACAGTGCGAACGGAAAAATCTGCATGACGCCGATACAGCTCGAGCCTCACCGGGCCATCAGGAACGTAGTCGTAGCGGCTGGACAGGGAATCGAAGGCAGCAGACAGCAGGCCGAGCAGGTAGGGAGCCATGAGATCTGCTTCCTCGCTTTCAACCATGAGAACGAAGCGATCGTCGCTACGCTCCTCGAAGCGGTCGAAGCTATCCAGCAGGTCCAGCGTATTCTTGGTCCACGGGTCGTAGGGATCGCCGGCGAAAGCGGTTTCCAGGGCGGTTCTGGCGGAGTCCACCTTGCCAATTCGCAGCAGGTTCACGCCGGCAACCGCGTGTGCGCGCCACTGTCTGGGATCCACACGTGCACCCTCGAGCGCCAGCCTGGCCGCCTCGCCGTACCGCCTGACGCGGGCAGCATACTCGGCAAGTATGGCGTAGAACTCCCCGGCGGCAGCACCCGATTGCCGAGCGCGCGATTCCACCTCGCGTACGGCTTCGGAATCGCCGACCAGCAGGTGTGATGCAGCGAGCACCGCCAGGGCCTCCGAGTCCGATGCGTCCACAGCGAGTGCAGCCTCTGCCTCACGCTGTGCGCTCTCCGCGTTCTCCGCATCAATGAAGAGCAAACCGGCCTGCGCGCGGCCACGAACGGATTCCGGTGCCAGTTCGAGTACCAGCTCAACGAGGGAGTCGGCACCGGGCTGATTCTCGAACCGTCTGCGTCTTGCCTCCGCCAGTAAAGCCTGAGGGTGTCGCGGATTTTTCTCCAAAGCAGCAGTCGCGGAAGTGCGTGCGTCCGGCGCGTTGTACTTGGAAAGGAACAGGTCTGCAAGCGCGGCCTGAACACCAGGATGATCCGGCTCGGACTCGAGTGCCCTGTCCAGTACCGCCAGAGCGTCACGAAAGCGCTGCGGGTCCAGTCGGCCTGCGCGTTCGTGTGCCGCGGCTACGACGATCAGTGCGTCCGGATCGAATGTTTCGCGGCCTGCAAGGATCGCGCGTTCGTCCAGGGCGTGCGCATCGTCCCAGCGACCCTGTCTCGCAAGCACGCTGGCGAGTGCCGCCAGTACGCGCGCGCTGTCAGGAGAGGCGGCTTCGAGAGCGGCTCGATAAGCCTGTTCGGCCAGCTGAACATTGCCGCGTGCTGCGGCAACATCGGCTACCAGGGCAGAATCTGCGGGCGCGCGACTGGCGTAGTCCGCAGCGACAGCCTCGGCGTCAGCGTGCCTGGCGAGTTCCAGGAGTACATGAGTGTGCGCCCGACGCTCCTGCCACGAAGGTTCATTGCGCGCGTTGCGTGTGAAGATCGCAACTGCACGATCGTAGTCTCCGGCTCGCCACAGATCCACTGCGTCAGTGCCCGTGCCGCCGCTTGCCTGCGCCGAGCAGTTGCTGACGAACATGACGAGTGCCAGAAGGGCAAACGGGAGCCAGAGACGCCTCACGATTCCTCTCCCGGTGGCTCGAGCGCGCGCCTAATCTCCGCAAGCCTGGTGATCAGCGCCTCCAGTTCGCGCTCGTAGTCAGTGCTGTCCATGGTTGCCCTCCGTGCGCGGAGGGCCTCTATCGCCTGCTCGACGCGCCCACGCTCGGCAGCCAGTGAGTCAGCAGCGGGAGAGTTGCCTCGCGCGGTAACAGTGGCGGCAGACAGAAAGCGTGACATTGCCACTCGGCCGTCTGGCGCTGCCTGGCCTGGCTCCGTGCTTCCCTCGCCGTCACCGTTGTCGTCCAGCACCGCGTGCTCGGTCTGCAGCGTTCCGGCCGACTCGTACTCACGCTGTACTTCGCGAGTGGCGTGAATGAACGCTTCCAGAATGGAAACGCGACCGTCCTTGTCCGCATCGCCGGCCGCATTGGAGAACGCCTGGGCGAAGTGCTTGTGAAATACGCTTTCGTTGCGTTCGAAGGGTGTGCGGGTGGCAGCAACCACCACCCTTCCGGGTGCAGCCAGGGCTGGCACCCAGCCGCCGGCAGCGCTCGCCGCCACGACAATCGTGAGGCGCCTGCCAGTGAGGGCGACGATCTCGGTTGCGAAGGAGGTGGCGTCGATGTCCGGCCCGGTGAGGTTGAAGGCATTCCCTTCCCCGGCGCTGCCGTGTCCAATTAGCACGATAGACACGTTGTCGCCCTCGCGAGTGTCGGTCGCCAGGCGCCTGATGGCGGCGACGAGGGTTTCGCGTGTGGCGCGTCCGTCGGCGTCCGACATGCTGGCGGAACCACTGAGCACGGTTGCCTGGCCCGAGGGTAATGCGGCGGCAGCGCGGAGGGCGCGTGCGGATGCGGAGAACTGTTCGGCGAAGCGTGGTTCGCCTGCGGCGCCGGTGACGACCAGGAGGAAGGTGCGCGGTGCCTGTGCCTCGGCGCGGGGCCCCCCCCCCAACAACAACGCTGCCACTCCCGCAGCAACAGCGCACAACCGTCGCAGCGCACCCAGGCTCATTCCCACGCTCCCGGCAACTCCAGCAACACCACGCCTCATGCCAGTCCCCTCCACCGCCTGTACCCCCAATCCGCACTCAGCACCGCAAGCAACGCGAACAACATTGCCGGCGCATCCCACAGATCCTTTCGCTCACGGGTTGTCGCTCCCGCCGATGCGTACACGATCTCCCTCGGCAGTGCCTCCACCGATGTCATGTCGTACGCGCGACCGCTGGTGGCGCCCGCCACCCTTGCAAACGTCTCGCGGGCCGGGGCCACGTCGTAGAACTCGTCGCGTGATTCCTCCACGGCGAACGACAGGTTGTCGTACTCCTGCGTGCCGTCACTGGCCAGGGAGGACACCCGCACAGTCCAGAGACCACTCTCCTGCGGGCGGAACGAACTCGTGTAGCCGCCATCGCTATCCGCGATGAACGCCGTTTCCGAAACCACGCCGGCCGGGGAGGTTACCGTGGCGGTCACCAGCGCGTTCGCGACCGGCGCAAAGCGACCATCCGTTGCCATGGCATGCATCTCGATCTCTTCGCCCGGCTCGGTAGTCGCACGTGCAACCGTGCTCGTCAGGCGCCCGGGCGAGTCACCCGCCAGCCAGCGCAGCAACTGCCGCCAGAATGTCTCATGCGACTGATCCTCGAGCGACATGTCGGCGTGCATCTGCCAGATCCAGGAATCCTGCGAAAGCAGCACGGCCGTGCGTCCGGCGCCGAATCGCTGATACGCCAGCAGAGGCTCCGCCGCACCAGACGCTCCCGACAACAGCGCTACCGCACCGGCCTTCAACGCTCCCGTTCGGTTAACCACCGTTACGGCCGGCATCGAGCGCCAGCGTCCCTCGGCGGAGTCTGCAGATGCACCGAGCCGCACGGCTGCATGCTCCCTGCCGGCAGCCGTCATTCGCGGGAACACCGTGTCCAGCATTCCCGACGGAGACACCTCGGGCAGCACCAGCGGCGACAGCACCCCAACCGGCGTGTTGGCAAAGCCGCCCTCGCCAAGCGCACGGCGTCCGCCCAACAGCAACAGGCCACCGCCTCTGGCACCGACAAAATCCTCGATCATCCGCAGCTGTTCAAACGAGAATTCGCTCGCTTCCACGCTGCCCAGAATGATCGCGTCATAGTCGAAGAGGTCTTCGCGTGAGCTGGGAAAACCGGCGGCCAGTTCAACACTGTCCTGAACGCCCAGGCGCAGGTACTTGTCCTCCGCGGTCCGTTGGAGCAGCACCATCTGCAACTCACGGTCATCCGCAACTGCCTGACGTACGAACTTCGGCTCGGGCCTCGGTTCGCCCTCGAAGTACAGCACGCGACGCGGGGTCGCGTCCACTCTCACGACTGCCAGGCGCTGGTCGTTGCCGGAAACCTGATCACCGGTCACCTCCGACACCCGAAACCGGATTCGCCGCGATCCCTCCTCGTGCATCGGCACCGGGAGACCAACGCTCGCCCTGCCTGAGCGCGGCAACGTTACCTCTCGTGTGGCAACAACACGACCTTCGTCTTCAGCCAGAACGCGCACAGTAGTTCCGGCAAGACCGCGGTGCTCCAGCGTCACCCTGGCGTCTGCCGCCGAACCCCGCATGGCGCGCTCGGGAATCTCGATGGCCGCAACCGTAACGTCCCGGGTGGGCTCGCCGCCCGCCAACACCGTAAACACCGGCACATTTTGCGCGCGCAGTGAACGGAGCGAGCGCGCCAGGTCTCCCGCTGCGTCGTCGCCACCATCCCCGATCACCACCATGCCCGCAAGCGGCTGACCATCCAGCTCTGCGGCAACGCTCTCCAGGGCATTCGCCAGTGCAGTCCTCGGCTGGCTGAAGTCCAGGTCTGCCGAGCTGCGTACGCGGCGAACGTCGTTGCCGTATCCGTACAGCCGTAGCTGAAAGCGATTGCCGAGTGATGCGAGCAGGCCGCTGTCCGCCGCGAGCAGTGCGCGCACCGCATCTGCCCTGCTCACCCCGTGCTCATCGGGCACGAGCATACTACGCGACTCATCCACGAGCACCGCAAGCAGGTTGCCTCGCGAGGCAGACTCCGCCACCACTACCTGCGGCTGCATGAGGCAGAGAACCAGCAGCACGACCGCTGAGACACGCAGAACGCCAAGTATGGCGCGATCACGCGGCCGGCCGCGCACCTGTCGGGTGAGCAGGGCCGCCGCAGCGATCAGTGCCACCACCCCTACCAGCAACACGATCGCACGCGCTGCTCCAGCGGTGCCAAACGAGATCTCACCTCGTTCAAACACCACGGGCCGATACTTGAAGAGCAACTCGACGAGGGCGTCGAGGGAGCCATTCATCTGCAGCTATCCTCCCGGGCGGGGTTCAGTTGCAAGAATACGGCATGTACCGCATGAACGCTGCCTTCCGGCGCAGTCCGGCAGGGTGAGCGGTGGTGTCCGGCCTCCGATTTACTCCCTATCGCTGGCTGAGCGCACGCATCAGGCGCACGAATCTCTCGGGAGGCAATTCCTCCGGCCTTGCCTCATGAGGAATGCCTTCCAGCTCCAGCACTCGCTCAGCACCTTCCACATCGAGCCCGGCAACGGTCCGGAGTACTCTCCTCATCTGCTTGCGTCGCAGCGCAAACACCGAAAGTACAAGGTTGCGCAGTCTCTCCTCCTCGTCGGCCTCCACCAGTGGCACCGCGCGGGGTTCTACGAGCACGACGGCAGAATCCACCTTGGGAGGAGGAGCGAAGGCCCCAGCGGGCACCTTCATCACGATGCGTACACTTGCCAGTGCCTGGAGGTTCACGGAGAGGGCACCGTAGTCTCCACTGCCGGGGAGCGCCACCATTCGGCTGGCAACCTCCCGCTGCACGAGAAATACCGCTCGCTGCGGACGCGGATGCTTCAGCGCATGGAAGAGGATTGGCGTGGTGATGTAGTAGGGCACATTGCCCACCAGCACGAAGGGCCCGCCGGCCAGTGCGGCGAGGTTCGTTTCAAGAACGTCGCCTTCCACGATGGATACCGAGGGCTGGTGGGAGTACCGATCCCTCAGTAGCGCGGCCAGGTCCCGGTCCAGCTCGATTGCCACCAGTCGCCTGGCGCGCACGGCCAGCAAGTCCGTGATCGCTCCACGTCCGGGACCGATCTCAACCACACACTCGGCGTTTTCCGGAGCCAGCACGTCCACAATCCGCTCGCGAACGGTGCGGTCCATGAGGAAGTGCTGACCGAACCGCTTTCGTGCACGGTGTGGACGGGCGTCCGAGCCTGGGCTGTTTGGACCGAGCGGGCGGCTCGCCTGTTGATCCGGTAACGAGCCGTCTCTCTCGGAATCGCCGCTCAACTGCGCGCCACCACGAGGGTGAGATCATCGCGCCGCGGAGTGGTTCCCGCGTGCTGCTCAACGAGCCTGAACACCAGGTCCACGATCGTGCCCACCGGAGCTTCTCGTTCGGCCGCAACAAGCTCCAGCACGGCATCTTCGCCGAGCCTGTCGTCCGCCTTGTTGCGCGCGTCGCTCAGTCCGTCGGTAAACAGCAGGAGCAGGTCGCCTTCCGTCCAGGCCACCGTATTCGCCCGGGGTGGCGAATCCACCATGCCCAGGGGCGGGTCGGTGGCGCCAAGTCGCACGGCGGTGCCGCTGCGCGATACCAGAAAAGCGTGCGGGTGCCCTGCATTCGCGTACCGAAGCTCGCCCGCTCGCCTGTCAACCACGCAGTAGAACAGCGAGATGAACATCTCGGTGCTTGTGAGCTCCTCGTGCAGCGAATCAAGCAGCGCGGCGAGCACCTCGGCGGGGTCAGCGGTGTCGCGCGCATGAATGGCGGAGGCACTCATTGCCAGCGCCATTATCAGCGCCGCACGATATCCGTGACTGGACACGTCGCCCAGCATTATGCCAACGCGTCCCTCGCCGAGCCTGAACAGGTGGTAGAAGTCACCGCCCACGCTCTCCGCAGGCACCACTCGTGCGGCAACCTCCGCGACCGGCGAGAGCGCCCTGGGGTCCGGCAGCAGCCGCATCTGAAGGTCATGCGCCAGGCGCATCTCCTGCATGAGTCGCTGCTGGCTGAGTGACTCGCGCACCAGTCGCGAGTTCTGAATGGCGGTTCCGATCTGTGTGGCGATGGCCGCAATCAGCTTGAGGTCGCCTGCAGTGAATTGCTCACGCGATCTGCGGTCGCTCAGGTTCACCACTCCAAGCGTCACCGGCCCGTCAGGCGCGGTCCACTGGATCGGAACGGACAGCATCTGTCCGCGACGGTACGGCCTTTCCGCCGCACACGTGAGTTCTTCCTCTCCAACGATCAGCGGGTGTCGTGAACGAAACACCTGTGCGGATGCGCTGTCGGGGTTGTCCACCGAAATAGGCGTAATCGCGGCCTCCAGTTCCGGGCGTGCAACCACCGCGTGCAGCGTGTCGGTAGCACGATCGTGAACCAGAATGGCTCCGCGCCTGGCACCTACGGTTTCGGCGATCTCCTTGAGAATCGTGCCTGCCGCTTCCTCGAGGGTAACGGTGCGGCCGAGTATCTCGGAGATGGTGTAGAGGAGGTTTATCTCCTCGTATCGTTCGGCAAGTTCGAGCGCTGCGTGCTCAACTTCCCGATTCGTTTGCAGAACGTGAGCAACGATGGGCGAGAGCAGGCCTATGACACTGCGTGCCTCCATCCTGCTGTCCCCGTTGGGGCGCACTGCAAGCCATCCGGCAACGGATGCCGGAAGTGCGGCCACGAAGACGTTCTCGTGAGGCGCAGCGAGTGCAATGGGCGCTTCGCTCTGGGGAAGTGATTCCACAGCGGGCAGTGCTACCTCCGACAGTGCTCCGGCGGTGTGAATCAGCTTGTTGTCGCCGTTGTCCATCCACACCGCTGCATCGCAGCCGAGGCTCTCTGAAAAGCGCTGGATCAACGACTCCAGGTCGGACGTCATGGGCGGCGCAGCGTAAGGCGCACCACATTGCCTCCGTCGTCAAAGCGCTCAACCCTGTCCATCAGAGCACGCATCAGGAACAGCCCTCGACCGTCCTCGCGCATCAGCTCCTCGGGTCGAGTTGGATCGATCAGGTAATCCTGCAACTCGAATCCACCACCTTCGTCCCGTACCTCCAGCACGAGTTCGCGACGGTCAACCGATACTCGAACGAGCACCGACTTGCCGGCGTCTTCCCCATTGCCGCGGAGGATTGCATTGGACAGCGCTTCAGCCAGCGCAACCGGAATGTTCAGTGCGCAATAACGTTCGGGGAAGTTGAAAGCCATGCACTCGTCGCGCACCACCTCCACCACTTCCTCGATGCAGTCAACATCGCTCGGAATTTCCAGTTCCAGTCGCGCCCAGCCGGGACCCTCAGCGCGCCTGCCTGACGAGCCGTGGTCCAACTCTAAGGCCGCCAACGCTCAGAAGGCCTCCATTGCCCGCTCACGCGTATCCGCGATATGAAAGAGCGTATCGAGCTTGGTAAGCTCGAAGAGAGTCTTCAGGTCTTCGTTCAGGTTCGCAAGGCGAAGCTCCCCGCCCTGTTCCCGAATCTTCTTGGACAGCGACACAAGCACGCCAAGTCCTGAGCTGTCGATGTATCCGGTTTGGCTGAAGTCTATGAGAAACTTCCGCTCACCGGCGTCGAGCTCGTCCAGAACCTTCTGTTTCAGCTCCTGGCGATTGCCAACGATCAGCTGGCCTTCAACCTCCACGACAACCACTTCATCCTGCTTCTGAATCGAGAAGCTCATATCCTCGTCCTCGAGAGTGTCACCATGCGCCCGACGGCGCAGACTGAAGTGCAGTAATCGCCGCCACGCTCAAAATGTCCGAGGCAGAGCTGCCGCGCGAGAGGTCACTGCAGGGCAAAGCCAGCCCCTGCACTATCGGACCAATCGCCGTCGCTCCACCCAGACGTTCCACCAGCTTGTACGCAATGTTTCCCGCATCCAGGTTGGGAAACACCAGGATGTTCGCCCGCCCGGCCACTGAACTGCCCGGCGCCTTCCGAAGGCCAATGGAAGGAATAATCGCCGCATCCGCCTGCAATTCTCCATCCACCGCAAGATCCGGTGCTCTGCGCTTCAGAATTGCCAGCGTTTCCCGCGCCCTCACAGCCGACGCAGACTCCGCACTCCCGCGCGTGCTGAACGAGAGCAGCGCCAGCCTGGGCTCATCACCAACAATCTTCCTGCGGTCGGTTGCCGCCGCCAGAGCAATGTCTGCCAACTGCTCAGCAGTCGGCTCGGGTACCACTGCGCAGTCCGTAAATGTAAGCACCTCGTGCTCCGGGGTGCCCCCTTTGTCTGCGTCGCTCTCCCGAAAGGCCCTCACGACCATGTAGAAAGAGCTCGAGACCGTACGTACGCCCTCGGCCGGACCGATGCTCCAGAGCGCTGCCCGGAGCACATCCCCGGTGGAACTCACCGCACCAGCCACGCACCCATCCGCCTCGCCCAGGGCAAGCAGCCCGTCCGCAAAGAACAACGACTGGCGTGCCAGGCTCTCGGCCTGCTGAACGTCCAGCCCCTTCGCCGCCCGGCGCGAATGCAGACGGGAGGCTATCTGCGCGGTGCGCGGATCGGTCTCGGGATCCACGACTGGTATGCGAAGCTCCGCGCCAAGCTCGCGGACGGCGCCGTGGCTTACCGGCTCGGCTCTGTCCAGCACGAGGATCGGCTGGACAACGCGTTCCTCCACCGCATTGCGCACGGCCTGCTGTACACGAACATCGGCAGACTCCGGGAACACGATTCGCCTCCCAAGAGAACGCGCGCGCGCATGGATGCTCTCGGTGAAGGAAGACCTCACATTCAGCTTCCGGCGAACCTGTCGCGAAGAGCCTGTTGCACATCCGGATGCACGAACGGGCTCACGTCGCCACCGAAACGCGCAACTTCCCGCACAAGGCTCGAACTCACGTAAGTGGTTTCAACCGACGGCAGCATGAACATCGTCTCGAGGTCCGGTGCGAGCCGCCGGTTCATGAGTGCCATCTGGAACTCGTATTCGAAGTCGCTCACGGCGCGCAGCCCGCGGATGATCACTCCGGCCTTGCACTCGCGCGCAAAGTCCACGAGCAGACCGTGAAACGATCGCACTTCAACCCGTGGATCGTCTCCGATAGCGGTGCGAATCATCTGAGTACGCTGCTCCACGGTGAACAATGGCTGCTTGTTCACGTTGGTCGCCACGGCAACCACCAGCTTGTCAACGAACGCAAAGCTTCGCGCGATCAGGTCACTGTGACCCAGAGTGACAGGATCGAAGCTTCCGGCGTAAATGCCGATTCTAGTCATCCGCCCAGCGGTAGAATGTGATGGCCGTGTCCCCGTAGGTGCGCGTGTCGCCGCCCTGCGGCATTGCGTCTTTCGTGCCGTGCTCAACTGCCAGTATGCGCGAGAAGCCGCGCTCCTTCCAGACCTCTACCAAACGTTCTCCCAGGCCGGCGGCATAGGGAGGGTCTGCCAGTGCGATGTCGAATGAGCCTTCTGCCAGCGCTGCCGCATGGCGAATCGCGTCTGCCCGCCTCACGACGACCTCGGTTCCGGCGCCCAGCTCGTCTGCATTCTTCCGGATCAGATCCACGCCCTGTGGTGTGAGTTCCACGAACTCAGCGCTCGCAGCACCGCGCGAAAGTGCCTCGAGCCCCAGCGCGCCGGATCCCGCAAACAGGTCAATCACACGCGCACCCAGGATCTCGTTGCCGAGTATGCTCATCCATGCCTCACGAACCCGGTCGGGCGTAGGGCGAACGCGCCTGTCGCGCGGAGGGTGAAGACGCCGGCCGCGCCACTGGCCTGCAACTATGCGCAACGGTGTTCTACCGCCGGATGTCGGCCAGGCGCGCCTGCAACCTTCCCGCGCCGCGGTACTCATCGCGCTCCACTCGATAGGCGATGTCCACGCTGTCACCAGTGCGCAGCTGCCTTGCGAGCGATCCCATGCCCCAGCCCAGGGCATCGAGAAGTTCGCTGCCGTTCTCCAGGCGAAGCCTCAGCCCATCCTTGCCCACGGTTCGAGCCTGTTCGGCAACCGTAACGCTGCGCGACATGAACACCGGTGACGGATTGCCCATACCAAAAGGCTCGAAGTGCCGAAGAAGCTGTTCGAGGTCTTCGGTTACGTCTTCGATCGGAATTTCGAGGTCGACCCGGAGCTCAGGAACGAGGTCTTCGGGAGAGAGTCGCTCAGCTGCCACGTTGGCAAACCGCTCCGAGAACTCCGCCACCTTCTCGCGCTCGATCGTTACGCCGGCTGCCGCACGATGGCCGCCGTAACGAACCAGCAGGTCGCTGCACGCGCCAATTCCGGAATGAAGATCGAAGGCAGGGATGGATCTGCCTGATCCCTTGCCATGCTCCCCGTCCAGCGCGATCAGGATCACGGGACGTGCGTACTCCTCCACCAGGCGTGATGCAACTATACCGATCACACCTGGATGCCATCCATCTCCGGCGAGCACGATTCCAGTTGGAATATCGCCGAGCTTCTCCAACATGCCACGCGCGGCATCCAGTGTCTCGCGGTCCATGTCCTGACGACGGCGGTTCAACTCCTCCAGTTCGCGCGCAATGGAGTTCGCTTCGCTTTCGGTCTGTGACAGGAGCAGCTCAACGCCTCGAAGGGCATGTCCAATGCGACCGACTGCATTCAGTCGCGGAGCCAGTATGAAGCCTATGCGTCCCGCCGTAATCGGCTTGCCATCCAGGCCGGATGACCTGACGAGTGCGCGAATGCCCGCATTGCCCCCCTCGCTCAACAGGCGTAGCCCGTAACGCACCAAGATGCGGTTCTCACCGCGCAAGGGCGCCACGTCTGCTACAGTAGCAAGGGCAACCAGGTCGAGCATGTGCAACACGACGTTCTCGTTGCCACCCATCGCGCGCGTAAGCGCCAGTGAGAGCTTGTACGCAACTCCGGCCGCCGCAAGATCCTTGTCGGGATACCGGCAGTTCGGCTGTCGCACGTTCAGGATTGCCAGGCACTGCGGCAACTCGCCACCGGGCAGGTGGTGGTCAGACACGATCACGTCAATTCCGGCTTCGCACAGCGATGCGATTGGCTGCACCGCACTGGTTCCGCAGTCGGCGGTGACCACCACCTTCGCCCCGGCGGCGAGTGCTGCCCGTACCCCGGCCTCGCCAAGGTCGTACCCGTCTTCAACACGCCTCGGGATGAACGGAACCACCTGTCCGCCAAGCGACCGGATGGTGCGCGTGAGAATGGAGGTTGAACACATTCCGTCCACGTCGTAGTCGCCGTGAACGAGAATTACCTCGCTGTTTTCGATGGCTCGTTTCAGCCTGTCAACGGCTTCGCCCATGCCGAGCATGCTCATTGGATCATGCAGGCATTCGAGGCGAGGCCTCAGGTATGGCCGAGCCAGATCTGGTGTTCCGTGTCCGCGGTTCAGGAGCAGCCTGCAGACCGTTTCGGGCAGGCGAAGCTCGGTTGCCATGGCGGCAACCATGGCAGGGTCATGCGGTTCCGGGAGCACCCAGCGGGCGGGCGGGCGCGTTCGCGAAGAGGCTGCAGTCACACCCGCAAACTAGCCGTGTGCGGTGGAGATTCGTAGAGGATCCGTGCCACCAGCCCTACCGACACTCCCTCAAACCTCGGCTCGCGTTTCACCGTCTTCCACCATCTTCGCCGGCGCCGCGAAAAGCATCATCCCGCACGTTTCGCACAGATCGATTGCACCTGCAATCATTGCGTTGCGACGCTGCAGCGGAATAGCGGTGTCACAGGCGCCGCATGACAGGCCACGCAGCGCGAACACGGCGCGCCCTCGTGCTCGTGTTGCGATTCGCTCATAACGGTGCAGCAGCGAAGGTGATATGCCGGACGCCATCTCGGCTCGGGCTGCCCGCAGCTCATCGGCGCGCTTCTCGAGCGCCTTACGCTCAGCCATCAGCTTCTCGCGTTCGGGCTTCTGGCTCTCCAGCAGCTCGGCATGTCGCGCCTGGTGTTCCTCAACCCGCTCCCTGATTGCCTTGAGCCTGAGATCGAGGTTCTCGAGCTCCACTTCCTCGTCCGAGAGAATCCTGCGGGCCATGTCCACCTGAGCCTGAGCTGCAGTCGCATCTCGAATTCGCTTCACCTGATCGAGCTGGGCAATGTTTCGCTCATGCATGCGCCGGTGCTCGGCGAGTCTCGCTGCCAGCGTCTTTCGTCGCTCCAGCTCAGCTTCGGTTTCCTGGGTCGCACGGGCGGCGGCGGCGTTCTCGGCCTCCAGCTCGCGATCCAGCTCCCGTACTCGCGGTGCGAGTGCTTCCAGCTCACTCCGCACCTCACGAATCTTCTCGTCTTCATCCTGAACGACCAGCAGTGCTTCGAGCTCCGACCTCACGTCACCTCCTCCTCGTGCGGCTGAGCCGCACGCGTCTGTTGTTGACCCGGTGGATCTCCGCGCAACGCGCGAATCTCATCCCTGATCCGGATCTTCTCTGCAAGAAGGACATCCTTGTTCTCCTGCCGCGTTTCCTCGAGCAACATCTTCTGCACGTCCAGGGACTGGTCGCGCAGCGCGCGCAGCCGCAGCTGCCGGATGCTGTCGTCCACGAGCCGGTTCGGCGACTCCAGCTCGTTCACGGCCTCCAGCAGCCGTT
>Ga0079224_100002265_pt1 | contig 23175 bp, 18 predicted proteins | sample Stecom2015_FD_80414 | JGI IMG/M metagenome (GOLD analysis project Ga0079224, IMG submission 80414) | Agricultural soil microbial communities from Utah to study Nitrogen management - Steer compost 2015 | ecosystem: Environmental > Terrestrial > Soil > Agricultural land | place: USA: Utah... | reverse complement strand
GGCGTTGACCGACTTCCCCGTGTTGGCCGAGATCCGGCTGGCCGCGCCCAACAAACACCACTTCGACTACGACCTCGGCCGGTTCGGCATCGCCAACAACGGCGAGGTCTATCACGCCGACGACCGCCCGTACGGGTTGATCGAGGCCACCGTGCGCCGGGCCGACGCCCCCGAGCCGGGACAGGCATGGCAGCTGTGAGCGCGGGAGGACCTGTGGGCGGTGCGGGCGCGAGCGCGGCGGTGGATCGCGACGCCATCCCGACCCTGGTGATCGACGGTTGCGCCGTGGCCACCGTCGACGCGGCGGGCACCGAGTACCGCACCGGGCACGTGGTGCTGCACGGCAACCGGATCGGCGCCCTCGGCCCCGGCCCGGCGCCCGCCGTGGACGCCGCCCGCATCGACGGGCGCGGCTGCCTGCTCACCCCCGGCCTGGTGAACACCCACAACCACCTCTACCAGTGGATCACCCGCGGTCTGGCCGCCGACCACACCCTGTTCCAGTGGCTGCGCACCCTCTACCCGATCTGGGCGGGCATCGACGAGGACGCGGTGCGGGTGGCCGCCACCGGCGCGCTGGCCAGGCTGGCCCGCACCGGCTGCACCACCGCCGCCGACCACCACTACGTCTTCCCCCGCGACGGCGGCGACCCGCTGGCCGCGGAGATCGCCGCCGCCGCCGAGATCGGCCTGCGCTTCCACCCGACCCGCGGGTCGATGGACCTCGGCGCGAGTTCCGGTGGGCTGCCCCCGGATTCGGTGGTGGAAACACTCGACGAGATCCTCGCCGCGAGCGCCGAGGCCATCGCCCGCTGGCACGATCCGTCGCCGGACTCCATGCTGCGCATCGCGCTCGCCCCCTGCTCACCCTTCTCGGTGAGCCCCGACCTGCTGCGCGAGTCCGCCGCCCTGGCCAGGGCCGAAGGCGTGCGCCTGCACACCCACCTCGCCGAGACCACCGACGAACTCGACTACTGCCGCGAGCGTTTCGGCGCCACCCCCACCGAATACCTGGACGGACTCGGCTGGGTCGGCCCCGACGTCTGGTTCGCCCACGCCATCCACCTCGACGACCCGGCCGTCGCCACCCTGGCCCGCACCGGCTCCGGGGTCGCCCACTGCCCCACCTCCAACGGCCGCCTCGGCGCGGGCATCGCCCGCGTCCCCGATCTGCTGCGCGCAGGTGTCCCCGTCGGTCTGGGGGTCGACGGCGCCGCCAGCAGCGAATCCGGCGCCATGCTCGACGAACCCCGCCAGGCCCTGCTCTACGCCCGCGCCGTCGGCGGCCCCACCGCCATGAGCGTGCGCACCGCCCTCGAGCTGGCCACCATGGGCGGCGCCCGGGTGCTCGGCCGGGAGTCCGAGATCGGCTCCATCGAGGTCGGCAAGCTCGCCGATCTGGCCCTGTGGCGCATGGACACCCCGGCTCACGCGGGCATCGACGACCCAGTGGTGGCCCTGATCCTCGGCGACCGCCCGCCGTTGTCCGCGTTGATCGTGAACGGCCGGATCATCGTCCGCGACGACGAGATCCGCACCGTCGACGAATACGAAGCGGGCCGTGCCGTGGCACGCGCCCAGGCCGCCCTCGTCGCCGCCGCGGGCTAGCGCCCCGCCGGGCGGCTCGGGCGGGCGCCGCCGTGACCGCTGTCCCGCCGTGACCGCTGGGCTGGCGCGACCGCTGTCCCGCCGAATCGCTTGTCCGGGGGGTCCGCGTTCGACGGTGGTGCCGCCGTTTCCGAAGACGATGCGGCCGGATCGCTCTCGGAGCCGTGGGTTTCGACCCTCGGGGAGATCGGGAAGCGATCAGGACTTGACCTGAACAATGGTTGAGGTTGGAGGGTGGTGTGCGGGCGGCCGACGAGGGCCGCCGGAACGCACGAAGGGGAACACCTATGACGCACACATCGTCCGGGTCCGCCACGGTCGCGCCGCCGCTGCGGTTGACCGTGGTGGTCGGCAGCAGCAGGCAGGGACGGTACGCGCCGGTGGTGGCCGAATGGTTCCTGAAGCAGGCGACGACCAGGCCGGAGTTCGAGGTCGCCACCGTCGACGTGGGGGAGCTGGAATTGCCGCACGCCTTCGGCGCGCCCGCGCCGGGAGCCGAGCACATCCGGGCCGAGCTCGACGCGGCGGACGCCTTCGTGGTGCTCACGCCCGAGTACAACCACAGCTACCCGGCGGCGCTGAAGAACCTGGTGGACGCGCACGGCCTCGAATGGCAGGCCAAGCCGGTGGGTTTCGTCAGCTACGGCGGTTTGTCGGGCGGGCTGCGTGCCGTCGAACACCTGAGGGGTGTGTTCGCCGAGCTGCACGCGGTCACCGTGCGCGACACCGTCAGTTTCCACAACCCGTGGCAGGCCGGGGACGGGCTCGGGGCGGACGGGGCCGCCGAGGCCGCGGCCGCCACCCTGCTGGACCAGCTGGCCTGGTGGGGCGAGGCGCTGCGCACGGCACGGGCGGCCCGGCCCTACGGTGGTGCGCGATGACCGGGACCGAGGTCGCGACGTCGGCCGCGCGTCCGGGGCGGGCCGCGCGCGCCCCGATGACCGTCGCCCTGGTGCTGGTGGTCGGCTCGGTCATGGCGACGCTGGACCACACCATCGTGCATGTGGCGATCAATCGGCTCTCCGCCGAGTTCACCGCGCCGCTGCCCACCGTGCAATGGGTGGCCACCGGCTACGCGCTGGCCGTGGCCGGGGTGGTGCCCGTCGCCGCCTGGGCGATGGGCCGGTTCGGGGCCAAGCGGCTGTACCTGGTGGCGGTCGCGGTGTTCGCGTTCGGCTCGCTGCTGGCCGCTGCGGCGTGGAACATCGAGTCGCTCATCGCCTTCCGGGTGGTTCAGGGTCTCGGCGGCGGGCTGCTCATGCCGGTCGGGATGACGGTGCTGCTGCGCGCCGCCGACCCGGAGCGGCTCGGGCGGGCCATGAGCACGATGGGACTGGCGATTCTGGTCGGGCCGCTGGCCGGGCCGGTGCTCGGCGGATATCTGATCGACGAACTGTCCTGGCGGTGGATGTTCCTGATCAACATCCCGATCGCGGCGCTGGTGCTGGTGCTCGCGGTGCGGATCTTCCCGCCCGACGAACCGCAGCCGCACAAGCGCATCGACGCGATCGGACTGGCGCTCATGTCGCCCGGCCTGGCGCTGCTGATCTACGGCGTCACCGCGGCGGGGGAGCAGGGCGGTCTCGCCACCCCGGGCGTGCTCGTGCCGCTGCTGGCCGGGGCGACGCTGGTGGCGATCTTCGCGCACCGCGGGTCGACCGCGCCGGAACCGCTGCTGGACCTGCGTGTGCTGCGGCATCGCGAGGTGGGCCTGGCGGCCGTGCTGGTCGGGCTGTTCGCGATGGGCTACTTCGGCGCGATGTTGTTGCAGCCGCTGTACTTCCAGGTGGTGCGCGGCGAGAGCGCGACGGTCGCGGGCGCACTCGGCATTCCCTTCGCGCTGGCGTCGGGAGTGACGATGCAGATCGCGGGCCGGTTGATCGACCGCTTCCCACCCGGCCGGTATCTGCCGGTGTCCATCGCGGTCGGGATCGCCGGATTCCTGCTCTTCCGCGCGCAGCTCGACACCGACGGCTCCTACTGGGGCCTGTGCGCGGCCATGCTGTTGATGGGCGCGGGCGGCGGCGGCACCCTCATGCCCGCCATCACCACCGCCACCCGCGCGCTCACCCCGGACCAGCAGGCAGGCGGCAGCACCACGGTGAACCTGATCAGCACCACGGCCATGGCGATCGGCACCGCCGTGACCGCGGTCGCGCTGTCGGCTCTGTTGCCGGTAACCGGCGGCCTGCAAGCGCTGCACGGCCTCGACCCGGCCGCGCACGCCGCCCTGGCGCCCGAGCTGGCGGAAGCCTTCCGCACGGCCTACCTGATCGCACCAGCCCTCATGGTTCTGGCCGCGGTGGTCGCGGTCCTGCTGCCCCGCAGCCGGGCCGGTGGCGACGGCCGCTGAATCGGACGGCCGCTGAATCAGCGGGCGGTGCTCGTGCCGCCACCGCCGGGCGCGTCGATCGCTGATCGATTGCCCGGCGGTGGATACTGCCGGGGCGATCGGTGCGCCGCCGTGTGACGCAGCCGCAACACGCCCGTGCTCGGGGCGCAACACGGCGGCAATGGCGCGCCCCTACCGTGGGCCGTCCGGGAGATGGGAGGTGCGCTGTGGATCTGGACACGATCCAAGAAGTCGTCGTACCCCGTGACCGGGCCGGATTGGCCGAAGCGGTGGCCGCGCCCGGCGCGGGTGTCCTGGCGGGCGGGACCTTCCTGTACTCCGAGCCGCAGCCGGAGCTGACCCGGCTGGTCGACCTCACCGGGCTCGGCTGGCCCGCGCTGACCCTGGACGAATGCGGGCTGGAGATCGCGGCGACCTGCACGCTCTCGGAGTTCGCCGGGTCGACGCCGGGTCGGGAACTGGGGCTGTCCCCGCGCTGGTTCGGCCTGCCCGCCACCGCGCTGTTCGCCGCCTCCTGCCGTGCCCTGCTCGCCTCGCACAAGATCTGGCGTAGCGCCACCGTCGGCGGCAACATCTGCCTGGCGCTGCCCGCGGGCGCGGTGCTGGCCACCCTGGTCGCCCTCGACGCCGAGGCCACCGTCTGGCCCGCCGCGGGCGGCGCCCGCCGGATGCCGTTGCGCGCGTTCGTGACCGGTCCGGGCCGCACCGTGCTGGAGCCGGGCGACGTGCTGCGGTCGGTGCGGATCAACTCGGTGGTGCTGCTGTCGCGCGTGGCGATGCGCAAGGCCGCGCTGGCTCCGCTCGGGCGCTCCGGCGCGCTGGTCATGGGCCGCCGCGACATCGACGGCACGGTGGCGCTGACCATCTCGGCGGCCACCAGCAGGCCCGTGGTGCTCGACTTCCACGGCGTTCCCGGCCACGACGAACTCGACGATGCGCTCGCGGACATCGACCCCGGGCTGTGGTTCGACGATCCGCACGGCGACCCCGCCTGGCGCGCCCACGTCACCGGCCTGCTCGCCCGCGAGGTGTGCGCCGACCTGGCCGAGGGCGGGCGATCGTGAAATTCGAGATCGACGGGCGCGCGGTCGAAACCGACGTCCGCCCCGGCCAGTGCCTGCGCACGCTGCTGCGCGAACACGGTGCGCTCGCGGTGAAGAAGGGCTGCGACGCGGGCGACTGCGGCGCCTGCACGGTCATGCTCGACGGGTTGCCGGTGCACTCCTGCGTCACCCCCGCGCACCGCGTGGACGGCGCCACCGTCACCACCGCGAGCGGGCTCGGCACGCCGCGACAGCCGCACCCGATCCAGCGCCGCTTCCTCGAGCACTCCGCCTTCCAGTGCGGGTTCTGCACCGCGGGCATGGTGGTCACCGCGGCGGGACTGAGCTGCGCGGACGCGGGCGCGCCACCCGCCGGGGAGCTGCCCGAACTGCTCAAGGGAAATCTGTGCCGCTGCACCGGGTACCGGCCCGTCCTGGAGGCGCTCGCCGGACCGTCGCCGTGCGCGCCCGGTGACGCCGCGCCGCGTCCGGTCCCCGCGGGCATGGCGCCCGTGCTCGGCGCCGGCCTGCGCGCCCCCGCCGGACCGAGGGTGGTGACCGGCACCGAGCCGTTCACCATGGATTTCGTGGCGGGCGAATCCGAGCAGGCCCCGCCGTCGGCACCGCTGGAACTGGCCGTGCTCACCAGCCCGCACCCGCACGCGCGCATTCGCGCCATCGACACCGCCGAGGCCGAGGCGCTGCCCGGCGTGCACGCGGTGCTCACCCACGCCGACGCTCCCGGCCGGGCCTTCTCCACCGCCCGGCACGAGATGCGCTCCGACGATCCCGACGACACCTACGTCCTCGACCGCACGGTCCGCTTCGTCGGCCAGCGGGTCGCGGCCGTGGTCGCCGACGATCTCGGCACCGCCCTCGCCGCCTGCCGGGCGATCCGGGTGGAGTACGAACCGCTGCCCGCCGTCTTCGACCCGGAGGAAGCGCTGGCCGAGGGCGCGCCGTTGCTGCACGGCGACAAGACCGGCGAGGCGCGCATCGCCGATCCGTCGCGCAATCTGGTCGCCGAGGTGCACGGCGAGGTCGGCTCGATCGCCGACGGCCTGGCGCGGGCGGCGAAGGTGGTGCGCGGGGTGTGGCACAGCCCGCGCGCCCAGCACGTGCACCTGGAGACGCACGGCGGCGTCGGCTGGCTCGACTCGCGGGGCAGGCTGGTGATCCGGTCAAGCACCCAGGTGCCGTTCCTGGTGCGGGCCGAGCTGTGTGAGATCTTCGGGCTGGCGCGCGAGCGGGTGCGGGTGTTCGCGGCCAGGGTCGGCGGCGGGTTCGGCGCCAAGCAGGAGATGCTGGCCGAGGATCTGATCGCGCTGGCCGTGCTGCGGACCGGCAGGCCGGTGCGTTACGAGTTCACCCGCTCGGCGGAGTTCACCTCCGCCACCACCAGGCATCCCATGCGGGTCGAGGTCACCGCCGGGGCAGACGCCGACGGCACGCTGACCGCGCTGGCCGTGGACGTGCTCACCGACGCGGGCGCCTACGGCAACCACAGCCCCGGCGTGATGTTCCACGGTGTCGGCGAATCGGTGGAGGTCTACCGCTGCCCGAACAAGCGGGTCGACGCCCGCTCGGCCTACACCAACAATGTGCCCTCCGGCGCGTTCCGCGGCTACGGGCTCGGCCAGATCGTCTTCGGCATCGAGTGCGCGCTCGACGAACTGGCCAGGGAACTGGGCACGGACCCGTTCGAGTTCCGTGCCCGCAATGTGGTCGTCTCCGGCGACCCGTTCGTCGGTTCGAAGGTCGAGCCGGGGGATCTGGTGTTCGGCAGTTATGGCCTGGACCAGTGCCTGGCCAAGGCGCGGGCGGCGCTGCGACGCGGCAACGGCGTGCCGGCCCCGGGGCCGGACTGGCTGGTCGGCGAGGGCATGGCGCTGGCGATGATCGCCACCATTCCGCCGCGCGGGCACCACTCCGACGCCTCGATCACGCTGCGCCGCGACGGCCGCTACGAACTGCGCTTCGGCACCGCCGAATTCGGCAACGGCACCACCACCGTGCACCTCGGTCTCGCCGCGACCGCCCTCGGCGTCCCGGCCGAACTGATCGACCTGCGTCAGTCCGACACCGACCTGGTCGGCTACGACACCGGCGCGTTCGGCTCCACCGGCATCGTCGTCGCGGGCAAGGCCACCCACCTGGCCGCGCTCGAGCTGCGCGAGCAGATCCTGGCCAGGGCCGCCGAACTCACCGGCGCGGCCCTGGGCGAGTGTGTGCTCGGTTCGGACGGTGTGCGCTGCGGGGCCCGGCTGGTCACCCCGGAAGAGCTGACGGCCGAAGGGGAGCTGGTGGCCACCGCCTCGCACGCGGGCACGCCGCGCTCGGTCAGCTTCAACGTGCAGGCCTTCCGAGTCGCCGTGCACCCGGACACCGGGCAGGTGCGCATCCTCCAGTCGGTCCAGGCCGCCGACGCGGGCACGGTCCTGCATCCCGCGCAGTGCCGAGGCCAGGTGGAAGGCGGTGTGGCGCAGGCCATCGGCACCGCGCTGTACGAGGACATGCGCAGCGAGCGCGGGGTGGTCACCACCGACGTGCTGCGGCACTACCACATCCCGCAGGCCGCCGACCTGCCCGTCACCGAGGTCGAATTCGCCGAGACCAGCGACGAACTCGGCCCGCTGGGCGCGAAATCCATGAGCGAATCGCCCTACAACCCGGTGGCCCCCGCGCTGGCCAACGCCATCAGGGACGCCACCGGGGTGCGGCTGTACCGTCTGCCCATGACCGCCGACCGCGTCTGGCTGGCCCTGCGTGAACATCACCGGCGAGCGGGCGGTCCGCGAGAAGGAGGGACACCATGACCGCCACCCGGTTGCCGGAGAACGTGCGCGCCAGGATCGAGGCCGTGCTCGAGGCTGTCGACGCCGGGCTGCGCACCCGCTATCCGGGACCGGGCGAACGGCCACAGCCCATCCACACCGCCTACGTGCCCGCCGACCAGGTCACCGCCGACACCCCGGCGGTCTGGGGCGCGGCCGCGCTCGACCTGCTCGACCGGCACGCGGGCGAGCTGAGCGACCTCGACACCGGCGGGGGGTTCGCCGACGTGCGCGAACGGCTGCGCACCGCGCCGGTCCAGGATCTGCGCATCGACTTCGAGGACGGCTACGGCCCGCGCCCCGACGACGAGGAGGACGCCGCCGCGCTGGCCGCGGGCGAGGTCGTCGCCGCCTGGGCGGCCTCGGCGGCCGGACCGCACCGGTTCGGCATCCGCGTCAAGGGGCTCGGCGGGCTGGAACGCCGCCGCGCCCTGCGGACCCTGGAGCTGGTTCTCGACGGCGCCGGCGGGGTTCCCGACGGCTTCGTGGTGACGGTGCCCAAAGTGCGCGCCGCCGAGCAGGTCTCGGCGCTGGTCGCGCTGTGTGAGGGGCTGGAGCGCGGCAGCGGGCTCGCGGCGGGCGCGCTGCGGTTCGAGCTGCAGATCGAAAGTCCGCAGGCCATCATCGGCCCGAACGGCGACGCGCCGGTCGCGCGGATGATCACGCTCGCCGAGGGACGCTGCGACGCCCTGCATTTCGGCACCTACGACTACACCGCCGACTGCGGGGTCGCCGCCCCCTACCAGGCGCTGGACCATCCCGCCGCCGACCATGCCAAGGCGGTCATGCAGGTCGCGGCCGCCCAGACCGGGGTGTGGGTGTGCGACGGCTCCACCCAGATCGTGCCCGAGGCCGACCCGCCCGCCGCGCTGCGCGAACACCACCGGCTGGTCACCCGCTCGCTGCGGCGCGGCTACTACCAGGGCTGGGACATGCACCCCGGTCACCTGATCACCCGCTGGGCCGCCACCTACGAGTTCTTCCGCACCGCCGCCGCGGTCGCCGTGCCCCGCCTCGACGCCTATCTCGGCAAGCGCGGCGCGGCGGGGGCGGACGTGGTCGACGAGCCCGCCACCGCGCAGGCCCTGGCCGCCACCGTGCTGCGCGCGCTCCAGTGCGGCGCCTGCACCGAACAGTGGTTGCGCGCCGCCGCGCCGGGCCTCGACGTGGCGGTGGTGCGGGCGCTGGCGCTGCGGCGGCCGCTGCCGGATCGGGCCGGGCCGAATCCCTAGACTGCACGGGTGCTCTCGTTCGCCGACCCGCTGCCCGCACGCCCGCGCCGGGTGCTGGTGGCGGGGGTCACCGGCTCCGGGAAGACCACCCTGGCAGGCCGGATCGCGGCGGTCACCGGCGGCCCGCACACCGAGATCGACGCCGTGCACTGGGGGCCGGGGTGGACGCCGCGCCCGGAATTCCTCGACGAGGTGCGCGCCCTCGCCGACTCGCCCGCGTGGACGACCGAATGGCAGTACACCGCCGCCCGGCCACTGCTCGCCGACCGCGCCGACCTGCTGGTCTGGCTCGATCTGCCCTTCTACCGGGTGACCATGCCCGCCCTGATCCGGCGCACGCTGCGTCGGCGGCTGCGCCGGGAAGCGCTGTGGCACGGCAATGTCGAACCGCCCCTGCGCCGTGTCCTCACCGATCCCGAACACATCCTGCGCTGGGCGTTCGCCACCCGCCACCACTACGCCGAGCGGGTGCCCGAGCTGACGCGGACGCACCAGCACCTGACGATCGTGCGGTTGCGCGGCAGGCGGGAGGTCGAGCGCTGGCCCGCCGGTCCGCTCACCCGCGCCTGCCGCCTCGGCGCCGGGTGAGCGGCGCCGGTACCGCTCAGCTCACTCGAACAGGCCGCGCACGAACGGGATCGAGTCCACCAGCGAGGCGTTCACCGTGCCGCTGTGGTCGTCGTCGTAGACGCGCAGGGTCACCGGTTCGCCTCGGGCGATGAGGCCCGCGGCGAAGCGCAGCGTCTCCGGGGTGAGCACGTCGGTGTCGCGCAGGCCCTGGCCGAGGAACAACGGACGGTCGTAGCCGGATTCGGGCAGGCCGAGATAGCCGGCCAGCAGGCCGTGCACGTTCGGCAGCGACATCAACGGCCGGGCGAACAGCGAGCCGAGCACCACGTTGTCGGCGGTCAGTTCCGCGCCGAAGTCCTCGAGGCATACGCTGCGGCCGCGTTCGACCCACTGCCTGCCCGCGTCCGTGAGCAGCGCCTCGATGTTCAGCTCGGGGTGCGCGGTCTGCAGGCCCGCCAGCAGGTAGAGCACGTAGGCGCTGGTGTGCGCGCCGAGCTCGATCGGAGGAACGCCGGGGCCGAGGAATTGCAGGACGTCCTCGAGGTAGGCGGGCACGCCGGTGCCGACCGCGCCGCGGAAGTCCAGGTCGGGGCCGAACTCGGTGGCGTGCCGGGCGGTGAACACCGCGGCCGCGCCGCCCTGGGACTGGCCGACCACCACCCACTCGCGCGACAGGCTCGGGTACTGCGCGGTCGCCGCGCGCACCGCGTCGACGATGTTGTGCGCCTCCACGATGCCGTCCAGATAGGGGTGCTCACCCGGGGTGCCCAGGCCCGCGTAGTCGGCGGCCACCACCGCGTAGCCCTGGTCCAGCCAGGCGCCCAGGTACTCCCAGTCGCGGTCGCGCGCACCGGGACCGGCGATGCTGTAGGCGCAGTCGTCGCCGATGCCGACGGTGCCGTGCGCCCAGGCGATCACCGGCCAGCCGCCCTCGGGGGCCTCGCCGGGTGGGAAGTAGACCGCGGCGCTCGCGGTGGTCGGCGCGTCGCCCACGGTGGTCGAGCCGTACAACAGGCGCGCGGCCGAGGCGGCCGCGGGCGGCGTGGCCACCGGGGCCAGCGGCTGCACCGCGGCCACCGCGCCGGGGGCGGGTTGCGCCGCGGCGGGGGCGGCCAGCGGGGTGAGCGCACAGCTCGCGGCGACGGCCGCGGCGGTGACGATTCTGCGCATGCGATGTCTCCTCGTCCGGTGAGTCCAGCGGGGGATCGTGCGTGCCGGTCGCTGTGTTCCGGCCCGAACAGTCTGGCGCATGTCCCGGCGCGCACTGGGTAGCACCACAGCGGTGGCGTGGACCACAGATCGGTCCCGCCGCCGTTGTGAATCGACTCACAGGGTTCCCGCTACGGCGTGTCGTAAGGGGTCCCCGGCGTCCACCGAAAACAGTACGGGCGTTATGGTAAAACCGCACGTCAGAGCTACCGGCGGGTAGATTTCACCCGCGCTATTCGCAGGCAAATTTTGCAAAGTTAGCAAGAGCGTCTGCAAAGCTAGCTGGATTTCACACAAGCAACAGGTAGACGGCCTTTTCTTCGTGTGCCATCGTTTTGGAGTACACCCCGAAGGCCTAGCAAGCCTGCGAAGCGCCGCCCCAGCAGTTCGAGCGCCACGCTCGCCCTCAGCAACGGTGCGGCTCATCGACCTACCGAAGGAAGTGGAGTCAGGAATGTCGACCACCGGCACCCCGAAGACCGCCGAGGAAATCCAGAAGGATTGGGACACCAACCCCCGCTGGAAGGGCATCACCCGCAACTACACCGCCGAGCAGGTTGCGAAGCTGCAGGGCAACGTCGTCGAGGAGCACACCCTCGCCCGCCGCGGCGCGGAGATCCTCTGGGACCTGGTCAACAACGAGGACTACATCAACGCCCTCGGCGCCCTCACCGGCAACCAGGCCGTGCAGCAGGTCCGCGCCGGCCTGAAGGCCATCTACCTGTCGGGCTGGCAGGTCGCCGGTGACGCGAACCTGTCCGGCCACACCTACCCCGACCAGAGCCTGTACCCGGCCAACTCGGTCCCGCAGGTCGTGCGTCGCATCAACAACGCGCTGCTGCGCGCCGACGAGATCGCCAAGATCGAGGGCGACACCTCCGTCGAGAACTGGCTGGCCCCGATCGTGGCCGACGGTGAGGCCGGCTTCGGTGGCGCGCTCAACGTCTACGAGCTGCAGAAGGCCATGATCGCCGCGGGCGTCGCCGGCTCGCACTGGGAGGACCAGCTGGCCTCCGAGAAGAAGTGCGGCCACCTGGGCGGCAAGGTGCTCATCCCCACCCAGCAGCACATCCGCACCCTGACCTCGGCCCGCCTGGCCGCCGACGTCGCCGGCGTGCCGACCGTGGTCATCGCCCGCACCGACGCCGAGGCCGCCACCCTGCTGACCTCCGACGTCGACGAGCGCGACCGTGAGTTCCTGGACGGCACCCGCACCTCCGAGGGCTTCTTCGGTGTGAAGAACGGCATCGAGCCCTGCATCGCCCGCGCCAAGGCCTACGCCCCCTACTCCGACCTGATCTGGATGGAGACCGGCGTCCCGGACCTCGAGGTCGCCAAGAAGTTCGCCGAGGCGGTCAAGGCCGAGTTCCCGGACCAGCTGCTGGCCTACAACTGCTCGCCGTCCTTCAACTGGAAGGCGCACCTGGACGACTCCACCATCGCCAAGTTCCAGAAGGAGCTGGGCGCGATGGGCTTCAAGTTCCAGTTCATCACCCTGGCCGGCTTCCACTCGCTCAACTACGGCATGTTCGACCTGGCCCACGGCTACGCCCGCGAGGGCATGACCGCCTTCGTCGACCTGCAGGAGCGCGAGTTCAAGGCCGCCAAGGAGCGTGGCTTCACCGCCATCAAGCACCAGCGTGAGGTCGGCGCCGGCTACTTCGACGCCATCGCCACCACCGTCGACCCCAACACCTCGACGGCCGCGCTGAAGGGCTCCACCGAAGAGGGTCAGTTCCACTGAGCCGACACGGCCGGTGACAACTCCGGTTCGGTAGCGGGACCGCCCCTGTCCCGCTCGCGAGCCAGTCGTCCTCTACGCCAGTAGGGGTGTACTGCCCTCCCTCGTCGAACAGCCCCGGCGAGGGAGGGCATCCCTATACCTTGGGGGACCGGCGCACTCGGCGGTTCGCCGCCGGCGCGACCGCCGTATCGGCCCAGCCAGACCACCAGCCGGACCAGACCAGCAGGAGCGGGACGTGAGCAGCGAGAAGATTCAGCGCGTCGGAGTCATCGGCGCCGGACAGATGGGCGCCGGAATCGCGGAAGTGTGCGCTCGTGCGCACGTGGACGTGCTCGTCTACGAACAGACCAGGGAACTGGCCGCCGCGGGCCGCGCCCGCATCCTGCGTTCGCTCGATCGCGGCGTCAGCAGCGGCAAGATCACCGAGCGCGAGCGCGAGCAGGCCGCCTGGCGGCTGCGCTTCACCTCCGATCTGGGCGACTTCGCCGACCGGCAGCTGGTCGTCGAGGCCGTCGTGGAGAACGAGGAGGTCAAGACCGCGATCTTCGCCGAGCTCGACAAGGTCGTCACCGACCCGAACGCCGTGCTGGCCTCCAACACCTCCTCCATCCCGATCATGAAGATCGCCGTCGCCACCGCCAAGCCCGAGCGCGTGGTCGGCATGCACTTCTTCAACCCGGTGCCGGTGCTGCCGCTGGTCGAGCTGGTCACCACGCTCAAGACCAGCGAGGCCGTCTCCGCTCGCGCCGAGGCCTTCGCCTCCGACGTGCTGGGCAAGCAGGTCGTTCGCTCCTCGGACCGCTCCGGCTTCGTCGTCAACGCGCTGCTGGTGCCCTACCTGCTCTCGGCCATCCGCATGGTGGAATCCGGGTTCGCCACCAAGGAGGACGTGGACAAGGCCATGGTGCTCGGCTGCGCCCACCCGATGGGCCCGCTGGCGCTGACCGACCTGGTCGGCCTCGACACCGTCAAATCCATCGCCGACTCCATGTACGCCGAGTTCAAGGAGCCCCTGTACTCGGCCCCGCCGCTGCTCAGCCGTATGGTCGAGGCCGGCCTGCTCGGCAAGAAGACCGGCGCGGGCTTCTACCAGTACAACAACAAGTAACAACCCAGGGCTGCCGCGGGTTCGTGACGCACCCCGTTACCGCCGCGCGCGGTGACGGGGTGTCCGTGCTCCGGGACCGCCCGGACCACCGGGGACCCGCCCGACCCTGCCCCGGCGCTTCGCGGAGCATCCCGCGACGCCCGACCTAAGCTGCAAGGACGAGAGCGCAGCGCTGAGCGTCGCCGGTCGGCGGACGCGCAGCCGATCGAAAGGGAGATCCCGCGCATGGTCAACGTCACCGAGGGTTACGGATCGAGCATTCTGGGCTACCCCAGGATCGGACCGCACCGGGAGCTCAAGCGCGCGCTCGAGTCCTACTGGCGCGGCTCGCTCGGCCGCGAGGAGCTGCTCGAGGTCGGCCGCGAGATCCAGGAGTCGCAGTTCCGTGAGCTGGCGGCCACCGGCCTGACCCAGGTCCCGGGCAACACCTTCTCCTTCTACGACCACATCCTCGACAACGCGCTGCTCTTCGGCGCCGTCCCGCGTCGTTTCCAGGATCTGCAGGCCGAGATGCACCCGCTGGACTTCTACTTCCTGATGGCCCGCGGCCGCCCCGACCTACCCCCGCTGGAGCTGGTGCGCTTCATCGACACCAACTACCACTACCGCCAGCCCGAACTCGAGCCCGACACCGAGTTCTCCCTGCACCCCGAGGCCTTGCTCGACGAGTTCGACCGCGCCATGGCGGCGGGCATCGAGCTGCGCCCCGTCGTCCTCGGCCCGGTCTCGCTGCTGCTGCTGTCGAAGGCGGGCACCGAACCCGGCGAGGCCGAGTTCGACACCCTCACCCTGCTCGACCGGCTGCTGCCGCAGTACGAGGCGCTGTTCGAGATCCTGGCCAAGCGCGGCGCCACCTGCGTGCAGCTGGACGAGCCGTCGTTCACCAGCGAGCGCACCGAGGCCGAGCTGGCCGCCTTCGAGCGCGCCTACCAGCGGCTGTCCAAGGCGCCGCTGCGCCCGCGCATGCTGGTCACCGGCCAGTACGGCGACTTCCGGCCCGCGCTGGACATCCTGGCGCAGACCGCCGTCGAGGCCGTCGGCCTGGACCTGGCCAGCTACCGCATCGACCCGGACGAGCTGGCGAAGGTGCCGGGCATCCGCCGCAAGCGGCTCTACGCGGGCGTCATCAGCGGTCGCAACGTCTGGCGTGCCGACCGCTACGTGACGCTGGAATACCTCAACGCGCTCGCCGCGGTCTGCCCCGACCTGGTCGTTTCCACCGGCTCCACGCTGCTGCACGTGCCCTACGACCTGCTCGTCGAGTACGACATCCCCGGCAATGTGGCCGACCGCCTCGCCTTCGCCAAGCAGAAGGTCGGCGAGGTCGTCTCGCTGGCCAAGGCGTTGACCGAGGGCCCGTCGGACAAGTGGCGCAAGCGCCCGCGCGAGGTGCACTTCAAGCAGAAGCACGCCGTGCGCCAGCGCGTCTACGCCATCACCCCGGAGATGCGCGCCCGCGAGCCCTACGCCGAGCGCCGCAAGGCCCAGCAGGCCAGGCTGAACCTGCCCGTCGTCCCGGCCACCACGCTCGGCTCGTTCCCGCAGTCGAGCGCGCTGCGCCAGGCCAGGCACGAACTGGCCGAGGGCAGGCTCTCCTACGAGGAGTACCGCAAGCAGGTCGAGGCCGAGATCGAGGCCACCATCCGCCTGCAGGAGGACATCGGCCTCGATGTGCTGGTGCACGGCGAGCACGAGCGCAACGACATGATCCAGTTCTTCGCCGAGCAGCTCGACGGCTTCGCCACCACCCGCTTCGGCTGGGTGCAGGTCTACGGTTCGCGCTGCGTGCGCCCGCCGATCCTCTACGGCGACGTCTCCCGGCCGGGCCCGATGTCGGTGGAGTGGACCCGCTACGCCCAGTCGCTGACCGACAAGCCGGTCAAGGGCATCGTCACCGGCCCGGTCACCATGATCGCGCGCTCGTTCGTGCGCCAGGACCAGCCGCTGTACGAGACCGCCGACCAGGTGGCGCTGGCCGTCCGCGACGAGGTCGCCGACCTGGAGAAGGCGGGCATCGCCATCATCCAGGTCGACGAGCCCGCCATCCGCGAGCTGCTGCCGCTGCACAACCGCGGCCGCGCCGAGTACCTGCGCTGGGCGGTCGGCGCCTTCCGTCTCGCCACCTCCGGCGTGCGGGCCGACACCCAGATCCACACCCACATCGGCTACTCCGGGCGCACCGAGATCGTCGATGCCATCGAGGAACTCGACGCCGACGTCACCGCCATCGTGGCCACCCGCTCCATCGAGTGGGTGCTCAAGGCGCTCAAGGACGACGTGGCCAGTGGTCACGGCCTCAGCCACGGCGTCGGCCCCGGCGTCTACGAGAGCCGCTCGGCCCGCATCCCCGACATCGACGAACTCGACGAGCTGCTCACCGCCGCCGCCGAGGCCGTGACCCCGGAACGGCTGTGGGCCAACCCCGACGGCGGCCTCAAGACCCGCCACTACTGGCAGCTGGAGCCGTCGCTGCGCAACCTGGTCGCCGCGGCCCGGCGTCTGCGCCGCCGCGCGGCCGCCGCTTCGGGCGAGTAGCCGCCGCGCCGCTCCGGCCGTCGCTTCCGGTACGCCGGTGTCGTTTTCGAAAGGAAGGCGACACCGGCGTCGGTGTACCCGGGCCTGGCCATGGACGGCTGCCGAGGATCGTTCGCCCGGTCAGGGCTGCTCGGCGTTGCGGTCCGGCCCGCGCAGGTCCGGGATGTGCACGGCGTTGCGGAGGGCGGCGAGCCAGGGGCGGGACTTCGGTGGTTTGGCCGGGCGGTCGGGGTCGACGGGGGTGTCGGTGACCTCGTAGCGGCGGATGTAGGCCCCGGCGAAGGCCTGGACGGTGGCGGTGACGGGGATGGCGAGCAGGGCGCCGGTGGCGCCGAGCAGGGCCGCGCCGGCCAGGACGGCGCCGAAGGCGACGGCGGGGTGCATGTCCAGGGTGGTGGCGGTGATGCGTGGTTGCAGGACGTAGTTCTCGAACTGCTGGTAGACGAGGATGAAGCCGAGGATCCACAGGGCGGCGCGCGGGTCGTCGACCAGGGCGACGATGACCGGGACGGCGCCCGCCAGGTAGGTGCCGACGGTGGGGATGAACTGGGAGACCACACCGACCCACAGGGCCAGCGCCAGCGCCGAGGGGATGTCGAGCACGCGCAGCGCCACGTAGTGGGCGATGGCCGAGCAGAGGGCGAGCAGGCCCCGGGAGTAGATGTAGCCGCCGGTCTTCTCCACGGCGATGTCCCAGGCGCGCAGCACGTGCACCTGTTTGCGCGGCGGCAGCAGCGAGCACACGGCGTTGCGGAAGCGCGGGCCGTCCGCGGCGAAGTAGAAGGTGAACAGCAGGATGCCCAGGCCCTGGAAGAGCGCGCCGAGGGCGGCGGTGCCGATGCCCCAGGCGTTGCCGGCGAAACCGACGATGTACCCCTCGAGCTGGCCGCTCCACTCGGTGGCGTAGTTGCGGATGTCGTCGGCGGACAGCTGGGTGCCGAAGGTGCGGTTGATCCAGTCCACCAGTTGCACCGCGTTGGTCGGCGCGTTCTGCACCAGCGAGGTGATCTGGTCGACCAGCAGTGTGCCGAGCGCGCCGAAGAAGGCGGCGATGACGGCGATCAGGCCGACGAACACGATGCCGGTGGCCGGTCCGCGCCGCATGCCGCGCGCGGCCAGCCAGTTCACCGCCGGTTCGATGGCGAAGGCCAGGAACAGCGAGATCAGCAGGATGGTGAGCAGGCTGCGCAGCCGGTCGAGCATCCACAGGCCGAACATGAGCGCGCAGACGGTGGCCGCGGCCAGCAGGAAGGCGCGCACCAGCCATGGGGGTGTGGCGATGTCGACCTCGGTGCGCGAGTTCGCGCGTGGGGGCTCATTTCTCGCACCGCCCGGCCGCGGCAGGGCCGGGGCGTTCGCGGCCTGCGGTGTGCCCGCGGCGTCGCTCCCGGCGGCGTTGTCCCCGCTGGGAGTGCCCCCGGGGGCGTTCGCGTCGTTCTCGTGGTCGGACACGTCTCGTACGGTAGCGATCCGGGCCGCCCGGCGCGCCGTACATGCCGGGTCGCTCGCCACAACGTGGCGGACGCGACACGGGTGCCCGCGCGGCTCCGCGTGTCGATCGCAGGCCCGGATCGTCGGTCTAGATGGTGGCGGCGTCGATGACGAACCGGTAGCGCACGTCGCTGTCGACCACCCGGTCGTAGGCGTTGTCGATCTCGTCGGCGGCGATGACCTCGATCTCGGCGCCGATGCCGTGCTCGGCGCAGAACTCCAGCATCTCCTGGGTCTGGGCGATGCCGCCGATCATGGAACCGGCCAGCGAGCGCCGGAACGCGGCCAGATGGAAGCTGCGCAGGGTGGTGGGGTTCTCCGGCATGCCGAGCTGGACGAAGGTGCCGTCGCGGCGCAGCAGGCGCAGATACTTCTCCACCGGCAGGTCGGCGGAGACGGTGTTGAGGATCAGGTCGAAGCGGTTGCGCAGCTCGCGGAAGGTCTGGTCGTCGGAGGTGGCGTGGTAGTGGTGGGCGCCGAAGCGCTTGCCGTCCTCCTGCTTGCTCAGCGAATGGCTCAGCACCGTGACCTCGGCGCCCATCGCCGCGGCCAGCTTGACGCCGATGTGGCCGAGCCCGCCCATGCCGACGATCGCCACCCGCTTGCCCGGCCCGGCCGCCCAGTGCCGCAGCGGGGAGAACAGGGTGATGCCCGCGCACAGCAGCGGCGCGGCCACATCGAGGCCGATGCCCTCGGGGATGCCGAGCACGAAGTGTTCGGTGACCACGATCCGGGTGGAGTAGCCGCCGAGGGTGTAGCCGCCGGGCTGCACGGATTCGTCGACCGGGTGGTTGTAGGTCTGCACCGCGCCGCGCAGGCAGTACTGCTCCTCGTCGGCCAGGCAGTTCTCGCACTTGCCGCAGGAATCCACCAGACAGCCGACGCCGACCCGGTCACCGGGGCGGAAGCGGGTGACCGCGCTGCCGACGGCGGCGACGACGCCGGTGATCTCGTGGCCGGGCACGCAGGGGTAGCGGGCGCTGTGCCACTCGTTGCGGGCGGTGTGGATGTCGGAATGGCAGATGCCCGCGTACTTGACGTCGATGACCACGTCGTGCGGGCCGGGCACCCGGCGCTCGACGGTGATCTTCTCGAACGACCCCTCCGGCGAGGACAGGGCGTAGGCGGCGGCAGCGGTGCTCATGCGTACATCACTACCGGCGCATGCGCCGGAATGCCAACCGATCGAGCGAATCCACGGTCACAATGGGACCAGTTCCGGTCGCCGGACCGGGTGAGGCGGAGGGCGCATGCACGAGGATCGGCGAGGTGGCGGGACGACCGCCGTACTCGTGATCGTCGCCCTGGTGGTCACCGGCTTCCTCGGTTTCGGCGACGGGTGGCCGTGGGAGCGCTCCGGTCCCACGGTCGCGACCGTCACCCGTCCACCCGCGCCGCCGCTGGACCAGGCCGCGGTGGCGGCCGCGCTGACCCCGGCGATGGTGCACATCACCACCAGGACCCGCGCCCTCGGACAGGGCGCGGCGGGCTCGGGCATCGTGCTCACCCCCGACGGCCAGGTGCTCACCAGCCATCACGTGATCAAAGGGGCCGAGGAGGTCAGTGTGGTCTCGGTGGCCACCGGCGAGCAGTACCAGGCCACCGTGCTCGGCTACGACTCCGGCGCCGACATCGCGCTGTTGTCGCTGATCGGGGCGAGGGAGCTGCCGGTCGCCCGGCTGGGCAGCTCGGCCGGTCTGCGGGTGCGCGACGAGGTGCTCGCACTGGGCAACGCGGGCGGCGCCGGCGGCATCCCCACCGCGACGCCGGGCCGGATCACCGCGCTCGACAGCACCATCGTGGCGCTCAACGCCGCCGACTTCTCCCGCAAGGCCCTGCGCGGCATGGTCGAGATCGAGGCCCCGGTCAGTTCCGGGCAGTCCGGCGGCGCGCTCGCCGACTGGCAGGCCACCGTGGTGGGCGTGGTGACCGCCTCCGCCGGACAGGCCGAGCCCGATCCGACGCCGGCCGCGCCCGCCGTCAGCGCTTCGCCGCGGGCGGGCGCGCGGCCCACGCCCTCCCCGAAGCCGAGGGCGGGCGGGTACGCGGTGCCGATCGACACCGCCATGAAGGTGGTCGAGCAGATCCGCTCCGGCATCCCCAGCGACAGCGTGCACATCGGCCAGACCGCCACCCTCGGCGTGCTGGTCTCCGACGCCAGGCCCAGCGGCGCCAGGGTCGACGTCGCCCTCTACGGCCTGCCCGCCCACGGCGCCGGGATCAGGGACGGCGACACCATCGTCTCCCTCGACGGCCGCGCCATCGGCAGCTCGCGCGCACTGCGCAACGCCATCGACCGGCGGCGGCCGAGGGAGACCGTGCGCCTCGGGGTGCTCGGCGCGGACGGGGTGGAGCGGATCGTCAGCGTGGAACTGGCGCTCGGCACCCCCAACTGAACCGGGCCGTCAGGCCAGGCTGAGCCAGTAGTCCTGGAAGCGCAGGAACACCAGCAGCAGCACCACCGCGTAGAACACCGCGACGACGGTCCAACGCCATTCGGCCAGGATGCCGAGCGCCCCGCTCGACCGACCCCACAGCAGGTCGGTGAGCAGCGCGAGCAGCGGCGGCACCACCGCCCACACCACCATGCAGTACGGGCACAGCGCGCCGATGCGGTAGAGGCTCTGGAAGATCAGCCAGCAGACGAACACGACGCCTAGCAGCATGCCCAGCCACAGTCCGCCCCAGACCCAGCGCGGCAGGCCGACATGGGCGACGGCCAGCACGCCGAGGGTGACCGCCACCGAGAAGCCGACGATGCCCATCAGCGGATTGGGGAAGCCGAAGACGGCGGCCTGCTCGGTGGTCATCACCGAACCGCACGACAGCACCGGGTTCAGGCTGCACGTGGGCACGTAGGCGGGGTCGACGAACAGTTTGAAGCGCTCCACGGTGAGCGTCACCGAGGCGATCCAGCCCGCCAGGGCCAGCAACAACAGCGGCCAGGCGGAACGAGGTGGTGCGGCGATCACTGTCCGGCGGCCGCCTTCGCGATGGCCTGCTCGAGCTCGTTCGGCGCGATCTGGGTGCCGTCGACGAAGACCGACGGGGTGGAGTTCACGCCCTCGCCGAACACCGCCTGGGTCTTGTCGGCGACGAACTGCGCGTAGGTGCCGTCCTCGACGCAGCCGGCGACCTCGTCGCCGTAGCCCGCGTCGACCGCGATGCGCACCAGCTGCTCGTCGGTGTGGCCGGGGCCGCCCTCGGCGGGCTGCTGGGCGTACATGCTGCTCAGCCAGCCCTGGAACTCGGCCGGGTCCTGCTCGGCGACGCAGTAGGCGGCATTGGCCGCGCGGCTGGAGTACTGGTTGGTCGAGGCGCGGTCGAGGAAGGAGATGATGTTGTACTCGACGGCCGCCGTGCCGTTGTTCACCGCGTCCTCGAGCAGCGGCCCGTAGGCGGCCTCGAAGTTCTTGCAGGCCGGGCACTGGAGGTCGGCGACCACCCGGACGGTCACCTTCGCGTCGGGCTTGCCGACCCGGACCGCTCCGCTGTCGGTGAGCGAACCGGTGACCGCGCCCGGGTCCGCCGGCGCCGGGATGCTGGGGGTGGCGGCCGGGCCGTCGTCGCCGCGCATGGCGATGCCGACGCCGATGGCCGCGATGAGGGCGATCAGCACCACGGCCACACCCGCTTGGATGGCGATCTTGCGCTTGCGGTCGGCACGCTCGGCCTCCGCCAAGATGTTGCGCCGTCCCGGATTGTTGCTCACCGTGCGTTCACCACGCCTTTCGCTTGCCGGACGATGGGGGGCCTGCCTCCCGACGATGCTAGTTGCGGGCGCGTCGCCGGACAGCCGGGCACGGCCCATCATGGCCCGCGAACCTGAGAGAACCCCCAACGCACGGCACATCGATGACCGACGTCCCCGGGGTGCGGGACCGAGGTCGCCCCGCGGCCTACCATGCCCCGGTGACCGACTACGACTTCGAGCACCCGGACACCTCCACCCTGCCGGAACGGCAGCGCCGCATCCTGGAGGTGATCCGGGACTGGGTGGTCGAGCACGGCTACGCGCCGGGCACCAGACAGATCGGCGAGGCGGTCGGCCTGCGGTCCTCCTCGGCGGTCGCCAGGCACCTGCGCGCGCTGGAGGAACGCGGCTTCCTGCGGCGCGGGGATTCGGTGGCGCGGCCGATCGACGTGCGGCTGTTCCTGCGCCCCGCCGCGGCGCCGGGGCGCGAGGACACCGTGACGGTGCCGGTGGTCGGCGACATCGCCGCGGGCGCGCCGATCCTGGCCGAGGAACACTGCGACGACACCCTGACCCTGCCGCGCGAGCTGGTCGGCCGGGGCGCCGTGTTCGCGCTGCGGGTGCGCGGCGACTCGATGATCGACGCGGCGATCTGCGACGGCGACACCGTGGTGGTGCGCAGCCAGCGCGAGGCGCAATCCGGCGACATCGTGGCCGCGATGATCGGCGAGGAGGCCACCGTGAAGGTGTTCCGCCGTCGCGGCGGGCATGTGTCGCTCGAGCCGCGCAACCCGGCCTACCAGCCGATCGACGGCGACGAGGCGGTCGTCCTCGGCAAGGTCGTCTCGGTCGTGCGCCGGGTGTAGCCGGCTCCCCGGCGGCCTCAGGAGGCTTCGAGCCTGCGCAACTCCGCCTCGACGTCGAACCCGGCTTCGGGCCAGTCCAGGTCGAGCCCGGTCAACGCGTGCACCAGCAGTTCGTTCACCGCCAGCCGCGAGTACCACTTGCGGTCGGCCGGCACCACATACCAGGGGGCGTGCTCGGTGTTCGTGCGGTCGAGCATGTCCTGATAGGCCTCCCGGTACTGCGGCCAGTAGGCGCGCTCGTCGATGTCGGAGGGGTTGAACTTCCAGTGCTTGTCGCGCCGCTCCAGCCGCTCGCGCAGCCTGCGTTTCTGCTCGTCGAGCGAGACGAACATGGCCACCTTCACCAGGGTGATGTTCTCCTCGCGCAGCTGCTGCTCGAAGTGGTTGATCTCGTCGTAGCGGCGCTGCCACTCGGCCACCGGCACCAGCTTGCGCACCCGCGCGACCAGCACATCCTCGTAGTGCGAGCGGTCGAACACGCCCAGCTGTCCCGGCCGGGGCAGCGCTTTGCGGATGCGCCACAGATAGTGGTGGCGCAGCTCCTCCTGAGTGGGCACGCCGAAGGCCGCGTGGTCGACGCCCTGCGGATCGACCGCCCCGATCACCGAGCGCACGATGCCGCCCTTGCCCGCGGTGTCCATGCCCTGCAACACCAGCAGCACGCTGCGTGGATCACCCGAGCGGCCGTTGGCGTACAGCTTCTCCTGCAGGCCCGACAGCACCTGCGAGCGCTCGGCCAGCAACGCCTGCCCCTCGGCCTTGGCGCCGTCGAAGCCCGGCGTGGCGGAGGTGTCGATGTCGGCGACCTTCACCCCGTCGGCGCGCAGCAGTTCGGTGACATCCCCGGACCAGTTCTTCGGCATCGTCCACACCTACCACAGCGCCCGG
>Ga0079224_100002262_pt1 | contig 23183 bp, 26 predicted proteins | sample Stecom2015_FD_80414 | JGI IMG/M metagenome (GOLD analysis project Ga0079224, IMG submission 80414) | Agricultural soil microbial communities from Utah to study Nitrogen management - Steer compost 2015 | ecosystem: Environmental > Terrestrial > Soil > Agricultural land | place: USA: Utah... | reverse complement strand
GGACTTACACGGACTTCTACAGACTTTCAGGGACTTAATGGATTCAGATAGGGGCTCTAACAGAAAAGAAGATATATAGTATCAAACCTACATAAATTCACTTTTATATGCAATATAATTGAGGCATGTAAAATGAATTTGTGTAGCTCTCCTCTACCATTACGAGTAATCATTTTAGAGGAAAAATAAATAGAATTTGATAGGCCATCAACAAATTTTTCAAAATCAGAGAGATAATGGACGAGCTATTGAAGAACTATATTTCACGCCAGTTGCGTAAGAAAGGAAAAGACTACCCGCTTAGTGAAGGAAGTCAATTGACTGCCAAGGGCTTTGGTAATCTGAATAAGATGGTGTCCAAGTGGTATCATGCTTTTAAGACCATAAATCCATGGCTGACCAAACGGAATACCTATAATGATTTACTTGCCCGCTTGCAGAAGTTAAGAAAGCATAATGAACAGTTGACCGAAGAACAAAAGAATCAATATACCCATGCTAACATGCTGGTAGGGCTTAGGGTCAATTAACGCGTGTCATGGGACACTCTTGTAGATTGGGAACCCCATATAAACTGGGAAGGAGAGCAGAGCAGTATTCAAATTATCATACCAGAGCATAGAGAATTAAGAATCCAGAACCTACCTCCCCGGTTCAGTCGCGTGGGGATCACTTTCCACGTGTTTGTTGGGGATTATACGAATATGAGCGAAGAAATAAGAATATATCCTGCCAAAACTATCTTTGTTAAACCACAGGAGAAGCATAAGCGGTTACAGACAAGGCTTTTGATTGAACTATTTGAAGATAGCCTGATTGCGATTGTGGGTACAGCTCAATATTTCAGTTTCAATGGGCAAGATGGAAGCGATTCAGCCTCTTTTAATAAACAACATTATGCAAGTAATATCATAGAATGCCTGCATATCCGACGAGGACGCTTGTTGGCAAGTGGGGAAAAGCCTATTGACCGTCTTGTGCCATTGGTTGACACCAATCTAGATCAAGGTGCGGAATGGGAATCAGACTAATTCTTTCATTAGCCCTATGAATTTTCCAATTGTATAATTTTATTTTCCGATTGCGTTAGTTTCTTATTTAGATTAAATCTATATTTGCGCCGTGTTATAAAAGTTATTTAGACTTGGTTTAAATAACGCGCATATTAATCGAGATAAGAAAAAATGAAACAACTCTATTTAGTCTTTTTATTTACCTGCACGTTCTTTGTTGCTTTTTCACAGGTAGCCACTATAGATGGTACAGTACGTGCTAAGGATGGAAATCCTATCGGGGAAGTAACGATAAAGATAGAAGGGCTGGATATAGCTTCTATGACAAACTCCAAGGGAAGGTATGAACTGCGGAACGTACCTTATGGCAAATACAGCATCAGTGTAACTTCTATAGAAATCGAACCAAAGCGGATGGAGTTAACAGTGAGCCGGGCTACCCACCGACTGGACGTGGAGGTGGAAAAGAAGGATCAGGTGGGGATTGAGGAAGTAACGGTAAACCGCATGACACAGAAAAAGGAAATGGAGACAAGCGGTTTTGCTGTAGCAGTTATCGAAACTAAAGAAGCTTCTTTGAGAAACCTAACAACCAATGAGTTGTTGGATAGGGCGGTCGGTGTACGTGTAAGACAAAACGGAGGTATTGGTTCGCAAATAGAGTATAATCTGAATGGTATGTCAGGAAGTGCCGTAGGCATATTCTTGGACGGAACGCCGATATCAACCTTTGGATCTTCGTTCAACCTTAATAATATTCCACCAGCGATGATTGAACGCATTGAGGTCTATAAGGGCGTATTACCGTCACATTTGACCGGAGATTATGTGGGTGGAGCGATTAATGTCATCATGAAAAAAGATGCCACAGCAAATAATGTCTCGGCGGCGGTTTCCTACGGTTCATTCAATACGTTTCAGGCGGATCTTGGCGCTTTGTACCGAGATCAAAAAACAGGCTTTACAACACGTATTTCAGGATTTTATACTTACACAGATAATAGCTATGAGATGTGGGGTAAATTCGCGATGATCACTGATGCTGAGCTTAAATTGAAAAGATACCAACGAGTAAAAAGGTTTAATGACTCCTATAAATCTATTGGAGGAAGATTTGAGTTTGGTTTTACAGATGTTAAATGGGCAGATCGTTTTTTATTGTCTTACAATATTTCAGATACTCACAGTGAAATTCCACATGGAACAACGATGGCTCAGCCTTATGTGGGACGTTTTCAGGAGTTTCAAGCAAATGTTTTTCAATTGAATTATATCAAGCGTGATTTATTTATTGACGGCTTGTCACTGAATGTGGATGCTGTATATAGTAACCGTGGGACATATTTACAAGATACTGCTAGGACCATGTATAACTGGGATGGGAAACCTAAGCAGATTATGCGTAATGGCGTTCCTGTTCCATTAGTTAAGCGAGTGGGAGAAGGCCAACAGGGGGCCGCGGTTATCACAAATGTAGATCGAGAAATTATAAATGCGCGTACGAATGTGTCTTATATGGTTGCGCAAGGACATCGTTTGTCCTTAAATCATAACTTGAATGCTACAAGCCGTAAGGATACAGATTTGTTGAACCCTAACAATCCGTCCAATTCTGCAAATAGCCGTAGAACATCCACAAATATACTTGGGTTTAATTACGAAGCACAAACCCTTGGCAACAAATTGAGAACAAATTTGTTGGTGAAATATACCATAAACCAAAATCATTACAAAAATACAGGTGGCGATGTTACAGTAACCAATAGAAATCCTGGTTATGGCGCTACAGTTTCCTATAATGTTATACCATCCTTATTTATCATTGGTTCTACTGAGAATACCTATATCTCGCCAAGAGATGAACAAATTTATGGTAATCCCGAAGCAAATATTTTGGAAAACTTGGATTTAGTGCCTGAAAAAAATGTGAACTATAACTTAGGCTTTCGGTATTCTCCGTTAGATGGAGGCAAACATAGACTTTCCTTGTACGCGAATACTTTCTGGCGTAACGGATATGATAAAATTGCCGTACAATCAGTGGATTCCGTTATTGTTGGTCGGGAAAATGACGCGAATATAGAAACAACAAAATACATCAATCTTGGTCGGACACAGTCTAGAGGTTTTGAAGCTGAAATAATATATGTGTATAATAATAGATTAAACGCTTTGGTTAACTTCTCGAAGTTCAGGAACCTGTTTAAGCAAGAGTTTGATGATGCGGGTAAACGCCATGCATTTTATGACAGACAATTGCCAAATGAGCCGTTTTTTACGGTGAACGCAAGTGTACAGTACCGATTTGATAACGTGATACAGAAACGTTCGGTATTTAATCTCTATTATAATACTGGTTATGTCGGTTCTTTCCGAACAGTTTGGTATGATTCAGATGGATGGTTCACAACACCAACCCAGTTTCATCATGATATAGGTGGAAGCTACCGTACGCCAAAGGGCACGATGGTCGTGAGTTTGGATATTAAAAATATTTTCAATGCCGAGATGTACGACAATTTTGGTGTGCAAAAACCAGGAAGAGGATACTTCCTTAAGTTAAACTACATGATTAATCATTTTAATAAAAAATAATAGTTAACAATAATTTTAAATACGAGATGAATAAAAATCTACTAAAAACCGTATTGTTCGGTTCAGCACTTGTACTGGGTACAATGGCATCCTGTGAGAAAAATGACGGTCCTGATGGAGGCGGAGAGACTAATACTGGTGCAGATAATTCACCAAGAACATATATCACGTTGACAGCAGCGTTTCCTGATGACACTGGAACAGCAGGAAATGGAGGAACATTAGCCTATTCCGTTACTTTAGATGAAGCAAAGGATCCTTCTAAAGAGGTTGATATTTATGCTAATGGTTACGGCCTGCGTTCTGAAAGAACCGCTCGTGTACAGGGTTCTGTAAACGGAAACTATCTTTACAATATTCAATATACAGGCGTAAATGGCGGTGTTTTCAACAAATACAAAGTTTTAGGAGGTAATAAATTCGAGGACACGAAAGAAGAACTTAGTGTAGCTGATCTTTTAGGGACTGCACCTCGTTGGGTTAAAGCTGCGGAAGGTATCGGTATAGGTGTAAATATCTCCGGTGCATCGGCTCCTATAGATCCTGCTAAGGCAGAGGCTGGAACACAGACTTATGAATATACAAGAGGTGTTGCTAAAATTGCACATATTGACTTAGATGACCCAAGAGTACCTAACTCTGCGGAATTTGAATTTCCATTTACGGCTGCTGAAAAAGAAGCTGGTTATTCTGTAGGGCGTTTAGACGTGCCGGTATTAAACCAGGCTAAAAATAAATTGTATATCGGGTGTTCTCTTAGCAAAGTAGACCCTACAAAAAAACCTGTTAAATCAGTTAATTCAAGGACCGGTGAAGAATCATGGGGTTGGGTAAACGATGCAGCAAATATCAAAGGTACTGTTACCTTGGTTGTAGATTATCCTTCTTTGGCCAATCCGAAATTAATCTGGTCGACACAAAGTAAAGCGAGCAATAACAGCTACCGTACTATGACGCAATATGTTGGTACTGATGGACACGTTTATCAAGCTACTGCTACTTCTGGTTCTCAGATTTTACGTATCAGTAAATCAACTAATGATTATGACAATGGCTTCAATTTCGATTTGAAAACAGCATTGGGTACTACAAATAATGTTGCTATAAAAGCTTGGAGATATATTCAAGATGGAGTAGGCATTGTGTTATATACTGAGACAGGCGTTGACGGAGGATATGTAGCATTGATTGATTTAAGAAATAACTCAGCTACACCAATCAGCACAGATGTTCAGGGAGTAGCAGGACTTTCATCAACATTTGGTCAATTCCAAAATATTGGTGTAGTAGGGGATAATGTTTATGTACCATTGACCCCAAGTGGTTTAGATGGAAATCTTTACATTATCAACTGGAAAACCAAAGCTGTTACAAAAGGAGCGAAGTTGAAAGGTCAATCCGGAAGCTACTTCATAGGTGCTTATTAAACATAAGCCATAAAAGCAAAACAGGGACGAACCATTGGTTCGTCCCTGTTTTGTTTAATCTTTCTTGTCAAACAAGTTCGCAAAAATCATTTCCAGTAAGGCAACTACGATTGCAAATAGGGTAGCTGTCCAAAAGCCATCAATTTCAAATTTGGTACCCATTAAGGTATCGCTAAGCATAATCATCAATACGGTGATAATAAATGAGACCAAACCAAAAGTTAACCAGTTAAGTGGAAAGGTAAACAGGCGTAAAATACCACCCACGATGGCGTTCACAAAACCAATGACCAAACCGGTCACTATTGCCCACCAGAAGCTGGCTACATGTGCTCCGGGCACAATGTAAGTCGCCGCAGCAATAATAATTCCCGTTATAAAAAGTGAAAGTATAAATCTCATATAAATCTAATTTAAGTAAACGCTAATAAATTTAATTACGCAGTCTCAAAAAAGATGCCAATTGCACAGAGAAACGGGTAAGAAAATAGGATGGAATAATTATCCAACGAAAAACTATGCTCGCATAGAATGTTTTCCTTAAATTTGATTAGGGAATTAATATAAACGAGGATAATATGAAGAAATTAATCACAACGATTCTGGGCGTTTTATTTGTGGCCTGCGTATTTGCGCAGAGCAATGAGCAGATTGTAGGAAAATGGAAAACGATAGACGATGAAACAGGTGAAGCAAAGTCTATTGTTGAGGTTTTTAAAAAGGCGGATGGAAAATACTATGGTAAAATCAGTGAACTACTGATGAAGCCTGAAAATGACAAATGTGTGCAATGCAAGGATGATAGGAAGAATAAACCACTATTAGGTTTGGAAATTATTCGTGGACTGTCTAAAAGTGGAAAAGAATTTACCGGAGGAACGATCACAGATCCGAAGAATGGCAAGAGCTACAAATGCACCATCACAAGAGATGGCGATAAACTGAATGTCCGCGGCTACGTTGGATTTTCACTAATAGGACGAACGCAGACTTGGCAAGCAGTGAAATAAAGTTCTTTGACTTCTTTTACTTATCTTTATTGCCATAAGTGAGCAAACATGGGCGAACGTAAGCGGATTTTATTTGTTGTCAACCCTATTTCAGGCGGAAAAAAGAAAACAGCCTTTAATAAGCAGGTGCTGGAAGTGTTGGATTTGGAAAAATTTGATCCTACCTTTAAGATTACCGATCATCCGAACCATGCTTATGAGCTGGGAAAGTTAGCTATAATAGAAGGCTATGATGCAGTTGTTGCAGTTGGAGGGGATGGAACGATCAACGAGTTGGGCTCTGCAATATTAGGAACCGGTATGCCTTTGGGAATAATTCCGGAAGGTTCGGGGAATGGTTTAGCACTATATCTGGGTATTCCTTTAAATGAATCAGCTGCAATCCGAAGAATAAATCGTTTTGAATCTGTCGAAGTGGATACAGGAGAAGTGAACGGACGCAATTTCTTCAATATTGCAGGCCTGGGCTTTGATGCTTCGGTCAGCGACCATTTTGCTACAGAAAATATCCGTGGCCCGATGGGTTATTTGCGTTCGGTTGTGAATGTGTTGGCAAAATATAAACCAAGTGATTACCAGCTGATTATTGATGGTAAAACTTATACCCGAGAGGCCTTCATGATTAGTGTCGCCAACTCACCGCAATATGGCAACAATGCTTATATCGCGCCACAAGCTTCCATTACCGACGGCATATTGGATGTGTGCATCGTACACAAGTTTCCCTTATACCTTTTACCCAAGATGGTGTTTCATCTTTTTACGAAAAGTGCAGACCAATCGGACTATGTTGAAATTATTCCGGGAAAGGAAATTGTTATTCTTCGGGATAAGAAAGGACCTGTACATGTGGATGGAGAGCCGGTAGAGATAGACGAACGGTTGGAAGTATCCATAAAACATAAATCTTTAAAAATAATTTGTTAGTGATGGCCAAGCAGAAAAAGCAACGATTTGAAGGAATAGTATATTCGACGGCCGATGATTTCGATTATGTGGAATCAGGTGTGCAAGCAGAAATAGGGACCTTGCCCAATAACCAGCAACGCCTAAAAGTGAGTCTAGATCGGAAGGCGAGGAAGGGAAAAATTGTTACAATTGTAGAAGGCTTCATTGGAACGGAAGATGATTTGAACGATTTAGCAAAAAAGTTAAAACAAAAATGTGGCGTGGGAGGATCGGCAAAAGACGGTGAAATTTTAGTGCAAGGTGATTTCAAGAGTAAGATTTTTGATCTGCTGAAGGCCGAGGGTTATCAGGTTAAATTGGTTGGGGGATAATGCCTTATGTCATGTATTTGTCTTGGAGTTGTCCGTTTTGTAACTTTTCCTGAGTTTGTAAACTCTCTTTTCGACAGACGTTTTAACACCAAGTTTTTGTAAGTAAACACTTACTTATTTTTCATAATTAATGATTTATTAATTTGCATAAACCAAAAAAAATGGTTTTCATTGTAAAATAAAACGCATTAGCCTTGATGAGTAATAGGTGGTCAAGCAAATATTAGCAAGGAAGGAAACCGCTGGTGGTTCACTAATATTTGACTTATTATAATAAGAATAAATTAATGCAGTTAAAATTTTATTTTTAATACAAAATAGTATATTTGTTTTGCTATATGGCAAGACAAATGTATTTGGCTTGCACAAATTAGAATTAAACATTAATATTAAACAACAGTAAAAATCTAAAAATTAGTAAAAATGGCAAACGCACCAAAAACTACTGCTCCGGCTAAAAAACAAGAAAGCGGAAATTCAGGTAATTTATTTGCGAGTTTAGCAATTATTATTTGTTTCATTATCGGTTATATCGTATGGCAATTCGTAATGGGTAACCCTTCGAACTTCATTGATAATAACCCAGAGAATCAGCCTCTTCCAGGTAACTACGGTGGTATGGTTTACCACGCGGGGGTTGTTGTGCCTGTTCTTATCGGTTTGTTCCTTATGGTATGGGTTTTCTCTATTGAGCGCTTTATCGTTATCAACAGAGCTTCTGGAACAGGTAACGTAGGTAACTTTGTTAGAAAAATCCAACAATTGATTAATGGCGGTAACATCGATTCAGCTATCTCTGAGTGTGACAAACAAAAAGGTTCTGTCGCTAACGTGGTAAAAGCAGGTCTATTGAAATACAAAGACGTTTCTGCTAATCCTGGTTTAGATGCAGAAAAATCTGTATTGGCTATTCAAAAAGAGATTGAAGAAACTACAGCATTAGAAATGCCTATGTTGGAGAAAAACATGAACGTTCTTGCTACGTTGGTTTCTATCGGTACGTTAACTGGTCTATTGGGTACGGTAACAGGTATGATCAAAGCATTCTCGGCTTTAGCAACTGGTGGTGCTCCGGATTCAGCAAAATTAGCAAACGGTATCTCTGAGGCCTTGATCAACACGGCCACAGGTATTGCGACTTCAACTTTCGCAATCATCATGTACAACATCTTGACTGCAAAAATTGACAACTTAACTTATTCTATCGATGAGGCTGGTTTCTCAATCGTACAAACGTACGCTGCAAACCATAAATAAGAAAAATACAAATTCTTTTATGGAATTTGTATGCATAAATCATCATAGATATAAAGAGTAAGAATTGTTAATTAAAAGAAGTAAAGAAAATGGGTAAAGCAAAAGTAAAAAGAGCCAGTACATCCATCGACATGACGGCGATGTGTGACGTCTCGTTCTTGCTTCTTACGTTCTTCGTATTAACGGCAACAGCGCGTCAGCCCGAGGTATTAGTGGTTGACACGCCTGCATCGACAACGCCTGATAAATTACCAGATGATAATCTAGGTATCATATCGGTAGCAAACGGGAAGATTTTCTTTGGTGTTAAGAATCCTAATGTTAGGGAGATTACATTAAGAAATATGTCGCAGAAATATAATGTTGCCTTTTCAGCGGAGGATTACGAGAAATTCAAGCAATTGGATGAATTCGGAGTTCCGATCAAGAATTTGCGTCAATTGCTTTCATTGGAGAACGATGCACGTAAGGAAAATATTCAACCTGGTATTCCTGTAGATAGTACAGAGACTGCTTCGAACGAATTATACTCTTGGGTGCAGGAAGCACGGAAAGCTACTATAGAATTTAACCGTTCTCGCGAAGGTGAAAAAGACTTCGTTGATCCGGGGCCGATGAAGGTAGCGATCAAAGCGGATGCAGAGGAAAAATATCCAGTGGTCAATTTAATCATCGAAACCCTGCGTAACCAGAAACAAAATAAATTTAGTTTCGTTACTGGATTAAGGGCAGCGGAAGAATAACGGTAAAAGTACGAGAAAATGGCAGAATTAAATCAAGATAGTGGTAAAGGCGACAAAGGCGGGAAAGTAAGATCCAAGAAAAACGGTGGTAAGGTCGATTTGACCGCCATGGTGGACTTAGCGTTCTTATTGATTACCTTCTTCATGTTGACCACGTCATTAAATAAACCCCAGGCGATGGATGTCGCGATGCCGGATAAAAACAAGATTGATCAAAACGATAATCTGGAAATTGCAGATACACGTTCCATCACGTTGTTGTTAGGCTCAGACAATAAAATTTCCTGGTACTACGGTCAGTTGGCGAAGCCTATTTATGCCCCGGCAACAGTTGAATATGGCAAGGAAGGTATCCGTCAGGTACTGCTGAAAATGCAGAAAGAAGTTCCTGCACGTAGTCAAGGTAAAGATTTGATTGTGGTGATCAGACCAAGCGAAAAATCAGTACAACGTAATCTTGTCGATATCTTAGACGAGATGAAAATTGTAGATGTGAAGCGCTACATGATTTCTAAGATCAATGATGACGAAATAGAAGTGTTAAAAAGCGAAGGTCTTTATAACGACTAATCGCATTAATTAAAGAGTTATATGTTTGGTTCTAAATTAGATATATTCAAAAAGGAATGGCTTGATGTCGTTTTTGCGAATAGGAACAAAGAATATGGTGCCTACGATCTGCGTAAGTTTGCTCCGCGGGCAACCAATATAGGTTTGTTCATTATTTCAGCATCCGTTCTTCTTTTGAGTGCACCAAAAATGTTCAATATTAAAATTTTTCCTGATAAACCGATCGAGGAAGCTCCTATGATTACCGAGGTTACTTTGGAAGATTTGGACATTCCGGAGCCAGAGGAGGAAGAAGAGGAGCCGATTCCAGATGAAGAACCGCCTCAACGTATCGCACAGGAACCTCCTGCAGAGGATCTTGTTCGTTTCCCTGAACCTAAGGTTGTTCCGCAGAATCAAGTGAAGGAAGAGGTGGTCTCACAAGAAGAAATCGTAAAGGAGAATAAAACTCCGGCACGTATTACGTTAAAAGGTACAAAAGGAGCATCTGGTGTTCCTACAGGCGAGTTCGGTCCGAAGAAAGTAGAAGGTCAGATTACAGGTAGTGCAACTGGAGATCCGGATGGCGATCCGAATAAAATCTATGCTTTCGAAGCTTTGGAGGTGCAACCGGATCCAGTAGGTGGTATTAATGCTTTCCGTAAATGGGTACAGGATAACTATCAATACCCGCAAGGAGCAATTGATGCTGGTGTGAAAGGACAAATCCAAGTTTCCTTCGTTATCGGTACAGATGGAACGTTGCAGGATATCAAAGTAGTGAAAGATTTGTCTTATGGTACAGGACAAGCTTTGATAAATGTGCTTAAGAAAGCTAAACCTTGGAAACCGGGTATACAGAACGGTAGGAAGGTAAAAGTATCTTACACGTTGCCAATGTCACTAAACCTACAACAATAATATGTTCGGTTTTAACAAAGAAAGCAATAATTTTAGACAGAAATCGCCAACAAAGCGATTTCTGTCTATTTTAGGCCTCGTGATGTTCTTGTTTTATTTTGTACTGGGATTGGTTATCATATTTTGGGATAACTTTCCCATAGCGATAGATCCGGCTTACAAGAATATCTTTGGGGTTTTGTTGATCGTTTATTCGTTTATGCGTTTTGCCCGTTTGTGGCAGAATAACTTTACGCAATAAGGGAGAGATTAAACTTTTTGAAAAAATAGGATTCAAAATAGTATAATGAAAAAATTAGGATATATATCAAGTATATTTTTCTTACTGGCTCTTTTTGTCGCTTCCTGTTCGCGCTCGAACAAAGGTGGGGGAAGTGTTTCGGACAGTACAGAAGTGGTTTCATCCGCAGCTAAGGAAGATATTCTGGTAGGTAATCTCAATGTGGTAGTAGATCAATCAATCCTGTCGCTTATCAAAGAGCAGGAAGAAGTCTTTCTTTCTGCATATCCTAACGCTCGTCTAAGCATTACCGCGAAGCCAGAGATTTTGGCAGTGAAGGATTTGCTGGCAGATGAAGCTACGGTGGCTATCCTAACCCGTACATTGCATGAAGATGAAGACGCTTATTTTAAGCAACGATCGATCAATCCGCGTATTTTTCCGATTGCTATTGATGCGATTGTTTTGGTTGGACATACGAAATCTGCAGATACCAGCGTTACTATATCGTACGTTTCCGAACTGATGAGCGGAGGGGCGAAACAATCTAAAAAGTTGGTATTTGATAATCTCAATTCCAGTTCTTTTCGTCAGTTAAAGACCTTGGCGAACTTGGAGAAGGTTTCGGGAACGAATGTTGAAGCAAAAGAGTCGGCCAAAGAAGTGTTGGAAGAAGTTGTACGCGATGAAGCGAAAATAGGTGTTTTGAGTTACAGTGATTATTTAAATTTGAAGCAGAAATTTTCAGATTTAAATAATATTCGTATCTTAAGCGTGCAAAATTCAGTGGGAGAGGGGGCAGATAACAAATATTACAAGCCAAATCAATCCACCATTGCCGCAGAACAGTATCCTTTGCGTAGAACAGTCTATGTATTGAACTATCAGCCCAATATGGGGTTAGGTATTGGCTTTTCGGCTTTTCTGACAGGTGATAGAGGACAGCGAATTGTGCTAAAATCGGGAATGGTGCCCGTTACTATGCCAGGAAGAGAGATTATAATTAGAGATAATATTTAGAGAATTTAAAGTAAGTATAAAAATAGAACACATAATAAATTATGACAAACAGCAAATTATTTTTAAGTCTATTATTAGCCGGTACAGTAGGTTCTGTAAGTGCACAGAGCTTAAAGGATGCAAAAGCAGCATTAGCTGCCGAGGAGTATGATAAGGCTAAGTCTATTCTTCAAAATTTGGTTGAGAAGAAAGCGAAAGATGGGGAAAACTATTTTTACTTAGGTCAGGTGCACTTGGTTAACGACAAGATTGACTCTGCAGAGTATGTGTTCAATCAAGGTCTTACCAATGCTCCAAAAGAGCAATTGAACAATGTTGGTTTGGGTATTGTAGACTTATTGAAAGGAAATGCAGGTGCAGCAGAATCTAAGTTTGCTACTTCGGTTTCCAGTTTAGGCAAAAAAGATTACTTGCCTTTGTTGTATATTGGTGAAGCATATACCAATGCACCAAAGCCTGATTATACAAAAGCAGTTGATTACCTTACCCAAGCTAAAACAAAAAATGCTAAAGATGCAACTATTTTTGTGGCATTGGGGGCTGCTTATGCTGGCATGGGCGAGAATAGCCAAGCATACGTGAACTATCGTGATGCGGAATACATGGATCCTTCTTTGTTATCACCGAAAATCGGTCAGATTTTGATTTCCCGTAGAGCGCATGCGTATGATGTAGTGCTTGAAGATTTGAATAAATTGATCCAAGAGAACCCGAACTATGCGCCACTTTACCGTGAGCTTGCGGAAACATATTACCTTTCTTCATTGAAAGCTCCGGAAGAGCAATATCGCGAAATCAATACAAAAGCTGTTGAAAGCTATAAAAAATACTTAAGTCTGACTGGAGATGCTTCTGTAGAGGCAAAAACACGTTATGCTGACTTCTTGGTATACTCTGGAAACTATGATGAGTTGAAAGTTGTTGCCCAAGAATTGGCCAATGCTCCGGGAGCTGATGCGAAAGTATTCCGTTATTTAGGTTATACCGCTTATTTGCAGGATAAAGATTATGCGAAAGCTGTAGAGCACTTGAACACATTATTCAGCAAAGTGCAGCCTGAGCGTTTGATTCCTCGTGACTACTTGTACGCTGGTTTAGCAAATGTAAGCGCAGGTGATGACGTAAAAGGTTTCGGTTTGTTGAAAGAAGCTATTGCTAAGCAGCAAGAGGATGATAACTTGGAAACGGAAATTGCAGAGACTGCTTTTGCTAAATATCAAGATGGCGAAGTTGACGAAGCAATCAAAATCTTCCGTTTACCAGCGTCTATGCCAGAATCGGATTATTACTATGATGCAAACTATTACTTAGGTCTTGGTCAATACAGTAAAGGTTCGCGTATGGTCTCTCCTGCTGAAGGTGAGGAAATCAATGCTGAATTAGGCAAGCAAAAATTAACGGCTGCTAAACCTATTCTGGATGAAGCAGTAAAAGCTTTCGGAATTGTTACCGCAGCAACAAAAGAAGATGTAGTTAAGAAATACCTTATCACAGCCTTGTATTATAAAGGTCTTTCAGAGTTAGCATTGGATAACGTAATGTATGATCCTGAAAGTGCACAAGGTTTATTCGTAGACTCTTTCACTAAATTGTTGCAAGCTGTTAAAACAGCAGAAGGTGATCAGGATTTGACTTCTTACATCGTTGATGCAAATAACTATATCGGTTATTATCTTTACTTAAAAGGTGATACAGCAAAAGCAAAAGCACATTTCTTGGAGACTTTAAAGGTTAGTCCAGAAGATGAATTTGCAGGTCAGTTTGCAGAACAATTATAAGAATAAGGTTTTAGCATATAAAAAAACGAAAGGGACTGATATCAGTCCCTTTTTTTATTGCAAAAAAATTATATATTTGTTACTTGAGAAAAGATAAATAAACGAAATGATTATGGAAGCTGTAGACCTAAGCAGTACACCAGTTGACTATGTTCCTATCCTCATACAATTAGGGGTTGCGGTAGGATTTGGCGTTTTGACAATTATCGGCACCCACTTGCTCGGGCCTAAAGTCCGTACAGAGAACAAGTTGAGTGCTTTCGAATCCGGTGTGGAGGTGATTGGTAATGCGCGTCAGCCCTTTTCCGTGAAATATTTTATGGCGGCAATCTTGTTTGTCCTGTTTGATGTGGAAGTAATATTTATGTATCCTTGGGCTGTCAATTTCCGTGAAATGGGCTTGGATGGCTTGTGGAAAATGGGGATTTTCTTAGGTGTAGTAGTCTTAGGACTAGTCTACGAGATGAAGCGCGGAGCATTAGATTGGGATTAGCGTTTAAGCGTAGAATTGTGAAATCGTAGAATCGAGGGCTTAAATAAACATTAGTCTAACAATATACAGTCAGTTCAACGCTTCGGCAGTTCGTCGATTCAGCATATAAATAAAAAGATATGAGTAAAGTGACATTAGCAGAAGCGCCTCCTGGGGTAGAAGGTGCAGGATTTTTTGCTACATCTTTGGATAAAGCTATTGGATTGGCCCGAGCCAATTCGTTGTGGCCATTGCCTTTTGCTACTTCATGCTGTGGTATCGAATTTATGGCGACCATGGGCTCTACCTATGATTTGGCACGATTTGGAGCCGAGCGTCCAAGTTTTTCACCTCGCCAGGCAGATATGCTGTTGGTGATGGGAACTATTGCTAAAAAGATGGCTCCCGTACTTAAGCAAGTATATGTACAAATGGCAGAGCCTCGTTGGGTAATTGCTGTTGGTGCTTGTGCATCCAGTGGTGGTATTTTCGACACATATTCTGTTTTGCAGGGAATCGATGAAATTATCCCTGTAGATGTCTATGTGCCAGGTTGTCCGCCAAGACCAGAGGCAATTCTGGATGGTGTGTTGAGATTGCAGGAGATTGTGAAAAATGAATCCTTGAACCGTCGTAACACGCCGGAATACAAGGCTTTATTAGAAAAATACGGAATAGTAACAGAGAATGGATAAGTTAGATAATCAACTGATATTGAGTTCTCTGCAAGAAAAATTCGGGCAGAGTGTGAAGCCATTGGGCGAACCACATGGTCTGTTGACTGTAGAGGTGGACAAAGAGGCCATTATTGAGGTGCTCAGCTTTGTGAAAGATGATGAAACGCTTCGCTTCAATTTTCTGACGGACATTACTGCTGTTCACTATCCGAAACAAGAACGCGAGTTCTGCGTAGTTTACCATGTGCACAACATGTTGCAGAATGTTCGGTTGCGGCTAAAGGTTTTCCTTCAAGGTCCAGAGCCGAGCGTGGCTTCTGCTACCAGCGTATGGAACGGTGCGAACTGGATGGAGCGGGAAACCTACGATTTCTTTGGCGTTGTGTTCGAAGGACATCCGGATTTGAGACGTATACTGAACATGGATGAATTGGAAGTGTTTCCGATGCGGAAGGAATATCCTTTGGAAGATCCTAACCGCGTAGATAAAAAAGATTTTTACTTTGGACGTTAACACCTAAGTGGATAGAGAAGATGAGCAAGCCCATAACCAAGATAACGAGCAATAAACCGGTATTTTTTGATAATGACCCTCAAGAAGAGCTGATTACCTTAAATATAGGCCCGACGCACCCTGCTACACATGGTGTATTCCAGAATGTCGTCCAGATTGATGGTGAACGGATTGTTAGTGGTGTCTCCACCATTGGCTATATACACCGTGCTTTTGAGAAAATTGCAGAACACCGTCCTTTTTACCAGATTACACCCTTGACCGACCGCTTGAACTACTGTTCGTCGCCGATCAATAACATGGGCTGGCACATGACGGTGGAAAAGCTGTTGAACATCGATATACCGAAGCGTGTGCAATATATGCGCGTTATCGTGATGGAATTGGCGCGTATTGCGGATCATATTATCTGTAACGGTATCTTGGGTGTGGATACGGGGGCTTTTTCTGGCTTCCTCTATGTTATGCAGGAACGCGAATTTATTTATGAAATCTTCGAAGAGATTTGTGGAGCACGTTTGACGACAAATATCGGTCGTATTGGTGGATTTGAGCGCGATTTCAATGAGGTTGCTTTCCGTAAGATCGAAGAGTTTACGAAGCGTTTCCCCCCTGTATTGAAAGAATTTGAAGAGCTTTTCGTACGTAATCGGATTTTCATTGAGCGTACATCCGGTGTTGCAGCCGTAACGCCAGAAGAGGCTTTGAGCTATAGTTGGTCTGGTCCTATTCTACGGGCTACAGGTGTAGATTATGATGTGCGTGCCGTTGCGCCTTATTGTTCGTATGAAGAATTTGATTTTGAAGTCCCTGTGGGCACGAATGGTGATGTCTATGACCGGTTCTTGGTGCGAAACGAGGAGATGTGGCAGTCCTTGCGCATTATTGAGCAAGCTTTAGAAAAAATTAAGAAAGAGCCGGCTGGTGTTTTCCATGCGGATGTGCCGGAATTCTATTTGCCTCCGAAAGAGCAAGTTTACACCAATATGGAAGCACTTATCTACCACTTTAAGATTGTCATGGGCGAGTGGGAAACGCCACAATCCGAGGTGTACCACGCAGTGGAAGGCGCCAACGGTGAATTAGGTTTTTACCTGATACACGATGGCGGTCGTTCGCCATATCGTTTGCATTTCAGACGGCCTTCTTTTGTCAACTATCAGATGTTTGCACCGATGAGCAGCGGGATGTTGATTTCGGATGCCATTATCAATATGAGTAGTTTAAATGTTATTGCAGGAGAATTAGATGCTTAGTGTTAAAGAAAATATGATTGTCGAATTCTCGGATGAACTCTTAGCCAAGTTTGCCGAGGTCGTTGCGCGATACCCACAAGGGCGTCAGAAATCAGCACTATTGCCGGTATTGCATTTGGTGCAGGCAGAATACGGCTGGTTAAGCGTTGACGCGATGGATAAGGTTGCTGCCTATCTTGATATTCGACCTATAGAGGTATATGAAGTGGCTACTTTCTATACCATGTTCTTTTTGCAGCCGCAAGGGAAATACATGTTGGAAGTTTGTCGTACAGGACCTTGCTGTCTGGTTGGTGCTGAGCGCATCATGAAGCATATTGAGCAACGGTTGGGTGTGAAAGAAGGCGAAGTGACGGCAGACGGTCTGTTTTCGTGGCGAGGTGTAGAATGCGTGGCAGCCTGTGGCTTTGGACCGGTATTACAGATCGGTCCCGAATATACGTTCTACGAAAACCTAACGGAGGAAAGCGTGGACAACTTAATTAATGAATTGAAACAAAAATCTCAGCAAGGATAGTTATGGCACGTAAGTTATTGTTGACACATATCGATGTTCCCGGCATTCAGAGTTTTGAGGTATACCGTCAGAAAGGGGGCTACCGTGCTGTGGAGAAAGCCTTGAAGACGATGTCGCCGGATGATGTTGTGGAAGAGGTGAAAAAGTCGGGATTACGTGGCCGTGGAGGCGCTGGTTTCCCAACCGGGATGAAATGGAGTTTCTTAGCAAAACCGGAAGGTGTGCCGCGTTACTTGGTTTGTAACGGTGATGAATCGGAACCGGGGACTTTCAAAGACCGTTTCTTGATGACGCATATCCCGCATGCTTTGGTAGAAGGGATGATCGTGTCCAGCTATGCGTTGGGTGCAAACACTTCTTACATCTATATCCGTGGGGAAATGATGCCCCAAATCCGTATTGTGGAGAAAGCGATTGCCGAGGCTAAAGCTGCTGGGTTTTTAGGAAAAAATATATTGGGTAGCGGTTACGACTTGGAAATCCACGTACAGCCGGGAGGGGGAGCTTATATCTGTGGTGAAGAAACCGCTTTGCTTGAATCCTTGGAAGGTAAACGTGGAAACCCGCGTATCAAGCCTCCGTTTCCCGCGGTGTCTGGCCTTTACGGATGCCCGACAGTGGTCAACAACGTAGAATCTATTGCGGCTACTGTGCCTATTGTAAATGACGGCGGTGAGGAATACGCCAAAATCGGTATAGAACGTAGTACTGGAACAAAGCTGATCTCTGCATCAGGAAATCTGGTTCGTCCGGGAGTATATGAGATCGAGATGGGCTTACCGATGGAAGAATTTATCTATTCGGATGAGTACTGCGGAGGAATTGCGAATGGCAAGCGCTTGAAAGCAGTTGTCGCGGGAGGTTCATCTGTGCCGATTCTTCCGGCAAATCTGGCTTTGAAGACAGCAAAAGGCGAGAGCCGATTGATGACTTATGAATCCTTGGCTGATGGTGGTTTTGTGACCGGTACGGCTATGGGATCCGGTGGGTTCGTTGCCTTTGATGAAGACCAGTGTATCGTGCGCAATACGTTGAACTTCACACGGTTCTATCATCACGAAAGCTGTGGACAGTGTTCGCCTTGTCGAGAGGGAACAGGCTGGATGGAGAAAGTATTGCATAAGATTGAATATGGTCAGGCTTCGTTGAGCGATGTAGATTTGCTGTGGGATATTCAGCAAAAGATCGATGGTCATACGATATGCCCGCTTGGAGATGCTTCGGCTTGGCCGGTAGCGAGTGCGATCCGTCACTTTAGGGATGAATTTGAATGGCATATCCTTCATCCGGAAGAAGCGCAAACGCGCAACTTTGGTTTAGCGCATTATGCTGACCCTTTGGTGACAACATAAAATGAGATTTAATCGAGCTTTAAATGAGCTCTTGAAGATATAATTTTTGACTTTTTAATTTCGGGACGATGGCTGAAGAAGAAGTAAAATTTAAGGTAACGATAGATGGCATTCCGGTAGATGTAGCTCCCGGAACGACGATATTGAATGCTGCCCGGCAGATAGGCGGGGATATTGTCCCTCCCGCTATGTGCTACTATTCCAAACTGGAAGGCAGCGGAGGGAAATGTCGTACCTGCTTGGTGAAAGTGTCAAAAGGTTCTGAAAAAGATCCGAGACCGATGCCAAAACTGGTGGCTTCTTGCCGTACAACGGTCATGGATGGTATGGAAGTGCAGAACATCACTTCGCCGGATGTGTTGGAAGCACGTAAGGGGGTGGTAGAGATGCTGTTGATTAACCACCCGTTGGATTGCCCAATCTGTGACCAAGCCGGTGAATGTAAGCTACAAGACCTGAGCTATGAGCATGGTGTTGCCGATACGAGGTATGAATTTGAGCGTCGTACATTTGAACGTATAGATATTGGCGATAAGATACAGTTACACATGAACCGCTGTATTCTTTGCTACCGTTGTGTGTATGTGGCGAATCAATTGACCGAAGGTCGTGAGCATGGTGTTATCCATCGTGGAGACCATTCAGAAATATCAACATTCATTGAGAATGCATTGGATAGTGATTTCATCGGTAATGTTATCGATGTTTGTCCGGTTGGAGCGCTTACCGATAAGACTTTCCGCTTTAAGAACCGGGTATGGTTTACAAAACCAGTAGATGCACATCGTGATTGCCCGACCTGTTCAGGTAAGGTGACGCTGTGGTACAAAGGGGAAGAGGTTTTGCGTGTGACAGGACGGAAAGATGAATATAATGAGGTGGAAGACTTCATCTGTAATACCTGTCGTTTTGATACAAAGCAGACTTCAGACTGGGTATTGGAAGAACCAACACCTGTTGAAAAAGAGTCCGTTATTACGGCAAACCATTATGCGGAGTTTAACCCGCCACCGGTGATTAAGGAAAATCCGGCATTGCAGCTTGCAAATGCAGAACAATTGGCACGAACAGAAAAATTAAAATAAGCACAGTCAGCACATGGAAGGAGCTTTTATTTTAGAAAAATTAATATTGGTGGTCATCGTTTTTACCGTTTCATTGGTGATAGCGATGTATTCTACTCTTGCAGAACGCAAGATTGCAGGCTTTATGCAGGACCGTCACGGACCGCATCGCGCAGGACCGTTTGGTTTATTGCAACCTTTGTGCGATGGTGGAAAATTCTTTTTCAAAGAGGAAATCATACCTGCAGGGGCACATAAGGGACTATTTATATTAGGGCCGACACTGGCTATTATTACTGCCTGTATCAGTTCGGCGGTCATTCCTTGGGGGCAAACCTTAGAAATTGCTGGTCGTGAGGTATCATTACAGGTAGCAGACATCAACGTAGGTATTTTGTATATTTTTGGCGTTGTAGCCTTGGGTGTATATGGTATTATGTTGGGAGGATGGGCTTCGAACAACAAGTTTTCGTTGATGGGCGCTATACGTGCTGCCTCGCAAAGTATCAGTTATGAAATTGCGATGGGTCTTTCCATCATTGCTTTGCTGATGGTGACCGGAACACTTTCGATGGGTGAAATCGTGGCACAGCAATCGGGCTTTGTGAACTGGAATATCTGGGTGCAGCCTATCGGATTCCTAGTGTTCATTACCTGTGCTTTTGCCGAGTGTAACCGCGTTCCTTTCGATTTACCGGAATGTGAGACAGAATTGGTCGGGGGTTACCATACCGAATACTCTTCAATGAAGTTGGGGCTTTACATGTTCTCCGAATATATTAACATGTTTGTGTCTTCAGCGTTGATGGCAGCACTATACTTTGGGGGATATAACTTCCCATTCATGTATGATTTGGGGTTATCGCAAAACTGGATTACGATTATCGGTGTACTAGTGTTCTTCTTCAAAATTTTTGGATTTATCTTCTTTTTCATGTGGATTCGTTGGACATTACCGCGCTTCCGTTATGACCAGTTGATGAATCTGGGGTGGAAGATGCTGATTCCTTTGGCAATTGCCAATATTGTGTTGACAGCGGTAGTTACGATTATAAAAGATATGTATTTTTAGTATTGAGTACAGCGTATTGAGATTTGAGACCTTGTATTCATAAATAAAACAGATATGCAATCATTATCTAATAGAAAGAAAGTCATCGAGCAGAAACCCATGAATTTTTGGGAGCGGATATACCTGCCGTCTATTGTTAAAGGGCTTGGGATTACTATCCGACATTTCTTCAAGAAGATACCGACTATCAAGTATCCGGAAGAACAGCGACCATATTCTAAGAACTTTCGTGGGCAACACTCGTTGAAGCGTGATGAGCAGGGACGTGAGCGTTGTACGGCCTGTGGTCTGTGTGCCTTATCTTGTCCTGCCGAAGCGATTACGATGACTGCAGCGGAACGTACGAAAGGTGAAGAGCACTTATATCGTGAAGAGAAATATGCTGCCGTTTATGAAATCAATATGTTGCGTTGCATTTTCTGTGGTCTATGTGAGGAAGCTTGTCCTAAGGAGGCGATTTATTTGGATGGCCCGCATGTGACGGCGGACTACTTGCGAAAGGATTTCATATATGGTAAAGACAAGCTTGTAGAACCCGTTTTTGATATTAAAAAATTAAACCAAGAAAACACCAACTAAAATGTCAGTATTTTATTTAGTCGCATTTTTAGCTATTTTCTTTGCGCTGATGACCATCTTCACAAAGAACCCTGTGCATAGTGTGCTCTATTTGGTCATTACCTTTTTCACTTTGACCGTACATTACATCCTGCTGAATGCACAGTTTTTGGCTGTTGTGAATTTTATTGTTTACATGGGAGCCATTATGGTGCTTTTCCTGTTTGTCATGATGTTGCTGAACCTGAACGAGGAAGCTGAACCCGTCAAATCCAATTTGGTGAAGATTATGGGGGCAATAGCCGGTATGTGTTTATTGGCTACGCTTTTGGGAGCTTTTCGTGTTATCGAACCAAGTAATGAGATGGTGGCCGCACATGCAGATATCGGATTGGTTGAGAATTTGGGCAAGGTATTGTTTAATGAGTTTTTATTGCCCTTCGAGATTTCATCGATCCTGTTGTTAGCAGCGATGATAGGGGCAGTTTTGTTGGCAAAGAAAGACGTTAAGAAAGCATAATGGGAAATATTGTAGAACAAATCCAAGGCGTTCCATTGAACCACTACATCATTTTTTGTAGTATTATTTTCGCTATTGGTGTAACCGGAGTCCTTATTCGTCGTAATGTGATTATCATTATGATGTCCATTGAATTGATGCTTAACTCGGTAAATCTTTTGTTGGCGGCTTTTTCCGCTTACAGAGGAGATCCCAGTGGGCAAGTTTTTGTCTTCTTCGTTATGGCTTTGGCAGCAGCAGAAGTGGCCGTCGGTCTGGCGATTATCATTATGGTATATCGCAACACGAAGTCGCTGGATATAGAGTCGTTAAGTAAATTACGTTGGTAAATCCCCCTAACCCCCAAAGGGGGAATAATTGAAAGGAGATAATTACTAACAACTAAAAATATTTTTAACAAGAATACATGAAAGAACTAATTTGGCTTATTCCCCTGATTCCATTTGTGGGGTTTGTGATAAACGGTCTGGGCCGAAATGTCCTGCCGAAGGCATTAGTGGGAATAATAGGATGCGGAACCGTATTACTGTCCTTTTTATTGAGTGTATCACTATATCTTGATATCAAAGCGGCGCGTGATGCTGGTGAGGTGGCGGAAATTAGTAGACACCTATTTGATTGGTTTGCTGTCGGCAACCTGAAGGTGAGTTTATCGTTTCTTATTGATCCGCTGAGCAGTTTAATGCTGTTGATTATTACAGGCGTTGGCTTATTGATACACTTGTATTCTTACAGCTATATGTCAGGCGATAATGGATTTGGGAAATTCTTTGCCTACTTGAACCTGTTTATCTTTTTCATGACGATATTGGTGATGGGGTCCAATTATTTGGTGATGTTCATCGGTTGGGAAGGTGTTGGTCTATGTTCTTACCTGCTTATCGGCTTTTGGTTCAAAAACTCATCCTACGCTTCTGCCGCAAAGAAAGCTTTCGTTATGAACCGTATCGGGGACTTAGGTTTCCTGATTGCGATGTTCTTTATTTTGTCTACGTTCGGAAGCTTAGAATACAAAGAAGTGTTTGGACAAGCGGCGACATTATCTGTAGGTGATTCAACAGTTCTTATCATTACCCTCTTACTCTTTGTCGCAGCAACCGGTAAGTCTGCACAAATACCTTTGTTTACATGGTTGCCGGATGCGATGGCTGGCCCAACTCCGGTTTCTGCACTTATCCACGCAGCAACCATGGTTACCGCAGGTATCTATATGGTCGTTCGTTCCAATATTTTGTTTACCCTATCCCCAGTGACCATGGAAATCATGGCTATCGTTGGACTGGCAACGGCATTGATAGCTGCCTTTATCGCATTAACCCAAAACGACATTAAAAAAGTATTGGCTTACTCGACCGTATCCCAGTTGGG
>Ga0079224_100002261_pt1 | contig 23187 bp, 22 predicted proteins | sample Stecom2015_FD_80414 | JGI IMG/M metagenome (GOLD analysis project Ga0079224, IMG submission 80414) | Agricultural soil microbial communities from Utah to study Nitrogen management - Steer compost 2015 | ecosystem: Environmental > Terrestrial > Soil > Agricultural land | place: USA: Utah... | reverse complement strand
TGAAGATCTACTCGCTGTACAAGCAAGGCTCGACCGGTGATGTCCAGGGCGACCGACCCGGCATGATGGACTTCGTGGGTCGCGCCAAATGGGATGCATGGGCGGCCCTGAAAGGCCAGAGCAGGGACCAGGCCAAGCAAAGCTACATCGACCTGATCGCCTCGCTGCAAAAGTAAGCAAACACAAGTGCAAAGGGTCTGACGACCGGTGTGAGGCAGACTGGGTGCAGAAGGTTAAGATGAAGCCGTCGCGACCCTCACCCAGCTTCGACTGTTCACCGCCATGTCCGATGCCACCCTCTCCCGAGCCGATGTGACGTCGCTGGCGCTGGCCGATGTCCTTGCGCACGCGCACGAGCATCAGGCCCTGCGCCGCGACCTGCATGCCCACCCCGAGCTGTGCTTCAACGAGCACCGAACCGCAGAGCAGGTTGCGCAGCTTCTGCAGGCCTATGACATCGAGGTGCATCGCGGCCTGGGCGGCACCGGCGTGGTGGGTGTCATCCACGGTCGGCCAGGCCCTCACTCGCTGGGCCTGCGCGCCGACATGGACGCCCTGCCCATCACCGAACACAACCAGTTCGAACACGCCAGCCGCCACCCCGGCAAGATGCACGCCTGCGGTCACGACGGTCATACCGCCATGCTGCTGGCCGCGGCGCGCCACCTGGCCCTGAACCGGCAGGACTTCGCAGGCACCATCTACCTGGTGTTCCAGCCCGCCGAGGAAGGCGGAGGTGGCGCCGCGGCCATGATCCGCGACGGCCTGTTCGAGCGTTTTCCCATGCAGGCCATCTTCGGCATGCACAACTGGCCCGGCATGGCCGAAGGCGATTTCGCCATCAAGCACGGCCCCTGTTTCGCCTCCAGCAACGAGTTCCACATCACCATCCGCGGCAAGGGCTCACACGCCGCCATGCCGCACATGGGCATCGACCCGGTGCCGGTGGCTTGCCAACTGGTGCAGGGCTTCCAGACCATCCTGACGCGCAACGTCAACCCCAACGAAACCGGCGTGATCTCGGTCACCATGATCCAGGCCGGTGAGGCCACCAATGTGGTGCCCGACTCGGTCACCCTGCAAGGCACCGTGCGCACCTTCACCACGGCGGTGCTCGACCAGATCGAGTCACGCATGCGCGAGATGACCGATCAGTTGACGGCCGCCTTCGGGGCCCGCGCCGAGTTCAAGTTCCAGCGCAACTACCCGTCCACGGTGAACCACCCGTTGGAAACCGACTTTGTCCGCGCGGTCATGCAAGAGCTCGTGGGCAAGGAGCACACCCACCAGTTCGAACCCACCATGGGCGCCGAAGATTTCAGTTTTTTTCTTCAGGTCAAGCCCGGCGCCTACTTTGTCATCGGCAACGGCGATGGCACGCACCGGGAAGGCGGCCACGGCCTGGGGCCGTGCATGCTGCACAACCCCAGCTATGACTTCAACGACCGCCTGATCCCCGTGGGCGCGACATTCTGGGTGAAACTGGCGCAGCGCTGGCTGGCGCGCCCTGTGGCATGACACGGCCATGATCTTGTGCGCGGACATCGGCGGCACCAAGACCCTGCTGGGCCTGGCCGAACGTGACGCCGCTGGAGCGCTGAACATCGTGCACCGCCAGCGCTTTGAAGCCACCCAGGCGGCCAGCTTCGACGCCATTGTCGACACCTTCCTTGCACAGGCCCAGTCCTTTCTCCGCCGCCCCCTGCGGGGTGCCCTCTTCGGCGTGGCCGGCCCGGTGCAAGGTGCCGTGGTCCAGATGACCAACCTGCCCTGGGCGCTGGACAGCGAGGCACTGTCGCGGCGTCTGGGCGTCCCGGTGGGTCTGGCCAATGACTTCCGCGTGGCGGCCCGTGGCATCGATTTACTGCAGCCCCAGGACCTGCTTCGCCTGCAGGCCGGCGAGCCTCTCGACGAGGCGCCGCAGCTGGTCATCGGGGCGGGCACCGGCCTGGGTGTGGCTTTGCGCATCTGGGACGGCAAGCGCTACCTCATCGTGCCCGGCGAAGGGGGGCATGTGGGGTTCTCTCCCCTCGATGCCGAGCAGAACTTGGCCATGGAGCGACTGCGCCTGAGAACAGGCAAACGCATCGTGGCCGAGCACTTCGTGTCGGGCTCCGGTCTGCTCAATTTCTACCAACTGACGGATGGGTCCGGCCCTGCAGGCCCGCCGCCCCTCTTGCAGCAAGCCCGTGAGGTGATGCAGCAAGCCCAGCAGGCGCATGAGCCGCATGCGCTGAAGGCACTGGATCACTTCCTGCGAGCCTACGGCGCGGTCGCGGGTGACCATGCCCTGGCCCATCTGACGCGTGGCGGGGTGTTCATCGCCGGCGGTGTGGCCCTGCATTGCGCGCAAGAAATGGCCGATGGCCGCTTCATTCAGGCCTTCAAGGCCAAACACCCCTATGCCGAGCTGATGCGCACCATGCCGGTTCACCTGGTCCTGCAGCCCGAACTGGGTCTGCTGGGTGCGGCCCTGCTCGGCGAGGAACTGCTTCAGCCGCCTGCCTGAGGCGGAGCGACCAGGCCCAACAAGGCGTCCAGCAGTCGCAAGACTTCAGCCTGGTCTTCGACGAAGAAACGCGCCTTGGAATCCACCATGTCGGCGCCCACGCGAACCGTCAGCCAATGCGGCGGCGCAATCGCAAAAGCAGCCTCGTCATTGAGGTCGTCGCCCACGAAAACGGCCGCCTTCGCGCCGCAGCGATCCACCAGAGAACACAGGGCGTCTCCCTTGTGCGGGGCGCTGAGAGCCACCACATTCACCACATGCTTGCCGCCATAGCTCTTCAGCGCCCCGGGCAGCTCGGCCAGGACTTCGTGAATGACCTGCAGCGCCGCCGCTTCATCGATCACCTGGCGGTAATGAAGGGCCAGGCTGTGGATCTTGTCTTCGACAAACACCTGGGTGTGGCGCAAAGCATCGTCATGCTTGTTCAGGACCCGCCTGAGGGCATCGAAGGCCTCCACCGCATCGGCGTCCAGGCGTGAACCCGGCAAGCCATGCTCTTCGGCGCCATGACTGCCCACCACGAAGCGCGGCGTGAAACGCAGATGCTGACGCACATCGGCCACACCTCTTCCGGTGATGACTGCGGTAGGCAAGGTCTGACTCAAGCTCTCGAGGCGATCGATCAAGGGAGGCGCCATCACGGCCAGATCGGGGTGATCAGCCACAGGGGTCAAGGTGCCATCGAAGTCAAAGGCCAACAAGGGTCGCAAGTCCATGACGGCGCTCATCGCCGCCCGGCCCGCTTCGGAAAACAGGTACTGCATGGTCACTCCGGTCTGGATCGTTGAACACGCGCCTCGATGCGCTCACGCATGCGCCAGCGCCCCGCGTCGGTCAGCATGCGCCCGGCCCAACGGTAGACATTGAACTCACGCACGGTCGAACGCAGGCTGGCCATGCGCTCGTGCTGTTCGGCCGCAGGCATGGTCAAGGCGCGCTGCAAGGCATCGGCGGTTTCTTCCACATGATAGGGGTTCACCACCAAGGCCTGGCCCATCTCCCGGGCCGCTCCGGCAAAGCGGCTCAGGATGAGGACGCCCTGGTCATCATCCCGCGCGGCCACAAACTCCTTGCACACGAGGTTCATGCCGTCGTGCAGGCTGGTGACAACGCACACGTCGGCCGCACGGTACAGCTCATTGAGCGCATCGTGCTCATGGTGCTCGGCCAACAGGTACACGGCCTGGCAAGCGGGGTGCTCGAAACGCTGGTTGATGCGAGCGGTCACGGCATGAATGCGGTCTTGAAACGATCGGTATTCTTCAAGCGATCCGCGCGAGGGCGCGGCCACCTGCACGAACGAGAACTGGCCCACCCATTCAGGATACTTCTCCAGCAAGCGCTCGACCGCATGCAAGCGCTCCAGAATGCCCTTGGTGTAATCGAAGCGGTCCACCCCCACGGCGAGCTTGTGTTCGGCAGGCAAGTGCAGGCGCTGGCGCACCTGCTCTCGGCACAGAGCTACCGCAGGCCATGCAGCGACCTCCGCATCCGATGGCCAGGCGATCGAGATGGGGTAGCTTTCCACGAAGCTCGTGTCGTCCCGAAACGAGATGGTGGAGTGTTCGTGCTCGATGCGGGCCTGAAGGTAACGATCGACGGTTTCGATGAAGTTCTTGCAGTGAAAGCGCGTGTGAAAGCCCAGGATGGTGCTGCCCAGCAGGCCGGCCAGGATTTCCTCGCGCCACGGGCAGATGCCGAAGGACTCCGGGTTGGGCCAGGGGATGTGCCAGAAGGTCAGGATGGTGGCCCTCGGCAGGTGCGCGCGAATCATCGCCGGCAGCGAGGCGAGGTGACAGTCCTGCGCCAGCACGACCGGGTCGTCGCTGCGCGCCTCGGCCAGCACCGCGTCGGCAAAGCGCTGGTTGACCTCGCGGTAATGCTGCCAGTCTGATTCCCGAAACACCGGCCGCACATGAGCGACATGGCACAGCGGCCACAGCCCTTCGTTGGCAAAGCCGTAGTAGAAGCCCCTTTCCTCCTCGGGCGTCAACCACAAACGCTTGAGCGTGTATTCGTTCTTCCCCGGAGGCACCATGACCCGGTCGTGTTCGTCCACCACCAGGGCATCGGCGTGACCACTGCCATGCGCGATCCAGGTGCCCGAGCACGCTCGCATGACCGGTTCCACCGCCGTCACGAGGCCGCTGGCCGGACGTTTGACAATGATCTTGTCGCCCTCCTTCTCGTGGATGTACGGCTCACGGTTGGAGACCACGATGAGCTGGTCTCCGCGCAACTGGGTGCGCAGCAAGGACCGCAGGCGATCAGGATCCCAGACCGCTTCGGGGCCAAGTGAGCGCCGGTACTCATCTTCCAGGTCGCGCAGACGCTGGCGCAACTCGGCGGCCAAGGGCTGCAGTTCAGGCGCGGAACTGACCATGGGACTGATCAGGCCCTCGCCGCGGAGCAGGGCGCGCGTGCCTTGCACCCAGCCGCGCCAACTCAGTTGGGCGACCACCACGGTGATCAAGGCCATGACCGCACCCAGGCCCGCGATGAGGATGATGAGGTATTGCCGCGTGTCTTCGCTGCGCCGCTCGACAAAACTGAAGTCCTGCAGCACGACAAGATTTGCCAGCGGGCCGCCTTCGCCCATCACGACATGCTCACCCACGTGCACGGGCCCGCCTTCGATGCGGATCTCTGCATCGGATTGCGCCGAAATCTGCGCGGCCTGTTCACACGTCAGGCTGCTTGGGAAGCGCGGCGAATGTCGGAGCATCTCCCCGCTGAGAGAACACAGCCCCAGCCCCACCAAGCGCTCATCCTGCACCACGCGATCAAACAGCGACTGCAGGCGCGCATCTGTCGTGTCCTGCAAACCTTCGCTCACGGAATCAGCCAGGGTCTGGGTGACCAGGGAGCCCCGCAAGTTCAGGTCGCGCGCGAACCAACGCAAGGTGAGGCGATCCATCAGCGGCAAGGCCAGGTAAGCGGCCATCACCAGGGCCAGCAGCAACGGGATCAGGAATCGAAGCTGTAATCGCAGTGTGTTCATCCACCCATTCTCGTATCATGACTTCAAGTTTGAAGAGTTCGACTGTAGAGCCCTGTCGTGTCCCCGCACCCTTGAGGGTGTTACAACATGAAAGCCCCTTGCATGAACCCAGGCAACACCCGGCCCAGCCTAGACCTCGCCCTCATCGGTAACTGCGCCATCAGCGCACTGATAGATCAGCAGGCCCGCATCGTCTGGTGTTGCATGCCGCGCTTTGATGGCGACCCCATCTTTCATGCCCTGCTCGATTCGGCCGAGGGCTTGGGGCGGGATGGCACCATGGGTGTCGAACTCGAAGGCATGGTGCGCAGCGAGCAAACCTACGAACCCAATACCGCGCTCGTGCGCACCCGGCTGTATGACGCCAACGGCCGCGGCATAGAGGTCACCGACTTCGCGCCCCGCTTCACCATGCGTGACCGCACCTACCGACCGGCCCAACTGGTTCGGCGCATCCGCCCTTTGGGCTCCGATCACCCGAGGGTTCGCATCGTGGTCCGCCCCCGCAGCGAATGGGGCGCGACGCAGCCAGCGCGGGTGCGCGGCAGCAATCACGTGCGTTTCATTTCAGAAAGCGCCACCCTGCGCCTGACCACCAACGCGCCCCTGACCTATGTCATGGACGAGACGTGGTTCTCTTTGTACGGTCCGGTCAGCCTCATCCTGGGGCCTGATGAAACCCTCTCAGGCGCGGTGGAAGAAACGGCACGTGAATTCGAAGAGCAAACCAGTCTCTACTGGCGCCACTGGACCCGGCGTCTGCACATTCCGCTCGAGTGGCAAGACGCCGTGATCCGTGCTGCCATCACGCTCAAGCTGTGCCAGTTCGAAGAGACAGGCGCCATCGTGGCCGCCATGACCACCAGCATCCCCGAAGCACCAGACAGCGAACGCAACTGGGACTACCGCTATTGCTGGCTGCGTGACGCCTTCTTCGTGGTGCGGGCGCTGAACAGCCTGTCCGAGATGGGCACCATGGAGGACTACCTGCGCTGGCTGTTTGACGTGGTACGAAGCTGTCCTGACGGGCATGTCCAGCCGCTTTATGGTCTGGGGCTGGAAGAGCAGCTCACCGAATACATGGTGCCGCATGTCTCGGGCTACCGGGGCATGGGGCCCGTCCGGACGGGCAACCTGGCTTACACGCACTTTCAACATGATGTGTACGGCAATATCGTGCTGGGTGCTGCGCAGGCCTTCCATGACCAGCGCTTGTTCCGCCGAGCCAGCGCCGATGACTTCACCGCACTGGAAGCCATGGGCGAGCAGGCCTGGCTGCTGCACGACCAGCCCGATGCCGGCATGTGGGAGTTGCGCACGCGCTCACGGGTGCACACCTCCTCATCGCTGATGTGCTGGGCCGCCTGCGATCGGTTGGCGCGCATTGCCACTTGCGTGGCTCATCACGAACGTGCCGCCTACTGGCGGGAGCGCGCACACATCATCCGCAGCAAGATCCTGGAGCTTTCCTGGAACGCGCAACGCCAGGCCTTTGTCGAGAGCTTCGGCGGCCGCGACCTTGATGCCAGCGTCCTGCTGATGGCCGAAGTCGGTTTCATCGACCCCAAGGACAGTCGCTTTGTCCGCACCGTCGAGGCGCTCGAGAACAGCTTGTGCGACGGGCCCTTCATGCGCCGCTACGAGGCGGCCGACGACTTCGGTGTGCCTGAAACCTCGTTCAACGTCTGCTCTTTCTGGCGCATCGACGCCCTCGCCCGGATCGGCCGGACAGAACAGGCCCGCGAAATCTTTGAAGCCTTGCTGGCCTGCCGAAACCATGTGGGCTTGCTGTCGGAGGACATCGCGCCAAGCACCGGTGAGCTATGGGGAAACTTCCCCCAGACCTACTCCATGGTGGGCATCATCAACGGTGCTGTGCGGCTTTCCCGCCCGTGGGACGTCGTGGTGTAGCTGGCAGGCACAACGCTTGCCGCGTGTTCACCAACACATCATCGAAAGGAGACACCTATGCTGAAATGGGCCTTGATATTCGGCGTCATCGCCATCGTGGCCGGCCTGCTCGGCTTCTCCGGCGTGGCCGCCGGCGCTGCGGGCATCGCCAAGTTTTTGTTCTTCCTCTTCCTCATCATCTGCCTACTCGCCCTGGTTCTGGGTTTGACGGTTTACCGCAAAGTCAAAGGCTGAGGAAAGGGCATGCGCAGGCACCCCGCCGGGGGGGTGCCTGCCTGCCAACCGCACAGGCTCCACTCAGCCTGGTTTCATGTCGCGTACATCAGCCGGGTGCGGGTCTCCTGGCCCTGGGCTCACCGGCTGGGCGCCACCTTCGGCGTCGAAGTTCTCGACCGCTTCGCTTGGCTGAGACGTCTTGCCTGCGCCTCGCTCCCGAGCCGCACGCCTGCTGACCGACCACAGAACCTGCCCGACCAGGCCCAGCACCATGACCTTGAATATCTTGGCGGACACGGGGGATCGCATCAGTAGCCCCCCGTCACGTCAGAAGCGGGCTCGCTGGGCACCGACGCGGGCAACTGAGGGGCGGCGCCCGGATCGGCCAGTGGCGGCGCCGACAAGCCAGCGCTTCCACCATCTGCCGGTGAACTGCGATCAGGATTGAAGACGCCGGTGTCAGGCGCCGTGGCGGGAGCGGGCACGCTGGGTGAACCCAGATCGTCGCGCTTGTTGCAGCCCCCCAGAAGGAGCCCCGCCAGGCTCATGCTTGCCAACAAGACCACGGTTCTTTGGTGCTTCATGTCATTCTCCTGTGTTGATTGGAAATCACTTGCCCACTCTCACATTGCGCGTCGATGCTGTTCGCGCAATTGCCGAATCTGTTCATGGTTGCGCTGCAAGCCGAGCATCTGTCGCTCTACCACCAGACGCACATTGGTCGGCATGTCACCGTCGTCGAGGGCCTCGCGGTAATGTTGCAGCACCATGTCCTCGCTGCGCTCGCACTCTTCCAGGACGTCCAGATCACTCAAGCCCCCCAGAGAGCCTCGAACCGCCACCCAGCCACGGTGCAGCGCAGCCGTGGCAGAGCCCTTGAGCCCAGGCTGGCCACCGTACTCCAACACCAGGGGGCTCAACTCGTCGGCCGCCTGGTGACAATGGCGCGCATGGTGACTGAGCAGATCTCGCACCATCGGGTCGTGCGCATGTTTGGCACAAGTGTCAAAACCACGCTCCCCGTCCTGGGACGTCTCTATCAGCTCGTTCAGGGTCTCGACGACGTCTTCGTTCTTCATGGCACCACACCTTTCATCAACGAGGTCCGGTGAACCGGATGAGCCCTGACAGTTGCAGTTGGCATGCCCGTGTGATGGGCCGGACAAAGCTTGATACAAACCAGTTCTCTGTGGAACTGCTTGCAGCAAATCGAACCGGCGGCGGCACTTCGCACAGCCCCGCCACAGTCGTCGACGGCACGGACACAGCCCACTCAGTTACAGATTTTTTCACCTGCCTGTCGATTCCGCTCTCCCATAGCGGCGCAAGGCAAACGCAAGCATCGGAATGAGCCCCTGAGCTCACCGCAATGCCAACAGGGCTTTGTAGGAATTGCGTCGGTTGTTGGTAACGTTGACACGCCACCTCCCTCACCAGGATCGCACCGGCACAGGAGTTGCAGTGAAGAAAGCGCCATCGCATGCCGTCGCATGCCTGTTCACCGTTCCCCTTTCGCCAGATTGCTCATCCATCAAAACTCCATGAACGCACCAACCCTTCGTCTCGACAGTCGCCAGCACCATGCGCTGACGCCTCGCCTGCAGCAAGCGGTACGCCTTCTTCAGCTCTCTTCGCTGGACTTTGCTCAGGAAGTGCGGGAGGCCATCAGCACGAACCCGTTTCTCGAGCCTGAAGACGACCCCGACGTCGGCGCGCCTGCAGCCAGCGCGGGTGAACTCCATGGCATGGATGAGCTGCTTGCCCACTCCCAGTGGGACGATCAAGCCCAGACCACCACCTTGGGCACCGCCGAAACCGACCCTGGCAGCACCGACACCCGAAGCAACGACAACCAGGAATGGGAGCGGGACAACTGGCACGACGTGGGCAACCACGTCGCTCGGGAAGGTGGCTCCAATCTCGGCGATCTGGTCGCCAGCGAACGCGACCTGCGCCAGCACCTTCAGGATCAGATGGACGTGTGGCCGCTCTCCGAGCGCGAGCACGTGCTGGTCACCGACATCATCGGCTGCATCGACGACGACGGGTATCTGCGCACGGAGCTGGAAGAACTGGCGGCGCTTTCCGCCCTCACACCGCCACCTGACCTTGACGAGATGCGCCAGGCCCTGGCCTTGGTGCAGTCGCTGGATCCGTACGGCATCGGGGCACGCAGTGTCTCTGAGTGCTTGCAATTGCAGCTTCCCACCATTGAGAACGAGAAGTTGCGCGAGCTGGCCCGCATCGTCCTGACACACTACCTTGATCGCCTCGCGCATCGGGACATCGCCGGACTGGCCAAGCTGCTGAGTTGCAAAGCCAGCGACCTGGAAGCCGCTTGCGAGCGCATCCGTCACTTTGACCCCAGGCCTGGCTGGCGCATCGGCTCATCCAATGCCCACTTCATCACCCCCGACGTGATTGTTCGCCAGTCGCATGGCGAGTGGTACGCCACGCTCAACCCGGCCGTGGTGCCGCGTGTTCGCATCAACCAGATGTACGCTGATCTGTTTCAGCAACACCGCAACTCGGGCCATGCGGAACTGGCCGCCAGTCTGCAAGAAGCTCGATGGACGGTGCGCAATGTGGAGCAACGCTTCAGCACCATCCTGCTCGTCACCCAAGCCATCCTCAAACGCCAGCACCAGTTCCTCGAGTACGGTCCGCTGGCCATGAAACCCCTCGGTTTGCGTGAGATTGCCGAGGAAGTGGGCTTGCATGAGTCCACCGTTTGCCGGGTCACCAACAACAAGTACATGGCCACGCCCGTGGGCGTGTTCGAGTTGAAGTACTTCTTCTCGCGCTCGCTGCCCACCGCGAGCGGTGGCTCGTGTTCCGCCACCGCCATTCGTGGGGTCATCAAGGACATGATCGCCGCGGAAGACCCAGCTCATCCTCTCTCGGACGCCGCCATCGCCAAGCAGTTGGCCACACAGGGGCTGCCGGTGGCCAGGCGCACCGTCACCAAGTACCGCCAGATGCTCAAGTTCGAGCCCGTCGACCGCCGGCGCCGCCATCCTGCCTGAGGACCTTCTGAACCTGAGACGACGCGGTCCCCCCAGCCTCGCCCGTTGGCGCTCGGCGTGGGGCGGGGTGTGGCGCTGGCCGAGGGCGTCGCTGCGCAGTTACCTCATGATGGTGATGATCGTGGCCACCGTCCCCATTGCCAGCCTGGCCGCCTACCTCGTCGTCCACCAGACCGCGGCGGCCAATCGGGTCGTCGAAGACCACCTGAAGCGCACGGCCTCGCGCTTCAGTGCCAGCGTCGAGCGGCACACCAGCGCCTCCGTCGGCACCTTGCGCTTTCTGTCGCACTCGCCCACGCTCGAGCGCGATGACCTGGCCGGATTTCTGGCCACCCTGGCCTTGTTGCCCGATCTCAGCAGCCTGTGGGACAGCGCCTTTCTCGCCGAACCGAACGGAGCGATCCTGATCGACACGGGACACCCCCCGCAGCAGCCAGCAGGGGTACTCCCCAGCGAGCTGCTCAAGCGGCTGGAGGCCGCCGGGCAAGGCCTCATCACCGAGGTCCTCCAGGGGGAGGACGGTCAGGCCGTGGTGTGCATTGTCACGCCGGTCATCGTGGATGGCCGCATGCGCTATGCGCTCGGGGCACGCGTCGCATCCGGGCGCTGGCTCGACCTCATGGAAGCCCTCTCGGGGCCCCAGGTCAGCATGGTGGCCATCGTCAACGCGGGCCACCAGGTCGTGGCGCGGAGCCGGGGAGCCGAAGCGTTCTTCGGACACGACGGCAGCACCCACCCCCGCCAGCAAGCCGGCGGCAAGGGCGTGGGTCGCCTGCACCTTCCCGACGCCCGTCCCGCTTACATGGCATGGGAGACCGTGCCTGGCGTCAATTGGTCGGTGGGGGTGGCCACCGCCGCTGCCCCACTCGATCGGCAACGCCACATCGCCATTGCCACCGCTCTGGGGTCCACGCTGCTGTCCCTGGGCTCGGGCTTGCTGCTGGCCATGCTGGTGGCGCGGCGGGTGACCCGGCCGCTGCGCCAGTTGGCCAAAGGAGAAGCGATCGAGCAAGTGCACTTCAGCGAGGTTCGGGAGATCGCCTGGCTGCAAGATGCCTTGCAGCAGGCCGCGCAGCAGCGTGACATCACCGCGCGTCGGCGTGCCGAGGAGGCGCTTCGTCAGGCGGAACGGCGCCTGCGTGAAAGCCAGCACATGGTGGAACTGGCGCAAGAGGCGGGCCATGTCGGCTTCTTCGATTACCGATTCGAGAGCGACACCATGTCCTGGACTTCCGGGATGTCTCGCCTCCTCGGTCGTGCCCCCTATAGCTTCGAAGGCCACTGGGAAGATTGGATGGCCCACATGGGTGCCGTGGATCAAGCCCTGGTTCGCGAATCCATTCAGCACGCAGTCGAAGCAGCGCTTGACCAGACCATGTTCCAGTTCGCCACCTTGCGGGACATGCAAGAGCGCCGGTGGCTGTCAGCTCGCGTGGTGCTCAAGTACGACGCCAGGCAGCAACCCATCCACCTCATCGGCGTCGTCATGGACATCACTCAGCAGGTGCTCGCCGAACAGGAAAGAAGCAGCTACTTCCAGCGCGAGCAGGCGGCACGGCTCGATGCCGAGCAGGCCAATCGGGCCAAGGACGAGTTCCTCGCCATGCTGGGCCATGAACTGCGCAATCCCTTGGGCGCCATCGCCGCCGCTTGCGAAGTACTGGACCGCGTCGATGCCCACGCAGAACCATCCAGGAAGGCGCGTCTCATCATCTCGCGCCAGACACGCCACCTCGCACGCCTGATGGACGACCTCCTGGACGTCGCCCGCGTCATCACCGGGAAGATCATCCTCTCCCGCCAGCCGATGAACCTGAGCGAGCTCGTCGAGCATCAACTCGCCACCATGCGGCTCTCGGGTCAGTTCGGTGCGCATGAACTGGCCGTGGACATCCAGGACCCTCTGCTCATGGTGAACGCGGATGCGACCCGGATTGAGCAGATCGTCTACAACCTCATGACCAACGCCATCAAGTACACCCCACAAGGGGGCCGCGTCTTGGTGCGCTTGCAACGCGAAGAGGAGATGGCCGTGCTGACCGTCAGCGACTCGGGCGAGGGAATGTCGCGAGAACTGCTGGCGCAGGCCTTCGAGCTGTTCGTGCAAGGTGAACGAACGCTGGAGCGTCGCCAAGGCGGTCTGGGCGTTGGGCTCACTCTGGTTCGCCAGTTGACCGAGCGGCACGGCGGCTGCGTCAGCGCCGACAGCCCTGGGCCGCATCAGGGCTCCATCTTCACAGTCAAGCTGCCTCTGCTGACCGCGTCAGAAGGAGCCACCGAGGCGGCTGGCGATGCCCGCGACGCCGGGCCAGGCCCGACATCTGAAACGCGCGCAAGCCGGGTGCGCGTGGTCGTGATCGAGGACAACGAGGACGTCCTTGAATCGCTGCGTGTCTGGCTGGAGCTCAACGGGCACATCGTGGCCACCGCCAATGATGGCGAACAGGGTTTGGAGCAAGTGCTGCGCATCCTGCCGGACGTGGCCTTGATCGACATCGGCCTGCCTCGCATGGACGGTTTTGTGCTTGCCCAACGTTTGCGGGAGTCGGGCTTCAAGGGGCGGCTGGTTGCACTGTCGGGCTACGGACAACCCAAAGACCTGGCCAGAGCGATGTCAAGCGGCTTCGATCATCACATGGTCAAACCCATCGACCTGGAGGTGCTAGACACATGGATCACCGCTTTACGTCAACCATGAGGCAGGGCAGAGGGTGATGGGCATGCAGCTTGCCCCTCTTGGTTGGGTGCGATGTCGCACCTCCATTCCAAAGGAGCACTTCATGACCCAGCAAACGCCATCCAATCCGCAAAACCGTCCCCAACAACAAGGTGGACAGCCAGGCAAGCAACAACAACAAAGCAACCCCTCGCAGCAGAACCAGCCCGGGCAGCAACAGAAGAACCAGCCTCAACAAGGCGACCGTTCAGGACAGATGGGTCAGTCGGACGATCCGAGCGAGTCATCGCAGAAGCGCACGCCCCGCTAAGGGCCGCTGACACCATCAAAAACGGGGCTGTTTTCACAGCCCCGTTTCTTCATGCTCGATGCTCACCGGCTCAGTTCAGCACCCGCGTGATGCCCCTCATGATCCAGGGCCAGGCAAAGCTTACCGCCTGGCTGAGTACGATCGACAAGGCCTTCACCGGCCTGGCCTTGCGGGGCAACACGATCCAACCCACGACCGCCACCGCAGCCGTCATCAGGCCCCACTCGACCAGGCGCAAAGACGCTTCCTCACGCAAGGCCGCCTGCGTGTGGCGCAGGCGCTGACGACTGACATGAACGGCGCGTTCGGCAGCGTCGACCTGCTCCGCCAGGGAAAGTTCTCGTCCAGTCATGGTCCCGGCTCCGTTGAATTTGCGGAGGTGCCCCTTGAGCTGCTCGGCGGCGTGCGCACCGGTTCACCCGGCAAGGTGCCGGAACGCAAGGTTCTCAAGGTGGCAGGCAAAGATAACTTCCGCGTCAGGCCTTGCGCCCGCAGCCACAAGGCCACTGTGGCGAGCCCGTTGACCAGCATGACCAAAGCCCACGCCCAGGGCCAGGCCAAACCCCATTCGATCGCGCCCTTGTACACGCCAAACAGGAGGGTCAACCAGGCGGCGCACAAGACCAGGGCGGAGAGAAAAGCGAGCGCCACGATCTGTGCAAAGGCCAGACCGGCTTGACGAACCTCCAGCGTGAAAAGATGCAAGCGCTGGTGCACGACATCTCGGACGTCGTCATAGAGCTGCCTCAGCAAGACCCCTACAGAAACGGTCTGGCGCTCCGCTTCTGGCGAGGAGGAGGCGCCTTCCTCCGCCATGCTCAACGCGTCAAGCGTGCCAGCAACACGCCAGCAGCGACCCCGATGGCCAGAGAAGTCAGGGGCTTCTCGCGCACGAAGCCTCGCACTGCGTCCGCCCATTCCTGTGGCAGTTCACCAAACTCATCGGCCTTCAACTTGGCCGCATCCACGGCCTCACCCGCCATCTGATTCACCTTGTCAGCCGCGGGACCGGCCTTGGCGGCAACGCGGTCAATCGCTTCGTGGGCCGAAGCGGCCATGCGCTCAACGGTTTTTGCGTCGGGCAGGGCCCCGGACAAACTCGACTCTGGGTTGCTGGATGTCATGGCGAGCTCCTGAAATTGGTCGGTCAAGTGTATGCCGCTGGGAGGCAAAAGTCGTGCCGACGCAGCCTCGGGTGGCAAGCAAATGCTTCTCGCCAGCAGGCGTGCCCTGATTCCGGGGGCTTGCGTCACTGCGGGCACCCCGTTTGCCTCAGCACGTGTGCCTAGCGCCTGCCCTTCCACTGCTGGATTCTCCGTCCTCATGATCGCCTCTTCACACACGCCTCGCCTCGCCCTTCCATTCGATGTCAGGTCGGGGTGCAGCGCCATGGACGAAGTCGTTCAGGAGTTGAACTGGCTCGCGGGCTGCACGCAGCAGATCGTCTGGCTCGCGGACCTTGACACCGGATCCCTGCTGTACGTCAGCGACGGCTTCGACGCCCTCTGGGGGTTGCGAAAGCAAGACCTGCTTGCCGACCCCTTGCGTTGGCACGATGCCATTCTCGCGGACGACCTGCACCGCCTGCCCAAGCCCTTCTTCGCCGAAACGGACCTGCCAGAGCCGCTTCTTCATGTCGAGCGGCGGTACCGCATCGCCCCCGGAAACTCCCGGCCTGGGTGGGTCCATGACCGGCGTTTCATCCGCCGCGATGCGCACGGCAAGGCACGAAGTGTGGTGGGGCTCGTCGAGCGCATCCACCCGCATCAAGCGTCGGAAGATTCGCCGGAAGGTGTTCTCCGCGCCCCCGGGTCCAAGGCTGCTCCCGACGCGGAGCGTGGTCTGACCGCGCTGATGGCGCATGACCTGCGCTCGCCTTTGAGTGCCATGCGAGGCTGGGCCCACATCCTCCATCGCAGCGGTGAACTCACCGCGCTCCAGACCCAGGCGCTGCAAGGGCTCGAACGCTGCATCGCCACCCAGGCTCAGTTGATCTCAGCCGTCCTGGACGGTCAACTGGTGCAATCGGGCAAGTTCCCCTTGAGCCTGGAAGAGGTGCAGGTCAGCCGCCTGGTGGACCAGGCCGTCCAGTTGTCGCTTGAGGCGGCGCGCCATAAGCAGATCCAGCTGGACGTCCGTCACCTGGCCGCGCAAGAGCGCGTGCGTGTCGATGTAGAACGCCTGCGCCAGGCACTGGCCCGCCTCATCAGCGACGCCATTCGCGCCACGCCCAAGGACGCCGCCGTGCGCGTGAGCTCACGCCTGTCCGGGCAGGCTGCACTGCTCGAGATTGCAGACGAAGGGGTGCCCCCTGCGGCCGTTGAACCAGACCTCAACTGCCACCTCGCCGAGCAAACCATTCAACTCCATGGCGGTCAGGTGCTGCACGGTGTGCTCCCCGCGAACCGAGGGCGCGTTCGCATCGTGACGCTGCCCGTGGTCCTTGACAGCCTCGGCACTTGAGAAGGTGACTAGCACGGCTCGCGCTCGCGCGTGCGCGACCGCACAAGCCCCTGAGCGAAGTCATGACAAGGCGCCCAGCGTCGGCGGGCGCTCTCATAATGAAATCCGTTTCATGGCCGTCTGGCGCTGACCGCTCAGCGTATGGGCACGCCAGCCCGATCATGAGCTTCCTGCTTCTGCACACAAGGACCACTCATGCCGCACGCTCTGGTTGTGGACGACGAGGCCGATTCGGCCGAAATGCTGGCCACCCTGATCGCTCTTGAGGGATTCACGGTCGCCAGCGTGGGCTCGTTGCGCGAAGCCCGCAAGCAGATGATCCTGCAGCAGCCCGACATCATGTTGCTGGACCTCGTCCTGCCCGATGGCAGTGGCATGCAGTTGATCGAAGAGACCCGTGCGAGTTGCCACATGGAGATCGTGCTGATCACGGGCCACGCCAGCCTGGAGACCTCCATCCAGGCATTCCGCCTGGGAGTCACCGACTACCTGGTCAAGCCCATCAACATGACTCAGTTGCAGGGCATTTTGTCGCGCGTAACCAAGCCATCACGGCTGCATGCCGAGGCAGACGACCTCCAGACCCAGCTGGACCAGGAGGGGCACTTTGGCAAGTTGTGGGGCCAGTCCGCCTGCATGCGAAGAATTTACCAGCAGATCTTGCGCGTCTCCGGCACTGGCGTCACCGTGTTCATCACCGGAGAAAGCGGGACGGGCAAGGAAGTGGTGGCCAGCACGGTGCACGAACTGAGCCGGCGCCGCAACCGCCCTTTCCTGGCCGTCAACTGCGGCGCCATCTCGCCCCACCTGATTGAAAGCGAGATCTTTGGCCACGAGAAAGGCAGCTTCACCGGTGCGGAGCGGCAGCACCAGGGTTTCTTCGAGCGCGCCAACGGCGGCACCCTGTTCCTGGACGAGATCACGGAGATGCCACTGGACCTGCAAGTGAAGCTGCTGCGCGTGCTGGAAACCGGCACCTTCATGCGGGTGGGCTCGACGCAGGCGCAGGAGGCCGATGTGCGCCTGATTGCCGCCACCAACCGCCCCCCCATGCAGGCGGTCAAGGAGGGCAAGCTCCGTGAAGACCTGCTCTATCGCTTGAATGTCTTCCCCATTCAGTTGCCCACCTTGCGCGAACGCCCCGAAGACGTTCCCCTCATTGCCCAGCACTTTCTCAGCGAGATCTCAAACCGGGAAGGCCAGCTCAAGCGCTTCTCTCCGGCCGCCTGCAAGCAACTTCAAAGCCATGACTGGCCGGGCAATGTGAGGGAACTGCGCAACATCGTTTACCGCGCCTACGTGATGGCGCTGGATGACACCATCGTTGACGCCTGCCTGCCCACTCCGGACGAACCCCTGCCCGTCATGTCCGGCGCCCCGACCCTGACCGTGCGCGTAGGGACCCCGTTGGCCGAGATCGAGCGCATGGTCACCCTGGCGACCCTGGAACACCTGGGCAGACACAAAGAGAAGACGGCTGCCACGCTGGGCGTGAGCCTGAAGACCTTGTACAACCGTCTCAAAGAATACTCGACCGTGCCAGGCGATGAAAACGAAAGCCTGGAAGAGAACCCATCCCATTATTGATCTGCGAGACAAGCACCCATGGCCACGCGCATCGAACATGACTCCATGGGCGACATCCCCGTCGATAACGAGCGCCTCTGGGGTGCCCAGACCCAACGCTCGCTGCAGTACTTTCACATTTCCACTGAACGCCTGCCACCCGAGCTGATCAGGGCACTGGCCTTGGTGAAGCGCGAATGCGCCCGCGTCAATCTCGAGCTGAGCTTGCTTGAACCGGACATGGCCGAAGCCATCATGGCTGCAGCAGACGAAGTGCTGAGCGATGCATGGATGGACGAGTTCCCGCTGCGCATCTGGCAGACCGGATCCGGCACCCAAAGCAATATGAACATGAACGAGGTGCTGGCCAACCGCGCCTCCATCCTGCTGGGGGGATCTGCTGGCCTGAACCGCCTGGTTCACCCGAACGATCACGTCAACCTGGGCCAGTCGTCCAACGACATTTTTCCGACCGCCATGCACGTCGCCGCGGTGCAGGCCACGGTGCAAGGGCTGCTGCCAGCCCTGCAAGAGGCCGAGCAGCAATGGGTCACGCTGTCAGCCCGCCATGAGCAGTTGATCAAGATCGGGCGCACGCACCTGCAAGACGCCACGCCGCTCACGGTCGGTCAAGAGTTCTCCGGCTACGTGGCACAACTTGCCTACGCAAGAACGGTCGTGCAGCAGGCCTTACCGGCCGTCCACGAACTGGCCGTCGGGGGCACGGCGGTTGGCACCGGCCTGAACACCCACCCGGAATTCGGCAGCCGTGTGGCCCAGGCCCTCAGCCGCGCCACAGGCCAGCCCTTCGTCTCGGCGAGCAACAAATTTGCGGCACTGGCCGCACACGATGCGCTGGTCAACCTGCATGGCACCTTGCGCACCAGCGCAGCGGCCTTGACCAAGATCGCCAACGACGTGCGGTGGCTGGCCTCCGGCCCCCGTTGTGGCCTGGGCGAACTGAGCCTGCCGGCCAACGAGCCGGGCAGCTCCATCATGCCCGGCAAGGTCAACCCGACCCAGTGCGAAGCCCTCACCATGGCTTGCTACCAGGTGCTGGGCAACGACGTGGCAGTGGGGTTCGCCGGTGCCAGCGGCCATTTCGAACTGAACACTTTCAAACCCCTTATCGCCCACAACGTGCTTCAGAGCTTGCGTCTGCTTGAACAGGCCACGCGCAGCTTCAGTACGCACGCGCTGAGCGGCCTGACGGTCAACGAAGCGCAGGTGAGCCTCTCGCTCCAGAACTCGCTGATGCTGGTAACGGCGCTTGCTCCCCACCTGGGCTACGACCGGGCCAGCCAGATCGCCCAGAAGGCCCATGCAGACGGCAGCTCCCTGCGAGAAGCCGCTTTGGCGCTGGGCTGTGCGGCGGCTGATTTCGACCGCTGGGTGCGGCCCGAACTCATGATTTAAGTGTTTGTGCTGAGTCGACACCGCCTCAACTTGGTGCCAGAGCCCTCTCCACGCGTATTTTTAGCGACAGCCGCAGATGCTTATGCGTGCGAGACGATGCCGATGGCGTCTATCTTCGGCACAATTGACATCGCCGTAAATTGCGGATTCAACCATAGGAATCTTTGAGAATGAACAAGACCGAACTGATCCAGCACCTGGCTGCCAAGCATGAACTGACGAAGGCCGAAGCTGGTCGCATCCTCGAGACGCTGCTCGACACCGTCGTGACGACCGTGAAGAAGGGCGGCGCCATCACCCTGCCGGGCTTTGGCTCGTTCAAGCTGCATGCACGTGCTGGCCGCAATGGCGTGAATCCATCCAACGGCGAAAAGATCAAGATCCCCGCAGCCAAGCTGCCCAAGTTCACCCCCGGCGCCACGTTCAAGGCTGCTGTGGACCCCAAGGCTGCCGCTCGCAAGGCCGCCAAGGCCGCGGACACCAAGAAGGCTCCTGCCAAGAAGCCTGCCGCCAAGAAGACCAAGAAGTGATGTGCAGCAGGGCGGGCGCTGCCCGCCCTGCTCGTTCTTGCTCACCTTGCCCGCTTGATGAGCCTTGTCGACGCCCGGTTCGCCGGGCGTTTGCTCTCCGGGTGTGCGGTTGCGGGCTTGTGGGTTTGTGGGTTTGTGGGCGCTTGTTTCGCTTGTTCCCGCTTGCTCCCGCTTGTTCCGCCACCGCAAAACTCGAAACGCAAAAAAGGGATCAGTCCGCTTGAACTGATCCCTCTGGAATTTGGTGGGCCCCGACAGATTCGAACTGTCGACCAACGGATTAAGAGTCCGCTGCTCTACCAACTGAGCTAGGAGCCCTACACTTTGCTTGGCGCTTTGCTTGCCGCTGTGCACCAAGACTTCGATTTTATACCGAACTTTTCCTTCTTCGCAAGCGCCTCGCGAAATTTCTGCAGGCACTTTCTGCAGACATTGGCAAGATTCCTGGTGGGTCGTGCGGGACTCGAACCTGCGACCAACGGATTAAAAGTCCGCTGCTCTACCAACTGAGCTAACGACCCCGGAAAAGCCAACGATTATAGACTGAAATCAATCCTCTGCGAGGCACTTCATCACGTGCGCCGCCGCCACCATGCCAAAGGTGGCCGTGACAGTCACGCTGGAACCGTAGCCATGGCAGTTCAAGGAGCCATCGGTGCCGCAGGCGCCATCCTGCGCCGGGCGCACCTCTTCGCGCGAGAACACACAGGCCAGACCCATATTGCCTTTGCGCACCCCACCGTGGCGTTGGCGCCAGCGCTGCCTCAAACTGGCCAGCAAAGGGTCGTGGGTGACGAGCGACAAATCGGCCACTTCCACAGCTTGCGGGTGCAACTTGCCACCCGCCGCCCCCACCGACACCACCAGACGCTGGTGCGTTCGACCCCAGGCTGCCACGGCCGCTTTGGCACGCACCTGATCGCAGGCATCGATGACGGCGTCCACCTGGTGTGCCGACAGGAGCTGCGCCACGTTGTCTTCGTCGACAAACTCTTCAAGGGTGTGGACCTGACAGCCCGGATGAATTTGGGCTATGCGTTGCTGCAAAGCCTGCACCTTGGCCTGGCCCAGGGTCGACTCGAGCGCGTGGACCTGCCGGTTGATGTTGGACTCGGCCACGTGATCAAGGTCGATCAATGTGAGCTCGGCGATGCCGCTGCGGGCCAGAGCTTCAGCCGCCCACGAACCGACGCCCCCCACCCCGATCACCGCCACGCGGGCGGCACGCAAGCGATCGTAGCCAGGAGGGCCCAAGAGCCGGCGCACACCGCCAAATCGACGATCCAGGTCGGCATCCCCGAGGGGCTCGGCCGCCCTCAAGTCCTCATGCCCACTCACTTGCGCCTGGCTGTCGTGTTCGCCGCGGCAAGACGCTCACGCGCAGCCTGGGCGGCTTCGGAGTTCGGGTAAGCCGCAACAAGGTCGGTGAGGACCTTGGAGGCCGCCTTGGTCTCCTTCAGTTCGGCATGGCAGCTGGCCAGGGAGAGCATGGCTTCGGGTGCCCGCAGATGCTGCGGTGAAGCGTTCAGCAACTCTCGGAAATACCCCATGGCGCTCTTGTAGTTGCGCTGCGCGTATTGGGCATTGCCCAGCCAGTACAGGGCAGACTCCTTGTAACCTGTGGCCGGATAGCCAGTCAGCAAGCTGCTCAGGCGTGTCACCGCCCCGGCGAAATCGCCCTTGCGCAGGGCTTCCAGGCCCGCGTCGAACTGGGCCTTCTCGTCGGGTGCGGCCTGAAAGGATTTGCCATCAAGGTCAATGGTCTGTGGCTCCAGGCGGCTGACGCGTTCATTCACGCCCTGCTTGAGGTCTTGCTGGTGGCGCTGTAGTTCCGTCACCTCGCGCGTGAGCTCTTCCTCACGACCGCGTTGCTGTGCCAGCTCCCGGCGCACCGATTCGAGCTGACTGTTGATGTCCAGCAGGTTGCGCTTGAGCTGCTCGACCTGCAGGCGCAGGCCCTCCATGTCGGAAGCGCGCTGTTGACGCAACTCGAGGATGGCACGGCGTGCATCGGTGTCTTCAAACAGCGCCGCCTGTGCGCCCGTGGCGCCGTACAAAGCCAGTGCAAGGGCCGCCCCGATGGATCGGACGGTGAGCACGCGAGCCCACCGGGATTTCTTCACTGCAACGACCTTCATCAGGGCGATCCTCTCACTTTCCTGCCAATGACAGCTCAACGGTCCTTGAGCTCAACGCGGCGGTTCTTTTCCCAGGCGCTTTCGTCGCTGCCCTGCTCTGCCGGGCGCTCTTCGCCATAACTCACGGCTTCGAGTTGTTCACCCGACACGCCCAACAGATTGAGCGATCTCACCACGGCTTCGGCGCGCTTCTGACCCAGGGCCAGGTTGTACTCGCGGCCGCCGCGCTCATCGGTGTGGCCTTCCACGAACAGGCGCTTGCTGGGCAGCTTGGCCAGAACGCGGGCGTTGCCTTCCAGCGCGCTGCGGTAGTCCTCGCGGACCACAAAGCTGTCGAAGTCGAAATAGATGACGCGGGTCAGGCCGGCCAGCGCCGCTTCGCCATCGCCCGAAGTAGCCTGCACCGGTGCCACGGAAGAAGCACCCATCGCCGAAGAGCTGCCCGAGCCATTGATGTCACGCGACTCGACTTGGGCGCTCTGGCCCTCATCGAGCTTGACCGAGGAGCCGCATCCGGCCAGCCACAGGGCGGACGCGCTGGCAACGCCAAGGGCGGCCAGGCGCAGGGTGCGGGACAGAGGGGTGCTGGATTGAAGGTCAGTTGTCATGGCGATGATCCTTGCAGGGAAAGTGATGTGAAAACTCAAACACGAAAAAGTCAACGGCGTGCCCGCATGGGATCGGGACCCCACACAGGTTCACGCACATCCGCCTGGGGCGTATCCAAGGTGGCCTTGATGCGCCCGTCCAGCGTGGTGGTCATCAGTACCCCGCGCCCTTGCGAGCGGGTGGCGTAAATGAGCTGGCGGCTGTTGGGTGCGAAGCTCGGGCTTTCGTCCTGGCGGGAGTCGGTCAGCACAGTCACAGCGCCACTGCTCAGCTCCATCAGGTGCACGCGATAGCCACCTCCGCTGACCTGGCCGATGTAAGACAACCAGCGCCCGTCAGGGCTCAGCGCCGGGCTGATGTTGTAGCCGCCCTGGAAGGTGACCCGCTGAGCCGAGCCGCCTGCCACGGGCATGCGGTAAACCTGCGGACTGCCGCCGCGGTCGCTCACGAAGTAGATGCTGGAGCCATCGGCAGACCAAGCCGCCTCGGTGTCGATGCTGCCGCTGCTGGTCAGGCGTCGGGCAGTGCCGCCATCGGCGTCCAGCACGTAAAGCTGCGAGCCGCCGTCGCGGCTGAGGGTCACGACCAGACGGCGCCCATCCGGAGCCCAGCTCGGGGCGCTGTTCGTGCCACGGAAACTTGCCACCACCCGCCGACGGCCGGTGGTGAGTTCCTGGGTCATGACCGAGGCCTTGCCACCTTCGAAGGAGACATAGGCCAGGCGACTGCCATCGGAAGACCAAGCGGGTGAAATGATGGGCTCGCGGCTGGTCAGGGCTTCGCGTTCGCCCTTGCCGTCAGAGTCGGCCACCCAC